>Ga0190316_1000456_pt1 | contig 12086 bp, 7 predicted proteins | sample 48701112_MG_FD_161663 | JGI IMG/M metagenome (GOLD analysis project Ga0190316, IMG submission 161663) | Hydrothermal vent sediment bacterial communities from Southern Trench, Guaymas Basin, Mexico - 4870-11-1-2_MG | ecosystem: Environmental > Aquatic > Marine > Hydrothermal vents > Sediment ... | reverse complement strand
TTGATTTCCAAAAAAGAAAATTTGTCTTAACTGGAGCAATTCAATTAAAAGTTAAACCAAAAGAAGGTTTAACTTTTTATTTAAATTCCAAAAAAAAGGAAATTAAAAACAATTCTCTTCTTGGCAGTAGTTATTTTTTAGACAAACTTCTACCAAGAAAATATCAACTCTTAATTAAAAAAGACGGTTTTTTTTCTTGGCAAAAAAATTTGTTTGTTGAAGAAAAAATGACTACTTTTGCTAACTCAATTATTCTTCTACCTAAAGAAATTAAAGGCAAAAAGATATTTTCTTCAAAAATTGAAGGGAAAATTCTGCCATTGAAAAATAATTATTTTCTTATTTTTGCTGAAAAAAATGTTTATCTTCAAAAGGTAGCCGTAGAAAAGCCGATTAAAATTCTCGCTACCAAAGAAAAAATAGAGAAAGAATTTCTAAACGAAGAAAAAAACCTCTGTTTAGTAAAAACAAAAAGTGATTATTATCTTTTAGATTTAACTGATTTTTTTTCAAGAAAAAAAATAAACACTTTTTTCCTTAAAGCGATTCTTAATAAAAATTTGAAGAAAAAAGAATTAAAAGATGTCTTTTTAACCAAAAAAGATAAAAAGATTGTTTTAGTTTTCAAAGAGGGAATTTATCTTTTCGACTGGCAAAAAAGAAAAGAAAAAGAAATTTTTTCTTTAGCCAAAAATAAAAAAATAAAAAAAGTTTTTTTTGATAAAGACAATCTTTTTTATCAAGACAAAGAAAACAATCTTTTTTTGTTCTCTTTAGAAACAAGGAAAAATAAATTAATTATCCCAAAATTGAAAGAAGAAATTTCTTTGGTTTCGCTCTCTTTTGACCAAAAAAAACTTCTTTTAGTCTCACCAAAAGAAGTTTCTCTATTTTATCTCAAAGATTTCTTTGGAGATTTTATCCGCAAAAAGGGAGAAAAAGATATTCTTTTTCAAAAAGAACCGGAAAAAATAAGTTGGTATAAGGACTCAAACCATTTTTGGCTAATAGAGAATAATCAACTTCACTTTTTAGAAACTGACCCAAGAGAAAATATCAATATCTTCACCTATCCGGAAATTAAAAACTTTCTCTATGAAAAAGAGAAAAGCCTTCTTTATTTCCAAAAAGATAACTCTCTCTTTCTTTTTGATTTGGCAAAAATAGGATTATAACAATTGATTTCCTCTCAAAAAGAAATTACGAACTACTTTTCTTAAAAGAAATCTCGTTTCCTTTCAAATAAATTTCTATTTTAGAACCGGGAGTGATTTTGCCAGTCAAAAGTTCTTTGGCTAAAGGCACTTCTATTTTTTGATAAACAATTCTTTTAATTTCTCTAGCACCAAACTCTTCTGAGTAACCTTCTCGAACAAGATAGTCAACAACTTCTGGTTCGATTTTTTCAATCTCTATTCCCTGACCCTCAACCATTTTTTTCACCCTTTCTAATTGAAGAAGAACTATTTTCTTAACTGCCTCTTTGTCTAAAGGATTAAAAATAATAATCTCATCAATTCTATTCAAAAATTCTGGTTTAAATTGATGGTAAAGAATTTCTTTAATTTTTGGTTCAATTTCTTTAATTGTTTTTTTCTCTTTCAAGGCAGACAAAATTATCTCTGAGGCAATATTGCTAGTGGCAATAATAATAGTATTAGTAAAATCAACTGTTCGACCCTTACCATCAGTCAAGCGACCATCGTCAAAAACTTGAAGTAAAGTATTAAAAACTTCTGGATGGGCTTTTTCTATTTCGTCAAGCAAAACAATGCTGTAAGGCTTTGTTCTAACTGCCTCTGTCAATTGACCGCCTTCTTCATAACCCACATAACCAGGCGGTGAACCAATCAAACGAGCCACTGAGTGCTTTTCCATATACTCACTCATATCTATTCGGACCAAAGCTGCCTCGTCACCAAAAATCGCCCAAGCCAAAGTTTTAGCTAGCTCGGTCTTGCCAACGCCAGTTGGACCTAAAAAAAGAAAAACGGCAATTGGCTTATTTTTCTCACGCAAGCCAGCCCGAGCCACTCTGACAGCATCAGCTACCGCTTCAATAGCCCTTTCCTGACTAACTATCCTCTCTTTTAATTTTTCAGTCAACTTGGCATACCTTTCTCTTTCTTCAATACTCAACTCTGTTACTGGCACACCAGTTAATTTAGAAATAACTAAAGCAATATGCTCTCTTTTAACTTCAGGAGTAGTAGAAATTTTTTCCTTTCTCCATTTTTCTTTTATCTGGTCCAACTCTTCTTTTATCTTTTTCATCTTCTCTTCAATCTCTTTAATTTTTTCCTTTTGCTTATGACTTTTAGCAAAAGAAAGCTCTCGGTTTAATCTTTTCAAATTCTCTTCTCTATTCTTAATTTCTCTCGGCAAAGAAAAAGATAAAACTGCCACCCGGCTAGCGGCTTGGTCTAAAACATCAATGGCTTTATCAGGCAAGTATCTTGAAGAAATATATTTAGAAGAGAAATCAACTGCGGCGGTTATTGCCTCGTCAGAAATTTTTACTTTGTGATGGGCTTCGTATTTATCTTTTAAACCAAAGAGAATTTGGATTGTCTGTTCAGGTGTCGGTTCTTCTATTAAAACTGGCTGAAATCTCCTTTCCAAAGCAGCGTCTTTTTCTATATATTTTCTATATTCGTTTAAAGTAGTTGCTCCAATCAAATGGAGGTCGCCTCTGGCTAAATAAGGTTTGATAGTGTTAGAAAAATCAACTGCTCCTTCAGCGCCGCCAGCGCCAACTATAGTATGAATCTCATCAATAAAAACAATCAAATTTCCTTTATTTTTGACAATTTCTTCAATAACTTTTTTTATCCTCTCTTCAAACTCCCCTCGATATTTCGTTCCAGCAATCAAAGAATTAACATTCAATTCAATTAACCTTTTATTTTTTAAACTATCTGGCACTTCCTCTTTAACGATTTTTTGAGCCAAACCTTCAACAACGGCTGTCTTACCAACGCCGGGCTCACCGATTAAAACCGGATTATTTTTTGTCCTTCTTAAAAGAATTTCGATAACTGTTTCTATCTCATCTAAACGACCAATAACTGGATCAAGCTTGCCTTCTCTGGCTAAAGCAGTTAAATCTCTAGAGTATTTGTCTAAATTTGGCGTCGATGAATATCTACCTTTTTTCTCTTTTTTAGCCAAACCAATTACTTCGGGAACAACTTTGGCTAATTTCTCTTCGCTGGCGCCGAATTTAAGCAGAGCATCAGCAGCAAAACTATCTTTTTCTTTGGCTAAAGCAAGTAAAATATGCTCAGGACCAATATAATCCTGACCATAACTTTGAGAAAGATAAAAGGCATTTTCTAAAACGCTCTTAATTCTTGGCGAAATACCAACTTCTTCAACACTTCTTTTCTTGCCTTTCAAGGCGTTACTCTCAATATAAGACCTTAACTCGCCTGAATCAATGCCAATATCCTTTAAAATTTTCTCAACCAAAGGATCTTCTAAAATTGCCAAAAGAAGATGCTCGGTTTCAATTTCTTTTCTGCCAAAATCAGCAGCAATTTCAGCTGATTTTTGTAAAAATTCTTTTGTTTCCTCAGAAATCAATTTGTCAATATCAACTCTCTCAACCTCTGGTTCAAAAAAACTACCAAATAAATCTTCTTCTGGAAAAAAATCTCTCTCAAAAGAAAATAAGTCAGAAAAAGGAGAGTGTGATTCTTTTTTAGAAAATTTTTTAGCGCAAATAGGGCAAAGATGAAGAACTTCTTTTTTGCCTTCAACTAAATTAAAGCGAGTAATTGTTTGAGTTGCTTTTCTTTTCTTGCAAATATCGCAAAGCATTTTTTAATATTTTATTGGGACCAAAAGAAAAAGTCAATTAAGTTTGATTAAATTTTCAAAAAGGCAAGCAACTGTCAAAGGACCAAGACCGCCTGGCACCGGCGCTAAAAAAGAAACTTTTTTAGCCACTGATTTCAAATCAACATCTCCTTTTATTTTACCATTAAGCCATTTTGTGCCAACATCTATAACTATCGCTCCTTTTTTTATCATTCTTCCTTTAACCAAGCCCGGCTGGCCAGTTCCAGAAATTAAAATATCGGCTTTTTTAGTAAAATCAGAAACTTTATTAGTTTCTTTATTTAAAACCAAAACAGTTGCTCCTTGATTAATAAAATAAACAGCCAAGGGCTTGCCAACCAAACGGCCACTACCAAGGAGAACGATATTTTTCCCTTTTAAATTGATTCGGTATTCTCTAAAAAGTTTGCTAACAGCGCTAACTGTCGGCGGCAGAATTTCAGAAATTCCCTGATAGAATTTTCCCAAACTCTCAAAAGATAAAAGATCAACATCTTTATTGAAGGGAATAAGGTTTAAAAAATCATCGGCTGGAAATTTTTTAGGCAAAGGCAGTTGGATAATTACTCCTGAATTTCTTTTGTTGGCAACTATCTTTCTTATCTTCTGACTTAATTCTTTTTTGTTGATATTTTTTTCAAAACGATAGAGTTTAAAATCAACACCAATCTTTTTAGCAGTCCTTTCTTTGATTTTAAGATAAACTTCAGAAACTTTGTCTTTGCCTAAAGAGACAACTGCTAAACGTAATTTGAGATTATTTTTTTTAATCTCTTTTTTTAAATTCAATAAAATTTTATCGGCTAATTTTTTGCCATCTAAAATTTTCATTTCCTCCTTTTTAAAAATCGGTTTTGCTTTTTTTATTTTAATAAGTCAATTCTTTTTGGATAATCTTCTCTGCTCTTTTTTAGAAAAATATCAACTATCTCAATCCGTTTTTCTTTAGAAAACAAAGCAAATAAAACTCGCCATCGACCGATTCGAAGGCGCCAGCCAAATTTAGTATCTCTAATCCTTCTTACTTGAGAATGACTAAATGGATTAATTGATAATTTGCTGAATTCTCTATAAAATTTCCTTTGTAATTCTTTAGATAACTTCGCGAATTCTTTCTCTGCTCGCGGCTTGATAATAACTTTATACATCAATCGTTAAGCTTGTATTTCTTCTTTAATTCACTGAGAGTAAGTCCTTTTTTATTTCGACCTTCTTCAAAAGCCTTATTAAATCTCTCTCTTTCTTCTATTTCTTCTAAATACTCTTGAATTTCTTCCCATTTCTTCAAAGGCAAAATCACTACTGGTTCTTTACCAATTTTTATTAAATTTTTCCCTTGAATAACTTTTACCATATATTTTTAATTATATTTCTTTTTCTACTAAAATCAAATTCCCAAATTAGGAATCGGAAAATCTTCAGTCAAATTCAAAATTTCCTCTTTAATTTCATAAATTATCTCTTTATTCCTTATATCTTTCCTAAATTCTTCTAAATACTCTTTCCTTCTTTCTTTCTCCTCTGGCAAAGAACAATCTTTTATTTCTCTAATAATCGCTTCTAACCAACTGGCAATTTTTTTCATTTCCTCTTCTTTCATCCCCCGAGTAGTTATTGCTGGCGTTCCCAATCTTAAACCGCTCGGATAAAAAGGTGAAGATTTCTCTTGAGGGACAGTATTTTTATTAGTAGTAATGCCTGCCAACTCCAAGGCATCTTGTAAAAAAATCCCTAATCCTTTGCCAAAAGGACTTAAATCAATCAAAAGTAAATGATTATCAGTGCCGCCAGAAACTAATTTTATCCCTCTCTTTTTCAACTCTTCGGCCAAAATCTTGGCATTCGTTACCACTTGCCGAGCGTAATTTTTAAACTCTGGCTCCATTGCTTCTTTCAAAGCCACAGCAATAGCTGCTGTTTGGTTATTATGAGGACCGCCTTGGCAACCACTAGGAAAAACTGCTTTCTCAATCTTTTTTATTATTTCCGGGTCTTTTCTCAACCCTTTTTCAGTAACCATAATTATTGCCCCTCTTGGTCCTCTTAAAGTTTTATGAGTTGTTGTTGTAATAATGTCAGCAAAAAAAACAGGGCTTTGATGGACACCACCAGCAATCAAACCGGCAATATGAGAAATATCAGCCACTAAATAAGCGCCAACCTCTTCAGCAATTTCAGCAAATTCTTTAAAAGGAATTTCTCGCGGATAAGCAGTGCCACCGCACCAAATAAGTTTAGGCAAATATTTCTTGGCTAAATCTCTTACTTCTTCTAAATTAAGATAACCATCTTCATTCAAAGAATAAGAGACGCTTTTAAAAAGTTTGCCAGAAAGATTTGCCTTCCAGCCATGAGTTAAATGACCGCCGGCTAAAAGGTCTTGGCCCATAATCGTTTGGCCAAAATCGCAAACTGCCAAATAAACAGCCAAATTGGCTGGGCTGCCAGAATATGGCTGAACATTAGCATAAGGCACGCCAAAAAGTTTTTTGGCTCGTTCAATGGCTAATTTTTCAATCTCGTCTATAAATTGATTACCGGCATAATATCTTTTGCCCGGATAACCTTCAGAATACTTACTAGTCAAAATTGACCCCAAAGCTTCAAGAACCGCCTTGGAAGGGTAATTTTCTGAAGGAATCATCTCTAAAGTATGACTCTGTCTCTCTTTTTCTAATTCAATCAATTTATAAATTTCTGGGTCGCTTTTCTCAAGCATTGTCTTTTATAAATAAAATTTTACTAATCTCTTAAGAAGAAATCAAGTTATAAATTCCCCGCTCCATCTTTGTTCATTTTTGTCCATATGGACAAAAATGGAGCGGGATAAACTCCAATAAATTTTTCTAAATTTTTCCAATCCTTAAAGTTCAAAAAACTTTTTTATCTTATCTTCTCTCCTTCCTAAACTTTTGGCTAAAATTATTTCTATAAATTTTTCTACTCCAAAAAATTTACCTATAAACATTATTTCTTTCTCGCAGGGATATGGATAAACAAAAACACTTTTTTGGATTTGATAAAAACCAATCTCTTGGAATTTTCTTCTGAGAGCAGTTCGGGCCTTATTCTTTTCCACAGGAATGTCAAAAATTATCACCCTCCATAGTTTATCCCACTTCTTAGGCCTCTTGATAAAGTGTTCAATATTTTCAATTAGCCCTTTATTTAAGCCACTTTCTGAAAGATAAACAAAATCTCCATCTACAACCACTAACTCCTTATCTTTAAGACGTCCGATAGCTTTTTCTAACCGGTAAGGACGGATTTTTATATTCTTTCCGGCGCAATGTTGAATTTTTCTTTGAAGAGAAATTCTTTTCATACCAACAGGGGTAATATCATCCATAGACTCATAAAACTCGACAGCAAAAACAAGCGCTTTTAAAATCAGTTTGGTTAATGTTTCCCTTTTTGACCTGCTCATTTTTCTAATTTCTTTTATTTTATTTATTTGTTTTATAAAAACAACCCTGCACCATTTTTGTCCATATGGACAAAAATGGTGCAATAAAAGGATAAAAAAAACCAGCCCCGAAAGGGGCTGGTTTTTGTGCCTGGCAAGGAACAGGCATTAGTACTGAATTGTCGGACCGCTAACTGGAACGCTGTCTGATGCCTTGAGATTAGTTACATTATCGCCATTAGCTGTCGTGTAGCTGTAAGTAATATAACTGTCCTTCCAGAAGAGTTCGTCTGAACCAGAAACGTCAGTGCTGTCATAACCTTTTTCACCGCCAATCTTAGTACTGAGGTAAACATAAGAACCAGAGCTCAAACCAGTTCTAATATTAGAAGTATTGGCTTTAACAACATAGGTCTTTGAAGAACCAGCAGCAATCTCTTGAGTTTTGTCAGATTCAGGAACAAACTTGGCGTAAACAGTTGAAGTAGTGTAACTTAAAGCCGTAGTTGTAGCTGTACAGTTAGCATTAGAGTATAAGGTCACACTACTATCAATAGCTACGCCAGCATCGTCATACAACTTAAAGCCCGTCACTGTGCTACTAGCCGACAAACCAGAAGCACTGACTTCTACTACAATCTCGTTCAAAGTAATTGTCCTACTACCATTATTGGTAATAGTAAATCTGGCAATCTCGTCATCACTGGACGGTGTCTTGGTGGTTGAACCAGTGTAAGCATCAGCCACCTCAACAGCCGAATCAGTAAAGAGGAAGTAATTTGACTGAGCATTGCTTGTCAAAGTAATGCCAGTATTCATTACTCCCTGAGCCGAGTAGATTTCTAAGTCAGTACTAGAAGTGGAGTAAACTTTGATGCCACCAACTGACCCACCTGATCCACTAGCTGACTTAGAAGTTAAAGTGCCAGAAGGACTAATATCTGCCTTAACAGTCAAAACCTTGGTCTGATCTTGAGGCAAAGTAACATTCAAACCAGAAATAACAATTGTACCAGTTGCACCAACTGGCGTACCACCAGCATTCAACAAGTCAGAACCATCATAGAGGTAAATCCTAGCAATGTTCTGAGCAATTTGATCAATTGACCACTGAGAAGTGGAAGCGCTAACTAACTGTAAGGTAATTTTCTTCAAAGTCAAATCTTCATTTCTTGCCTCAAAACTGATTTTGTTCAATTCTACACCTGAAGAATCAGCAACAATAATCTGAGTAGATGGCGCATTAGCATCTCTCTTAATAGTTACTGTTCCGGTCCTAAAGGTTATTACCTGACCAGCAACAGCTGAACTTGGTGTACTGGAAAGATCTTTAGAAGAACTGATGCCATAACCGCTAACTCCACTGGCTTCTACCTTTGTTTGAACAGTAGCACCAGCAGTAGCGCTGGAAAGAATATCAGCGTAAACACTAATGACTTTGCTTTCTGACTTAGAAATGGTCAAGTCAACGCTGAAGGAATTACCACTGGCTGATGGCGTGCCAATAGTGCTACCGAGCTGATTGCCATTTTCATCCTTAAGTTTCAAGTTCTGAATGGCTGAATGACCGTAGACATCAGTGCTGGTACTATAATAAGATCCAGTAACTGTTAAACTGATGCTGTTAATTTTGATGTCATCAGCTGAGGATGCTTGGAAAACATACTCACCAATTTTAACATCAGTTGCACCAATAGCTCTATTGGTATTGGCAAAAGCATTATTCTTAGTCACTGTCAAGACAACATCAGTTACTCCAAGGGAATTACCATGGTAAGGACCTTCTGCCAAAGTGGTGTAATCATTAGTAGAATATCTCTTGCAGTAGAACTGACCAACATAAACTTGATAACTATCTGAACTGCCAGCGCTACTGGAAACAGAGCCAACTATTTCTATTGTCTTGGTCTCACCAGAAGGAATAGTCAAGTAAGAAGACAAATTCCTTCGGTAAGCCAAAAGGCTATCAGCATCTGGCGTGCTAGTTGTCTGCAAATTACCAGTTGAAGCTGAAAGAGATAGATAAGTGGTTCCGGTATCAGCATCTCTAACTTTAACTGTGCCGGTTAACTTAGTGCTAGCATATTCAATCTGAATTCCCATCTTTCTGACTTGCAATTTTTCACCAGAGGATTTCAAATCAAATTTTGCCAAGACAATATCAGTGGCTCCAGGAGCAACATTACCGCTTGGACAATCGCTGGCTTTAGAAACAGTCAAGGCACCCTGTTTTATTTTAAAGCCACCATTGGCATTTTGGGTGTCAGAACTGTCAAACGAATTACCATTTCCGTCTAATGGTTCTACATAAGAACCAGTTGTCACTCCTCTAACTAAGATGTCATAATCATTTTGAATAGAAACTCTGAAGTAATGCTGAGAGCCATCAGTGATATCTACTTTAACTGATAATGTCTTGGAAAGACCCTTATCAATAACATAAGGAGTGTCTAATTTGAAAGTAACAAATCTGTCAACTGGTCTGTCTGCTGAAGCCAACAAGGTGCCATCTGGAGCATACAATCTCCAATTGGTCACATCAGAAGATTCCTCAATTGTCCCTTCAACATAAACAGTCAATTGTTCAAGTTGAATGGCTTCTTTGGAATTGTTCTGAGTGAATTTCACCTTGAAGACCTCTTTGTCTTGGTCGCCTACTTCAACATTGCCATCAGCACTGGAAATAGTGGACCAAGCCAAACCAGAAACTGACTGGTCATCAACATAGACATCTCCTAAAGAACTGTTACCATCAACTACTCCCATTGTATTACCAACAATTGGGAAACTGCCATTGATGGTTACATCTTCTTCAGTTGAAATATCTGAAGCGCTGTTAATAGAAAAGTTGATTGTTCCTGAACCAGCATCACTACTAATATTGGCTTTAACTATTACGGCTTTGGTTTGACCAGCCGGAATAGTAATTTTATCATCACCCAAATCAATCGTTGCTTTGCCATCATCAGTCAATGATTCAACTATATTACCCAATCGGTTGCCCTCTTCGTCCCAAATGCTGACGCCAGTAACATTAGTGTTGGCAATTATGCCACCGCGAGTGACAGTAATTGAATCAACTGTCACATCACTGCTACCGGCAGTCAAATTGATTTTGAGCATTGGGTTATAAAGGGAACCATCAGGAATAGTTGCTGCTGCTGGATTGTCAGCCGCCACTTCTACAGTCAAACCTTCGGCTGTTGGCGAAGGACTTGGACTTGGACTTGGCGAAGGACTTGGCGAAGGCGTTGGCGTAACACTGCATTGACTAGCAATATAACTCCTGGTTGAAGGACCAAAATAACCTGTTCCCTTAGTCAAACCTAAAGGAATAAGAATTTCAGCTGCATGCTTGTCTTGAAAAGCAATTAAAGAATTCTTGGTAATTGGTCCAAAATAACCAGTAGCGCCAACACTTGGTGTTGTCCAAACTCCTTCACTAATAAGAATTCTCTGTAATGCCTTAACATCATCACCAGTTGAACCAACTGTTAAGTTTCTAGTAAAGTTGTAGCAATAATCAGAAGTTGAAGTTCCTGAAGGAGTTCCACTTCCACCTTCAAGAGCAGCCAATTGATTTTGAAGCTGAGCAATTTGCTGGAGTAGCGCTTGAATTTGAGCTTGAAGCTCTTCAACGGTTTCAGCAGCTGCCTTCTTAACTGGTGTAGCCATTGCTAAACCAACAAAAAGAACGGCAGTTGCTAAACCGATAACCGCAATTTTTTTGATGTTTATTTTATCCATATTATTTGTTTGCTTTTCTTTAATTTATTTTTTTATTTTTCGACCTTGACTTTTCTGGAATTATTTTCTTCCAGAAAAGCGATCGTCGACCTTGACTTTTTACTGCTTAAAAAAAGCAGTTTAAATTTTTCGACCTTGAATTAGTTTTATTAAACCGACCTTGTTTTTATTTTTAATCATTATTTTTAAAATTATTTTTCTTGTCAAGTTATCACAAGAAAAAATTGTGGATAATTCTTAATAATTACCCAAATTTTTTCTTTCATAAATAAAACGAGCTTTCAAACAAAATGTTTCAAAAAAATAAGCCAAAATTCATTTATATTCTTTACCGATTAATTCTTTACCTATTATATATAAGTAAGCGTAAAACTCAAAGCTAATAAAAATTCAAAATGCAAATCTCAAATGTTAGATGTCAAATGTCAAATCCATATGTCAAATGTTAAATCTAATAGAGAAAAATCCTAAATTCTAAATTCGAAATTCTAAACAATGACCAAAATTCAAAACAAATTTATCTCAAATCTCAAATGTCAAAAGTCAAATCTACAAGTCAAAACTCAAAAGTTAATGAAATAAAATCTAAATTATATTTTTAAAAAGATTTAAGATTTAAGATGCAGATTTGAGATTTGCCGCCCAGCCCTACTTTTGGAACAAAAGTAGGGCTGGGCGAGCCTCGCCCCTTTGGAGCGGGAGATTTGAGATTTTAAATGGAAATATGGAAACGAATATGGAAACAAATATGGAAATGTGGAAGTTAAATAGGGAAATATGGAAGTGAATATGGAAGTTAATGTGGAAATAAATAAGGAAATACGGAAGTAAATGTGGAAGTAAATAGGGAAATATGGAAATGAATGTGGAAGTTAAATGTGGAAATATGGAAATTAAATAGGGAAAAAATAGGGAAAAAATAGGGAAAATATGGAAAAAAATAGGGAAATGTGGAAGTGAATATGGAAGTTAATGTGGAAATGTGGAAGTTTGAATATGGAAATGTGGAAATAAATATGGAAATTAAATGTGGAAATGCGAAAGTTAAAATTATCTCAAATTTTACCTCTCTATTCCCTTTTTTAAGTTA
>Ga0190316_1000454_pt1 | contig 12109 bp, 17 predicted proteins | sample 48701112_MG_FD_161663 | JGI IMG/M metagenome (GOLD analysis project Ga0190316, IMG submission 161663) | Hydrothermal vent sediment bacterial communities from Southern Trench, Guaymas Basin, Mexico - 4870-11-1-2_MG | ecosystem: Environmental > Aquatic > Marine > Hydrothermal vents > Sediment ... | reverse complement strand
TGGAAAGAAGCTGAATCTTATATTATGAAGGATCCAGAATCAGCGTATTATTATGCTAGAAGTATTATTAAGGGGAAATGGGAAGAGGCTGAACCTTATATTATAAAAGATCCAAAATGGGCATATTATTATATTATAAATGTTATCAAAGAGAGACGAAAAGAAGTAGAAGATTATATTGCAAAAAATCCCGAATGGGCATACGAATATGCTGAAGATATTATTAAAGGGAGATGGATAGAGGCCGAACCTTATATCATGAGAGATCCTGAATATATATATAAATATGCAGCAAGTATTATTAAAGGAAGATGGATAGAGGCCGAAGCAATTATTATGAGAGATCCCTATTATGCCTATTTATATGCGAAGGTTATTATTGAAGGAAGATGGAAAGAATCTGAACCTTATATTATGAGGAATCGAAGATGCATATATGAATATTCTAAAGAAGTCATTGGAGGAAGATGGGAAGAAGCTGAACCATATATTATGAAAGATCCAGGATGGGCATATAACTATGCTAGAGATATTATTAAGGGGAAATGGGAAGAGGCAGAACCTTATATTATAAAAGATCCATATTATGCTTATGAATATGCTGTATATGTATTAGAAGAAAGATTTCTTAAAGCTGAGCCTTATATTATGAAGAATCCCAAATGCGCATATTGGTATGCTGAGGATGTTATAAAAGGTAGATGGAAAGAAGCTGAAAAACATATAAAGAAAAATAATTACTGGTGGGAAAAATATTGTGATCGATTTAGGATAAAGGAAAGTTAAATTGAAATCAATTGACGAATTACTACAAATGAACGAAAATGAAAGAGCTGAATATTTATATAATACAGCTTATAGATACGCTCATAAAAGATTAAATATCGAATACGAAGAAATGATAAAATTAAATCCAAAATATGCATATGAGTATATTATAAATATTATTAAAGATAGATGGCCAGAAGCTGAGCCTTATATTATGAAGAATCCATATTATGCATATCTTTATACTTTAAATATTATGAAAGATAGATGGAGGGGAGCTGAATCCTACATTATGAAAAATCCATATTGGGCATATGAATATGCCAGAAATATAATTAGAGGGAGATGGAAAGAAGCTGAACCATATATTATGAAACATTCAGGATGGGCATATAGCTATGCTAGAGATATTATTAAAGGGAGATGGTCTGAAGCTGAAATTCACATCATGAAAGATAAACAATATGCCTATGAATATGCTGCATATGTATTAAGAGGAAGATTTCTTAAAGCTGAACCTTATATTATGAAAGATCCCAAATATGCGTATTGGTACGCTGAGGATGTTATAAAAGGTAGATGGAAAGAAGCTGAAAAACATATAAAGAAGAGTAATTATTGGTGGGAGAAGTACTGTGATCGATTTGGAATAGAAAGATAAGATGAAGTCACTTGATGAATTACTTGAGATGAATGAATATGAAAGAGCTGAATATTTATATAAAGAAGCTAGAAAACTCGGTAAAAGATTAAATCCCGAATATGAAGAAATAATTAAAATAAACCCCAAATATACGTGTTGGTATGCTGAAGATATTATTGAAGGAAGATGGAAAGAAGCTGAAAAATATATTATGAAGGATTTATATTGGGCATATCAATATGCTGTACATATTATTAAAGGTAGATGGTCTGAAATAGAATCTATTATTATAAAAAGTCCTGAATTAGCATATAAATATGCTAAAAATATTAATAAGGGTAGATGGAAAAAAGCTGAGCCTTATATTATGAAACATCCAGGATGGACATATTATTATGCTTTAAATATTATAAAAGGAAGATGGAGAGAAGCTGAATCTATTATTATGAAAGATTTTTATTGGACATATTATTATATCTTAAATATTATTAAAGGAAGATGGAAGGAAGTGGAAGAATATATTAAAAAAGATGATTATTGGTGGAAAAGATATTGTGATCGATTTGGAATGGAGAGATAAAATGAAGTCACTTGATGAATTATTACAAATGGATGAAAATGAAAGGGCTAAATATTTATACGAAGAAGCTAAAAAACTTAGAAAGAGATTAAATCCTGAATATGAAAAATTTATTCTTTTAAATTCATTTTGGGCAATAGATTATGCTAAATATGTTATTAAGGATAGATGGCCTGAAGTTGAAAAATTAATAAAGAAAGATTCATATCTTGCATATTTTTATACAAAAATTGTTATTAAAAAAAGATGGCTAGAAGCAGAGCCTTATATTATGAAAGATTCATATTGGGCACACTGTTACATACTCGATATTATTAAAGATAGGTGGCCGGAAATGGAATCTTATATTATGAAGCATCCATATCGAGTATATCGATATGCTTTAGATATCATAAAAGGTAGATGGCCAGAGGCAGAGCCCTATATTATGAAAGATCCATATTGTACATATCTTTATGCTTTAAATATTATAAGAGATAAATGGAAAGAGGCTGAGCCTTATATTATGAAGGATCCAGAATCAGCATATTATTATGCTAAAAATATTATTAAAGGAAGATGGAAAGAAGCTGAAAGATATATTAAAAAAGATAATTTTTGGTGGGAAGAATATTGTATCGATTTGAAATAGAGGGATAAATGAAATCACTTGATGAATTACTTGAGATGAATGAAAATGAAAGAGCTGAATATTTATATAAAGAAGCTCAAAAACTTAGAAAGAGATTGAATCCTGTATATGAAGAATTTATAAAAATAAATCCTGAATATGCGTATTGGTATACTAGATATATCATTAAAGATAGATGGCTAGAGGCTGAACCTTATATTATGAAAGATCCATTCTGGACTTATCAATATGCTCTATATGTTATTGAAAGTAGATGGAGAGAAGCTGAACTGTGTATTATGAAGGATTCATATTGTGCTTATAAATATGCCAGAAATGTACTGGACAATAGATGGCCCGAAGCCGAACCTTATATAATGAAGGATCCAAAATCGGCATATTGGTATACATTAAATATTATTAAGGGTAGATGGAAAAAGGCTGAGCCTTATATAATAAAAGATCCGTATTGGATATGTGAATATGCTAAAGATATTATTAAAGGAAGATGGAAAGAAGCAGAGGAATATATTAAAAAAAATAAATTCTGGTGGAAAGAATATTGTAATCGATTTGGAATGGAGGAATAAGTGGAATCACTTGATAAATTACTTGAAATGAATGATGAAGAAAGAGCTAGATATTTATATAGACATGCTGAAAAAATAGGGAAAAGATTGAATCCTGAATATGAAGAATTTATAAAAATAATACCGATTTATGCATTAGGCTACGCGCAAAATATTATTAGAAAAAGATGGCCTGAGGCTGAACCTTATATCATGAAAGATTTTTATTGTATTCACCAATATGCTTGTTATGTCATTAAGGGTAGATGGAAAGAGGCCGAATCTATCATTATGAAAGATCCGCATTATGCTTATGAATATGCTAGAGATGTATTACATAGTAGATGGCCTGAAGCTGAAGAGTATATTATGAAAAATGCGGAGTGGACTTATCATTATGTGTATTATGTTGTAGAAAAGAGATGTCCTAAAGTAGAACCTGCAATCATGAAAGATCCATATTATGCATGTCAATATGCGCATTATATTATTAATGGGAGATGGCCCGAGGCTGAATCAACCATATTAAAAGATATACATGTTACTTATGATTATATTATGAATGTTATTAGGGATAGATGGTCTGAAGGTGAACATGCTCTATTAGATAATGTAGCTAAATCTAATGATCCTAATGATGTAAGATATTTAAATGTTTATACGAAACAAATGATCAAAAAAAGATGGGAAGAAGCTGAACCAATAATAATAAAAAATGCGCATTGGTCTTATTTATATGCTAGAGATGTTATTAAAGGAAGATGGAAAGAAGCTGAACCAACAATTTTGAAAGATAAAAATGTGTTATTACAATATCTTGAATTTTTAAATGAAATAGATCAACTACCAGAAATTGAATTGAAAAGTTAGTCATGAAATCAATTGATGAATTACTTAAAATGAATGAAGATGAAAGAGCTGAATATTTATATAATGAAGCTGAAAAAATAGGGAAAAGATTAAATCCTGAATATGAAGAATTTGTGAAAATGAACCCTGAATATGCTTATCATTATGCATTATATATTATTAAAAATAGATGGTCAGAGACTGAACCTTATATTATGAAGTATCCATATCAAGCATATCGATATGCTTTAAATATTATAAAAGATAAATGGAAAGAAGCTGAGCCTTATATTATGAAAGATCCATATTATGCATATCTTTATGCTTTTTATATTATAAAAGATAAATGGAAAGAGGCTGAGCCTTACATTATGAAGCATCCAGAATCAGCATATTATTATGCTAAAAATATTATTAAAGGAAAATGGAAAGAAGCTGAGCCTTATATTATGAAGAATCCAGAATCAGCATATTATTACGCTAAAAATATTATTAAAGATAGATGGAAAGAAGCAGAGCCTTATATTATAAAAAATCTCGATATGATGGCAAAATATTTAAAATTTTTAAATGAAATAAATCAACTACCAGAAATTGAATTGAAAGGTTAGTCATGAAATCGATTGATGAATTACTTAAAATGAATGAAGATGAAAGAGCTGAATATTTATATAGACATGCTGAAAAAATAGGGAAAAGATTAAATCTTGAATATGAAGAATTTATAAAAATAAACCCTGAATATGCTTATCATTATGCATTATATATTATTAAAAATAGATGGTCAGAGACTGAACCTTATATTATGAAAGATCCAAGATGGGCATATGAATATGCTAAAAATGTCATTGAAGGTAGATGGCCCGAGGCTGAGCCTCATATTATGAAACATCCAGAATGGATGTATTGGTATGCTGAAGATATTATTAAAGGTAGATGGCCCGAAGCTGAAAAGATTATCGTCAATAATCCATATTATGCATACTTATATGCCAGAGATGTTATTGAAGGTAGATGGAAAAAAGCTGAGCCATATATTATGAAAGATCCATATTATGCATATAAATATGCTAAAAATATTATCAAAGGAAAATGGAAAGAGGCAGAGCCTTATATTATAAAAATCTCGATATGATGGCAAAATATTTAAAATTTTTGAATGAAATAAATCAACTACCAAAAATTGAATTGAAAGATTAAATTATGATTTCACTTAATAAATTATTAGGTATGAATGAAGATGAGAGAGCTGAATATCTATATTGGAGAGCAATAAATTCTGAGAAAAGATTAAATCCTGAATATGAAGAGCTTATAAAATTAAATCCATATTATGCATATAAATATGCTATAGATATCATTAAAAGTAGATGGAAAGAGGCAGAACCTTATATTATGAAAAGTCCATATTGCGCATGTGAATATGCTATAAATATTATTAAAGGTAGATGGCCCGAAGGTGAACCTCATATTATGAAACACCCAGGATGGATATATAGTTATGCTAAATATATTATCAAAGGTAGATGGTTAGAGGCTGAGGAATTTATAAAAGTATCTTCTGAATTTGCATATAGGTATGCTTTAGAAATTATTGAAGGCAGATGGTCAAAGGCAGAGCCTTACATTATGAAAGATCCTGAATGGGCATATTGGTACACTAAAGATATTATTAAAGATAGATGGTCCGAAGCTGAGCCATATATTATGAAAGATCCAGAATACGCATATAAATATACTAGAGATGTTATTAAAGGTAGATGGAAAGAAGCTGAGCCTTATATTATAAAAGATCTCGATATGATGGCAAAATATTTAAAATTTTTGAATGAAATAAATCAACTACCAAAAATTAGATTAGAAGATTAGTCATGATCTCATTAAATAATATTTATTACTCAGTGGGGAAAAGATATGGAAAAATTAGTAGCATTTATCAATCAATTATTACCTGAAATATATGATGGATCCATCATAAAAAAAATTATGAGAATATTGGTCGAAATAGATCCAATTATAATAACAAAGCTTGATAAATCATTATATGATCTTATTGATACTCATTTAGTTGGTAAGACACAAGCTTCAATTGCAATGATAGAATTTATAGAATCAAAAGATGATAAAGATTTATATTTTACAATAATGGATTTTCTAAGTAATATTACAAAAAAAGATAAATCATTAAAGAGAGTAGGTGGCAAATGGTACAAAGAATGGAGAGAGAAAAATAATTCAAATGGTTTTTTAAGTAGATTTCTTGAATCAAATAATAAGATTAAATTTCTTGAACAAAATAAAAACCTTATTCCTAAAGAACATCTTGATGGATATGTTAAAATAATTATTAATGAAGGTATTCCTAAGTTACAAGATAAGATCAATTTTGCTATTAAATTTAAAAAATCAATACCACAGGAGTTTAAAGATAAAATAGTTAAAGAAGCATTAAAGGAAAATATAGGAATTGAACAATTAATACAAATAGTTGATGATGAAAATTTAATAGAAATTGTTAGAAGAATCATTAAACAAACTAATGATTGGTATTCTGACGATAGATCGCGAATAAGGAATGCGCTTAGAAGAATAAGAATAGATCTTATTGATGATTTATGGTCTGTGATAGAAAATACCAAACCTGGATTTGAAAAGCAGAGAGGATATTTAGAATTTATAAGTGGATGGTATTACCGTGATGAAGCATCTAAATTACGAAAGATATATAACGAAAGAGTTAAAAAGAAGGACAAGTCATGAAATCACTTGATGGATTACTTAAAATGAATAAAGATGAGAGAGCTAAATATTTATATAATGAAGCTGAAAAAATGAATAAGAGATTAGATCCTATATATGAAGAATTTATAAAAATAAATCATGAATATGCATATGAATATGCTTTATGTATTATTAAAGGTAGATGGGTAGAAGTAGAACCTTACATTATGAAAGATCCTAAATGGGCATATAATTATGCTGAGGGTATTATTAAGAGAAGATGGCCAAAGGCTGAGCCCTATATTATGAAACATTCATATTGGGCATATATATATGCTGAAAATATTATCGAAGGCAGATGGAAAGAAGCAGAGCCTTACATTATAAAAGATCCAGAATGTGCACATAAATATGCTTTATATGTTATTAAAGGTAGATGGAAAGAAGCAGAACCTCATATTATGAAAGATCCTAAATGGGCATATGGTTATGCTTTGTGTGTTATTGAAGGTAGATGGAAAAAAGCAGAACCTCATATTATGAAAGATCCTAAATGGGCATATGAATATATTGAGGATATCATTAAAAGAAGATGGTCTAAAGCAGAATCGTATATTATGAAAGATCCAGAATATGCATGTTGTTATGCATTAAAAGTTATTAAACGGAAATGGAAAAAAGCTGAACCATATATTATGAAAGATCCAAAATGGGCATATGAATATGCTAGATATATGATTAAGGGTCGATGGTCAAAGGCAGAGCCTTACATTATGAAAGATCCTAAATTTGCATATAAGTATGCTAGATTTATCATTAAAGATAGATGGTCAGAAGCGGAAGAATATATAAAGAAAGATCCATATTGGCGAAAAGAATATTATAATTGGCTTAAAGCAGAAGATCATGAAATCACTTGATGAATTATTGCAAATGAATGAAGATGAAAGAGCTAGATATTTATATTGGGAAGCTAGGAATTCTAATAAAAGATTAGATCCTGTATATGAAGAAATGATAAAAATAAGTATCGAATATATTTATGGTTATGCTTTAACTGTTATTAAAGGAAGATGGAAAGAGGCGGAACCAATCATTATAAAACATCCAGAATATACATATCGATATGCTATGTATATTATTAAAGGGAGATGGAAAGAGGCTGAAGAATATATAAAGAAAAATCCACTTTATGCTTATAAATATGCCGAAGATGTTATTAAGGGAAGATGGCCTGAAGCAGAGCCTTACATTATGAAAGATTTTAAATGGGCATATAAATATGCTCGTAACATTATTAAAGGCAGATGGCCAGAAGCAGAAAAACATATAAAGAAGAATAAATTCTATTGGTCACAATACTGTGATTGGTTTAAAATAGAAGGAGATTGAATGATTCCATTAAATAGATTATTACAAATGGATGAATATAAAGAGCTGAGTACTTATGTACCAAAGCTGAAGAACTTAATAAAAGGTTAAATTCTGAATATGAAGAATTTATAAAAATAACCACAGAATATGCATATAAATATGCCAGAAATATTATCAAGGATAAATGGGAAGAGGCAGAACCTCATATTATACATGATAATATGTAAGAGATATTATTAAAGATAGATGGCCTGAAATTGAAGAATATCTCAAAAAGAGTCCAGCATATTATGAGCAATATCTAATAGAAATTGGTTTAAAACCTCTCGACGGGAGGATCGTCGATCCATAAAATCTTACGATTTTATTACACAATTCCATTTTGAAAGGAGAAAGAAATGGAAGAAGTCAAAATCACTAACAAAAATGATAAAGTTAAAATTTATGTTGATGGTGAAAAATTATATCCACCTACCAAGTCTGAGAAATGTGAAAATGTAGAAGAGATTAAAATCACTAACAAAAGTGATAAAATTAAAATTTATATTAATAGTGAAAAGGTTTATCCATCTGCTAAATCTAAGAAATATAAAGATATCACTCTAGAAGATCTTGGGTTTACTAGATATGGTAATGAATATAAATATGAAAAAGGTATTGATTCTTTCGATAATCGTGAAAGTCCTATAATTATTAAATCTGATGAAAATCTTATTATTGAACCGGGATCTATTGTACATATGGAAAGTTGTTATCATAATCGGATTGTACCGTTTATAAAATGTTATGGGAAAATTACAGCTATTGGTACTAAAAATAAACCAATTAAATTTATTGGTCCCGATGCATATAATTGCTGTGGAGCAATAGAATTGATAAAAAGTAAAAACTCACATTTTGAATATTGTGAATTTCATAATATGCTTGATTTAGTTACTAAGAGAGATAGAGAAGATTATCTTGATTATAAGTGGGATGGTCGTGCAGATGTACCATTTGAAAGTGGATTTGCTCTCAACTGTTATAGATGCAAAAATCTTACAGTAAAGAATTGTAAAGCCTATCGTCATTATTATGGCTGGGTAAGTAGTCCTATTTATGAACGTAAATGTTATAATACAACCATCAAAAATCTAAAAGTATATGATAAAGATGATTACGAAGATGATGATGAAGAATGGGAACTTAAAGAAACAATCAATGAATCGAGTGAAGGCTATGTATATGGTCTATAAGTTATCTATCACAATTCCATTTGAAAGGAGAAAGAAATGGAAGTAAGCAAAGATGAATTGAAAAAGCTAGTGAGTGAAGAATTTGCAAAATTTATTAATGATCATATCAATAAATCAATTTATATGATAAATTTCGATAATCTAGATGACAATGTTTTTGTATTGACTAATTTCGATTATGTTCCATTACAAGATACTTTAGAAGAATATACAAATTTTATAGATTTTCTAACTAATAATTCAGGTAAAAAAATCGAAATCATGCTATTAACACCTATTCAAAATTGGTTTGAGTCTAATGATATTCAAATTCCTGAAGAATTACCTGATGATATTGATGATGTGGCACTTTTTGTACAGAAAGATAGTGGACCAGATGAAGATGATCTATATTTAGTAATAGCTGTATAAAATTAGTTAATAGATTTTGAATTTACTTTGCGCGCAAAGATTAGATAGATTAATCTTGGATGGTCCAAGATTTTATTACATAATTCCATTTGAAAGGAAAAAATGGAAAAAGTAAAATTAATCAATGATGAAAAGGGAGTAAGGCTTTATATTGATGGTGAAAAGGTTTATCCATCAAAATCATCCAAAATTCTTACTTTAGAAGATTATGGAGTAAAGAAAAATAAAAAAGGAGAGTATTGTATTAATAAACAAATTATTGTGGATAAGGGCGAAAAATTAATTATCAAACCAGGAACTCATATAAAAGTGAATGATTCGATACGTACTAATGGTTTACTAGAAGGATCTATCGCTGTTGATGGTGGAGTAATTGAAGCTATTGGTACAAAAAAGGAGCCAATCGTATTTATATCGTCAAATAATAAAGAATGTGGTAATGCAATAGAACTCAGATATAGTGATAATTCTATATTTAAACATTGTGAATTTTATTATATGATTGGGCTTAAACAAGAACTTGATAGATGGAAGGATATCTTCGATTTGGATGATAGAGTTAAGCAATCACTATATGGTGCAGGTTTATATTGCTATAGAAGCGACAATCTGATAGTGGAAGATTGTAAATTTTATGGGTGTACATCTAAGGATGATAGTAATATATTCTTATTAAATTGTAAAGATGAAAAGATTGACGAAAACTCGGCATGTAAAATAACGCGAGAAAAATACTAATTATCAACGGGGGGGGAGATTATAATAATCTCCCCCCCATTATTAAATGTGCTAGGTTAAGTTATGAAATCGCTTGATGAATTATTACAGATGGATGAATATGAAAGAGCTAGATGTTTATATCATAAAGCTAAAAATTCTAATAAAAGATTAGATCCAGAATATGAAAAAATGATAAAAGTAAGTCCTAAATATGCATATCATTATTCATTTAATATCATTAAAAATAGATGGTCTGAAGCGGAACCTTATATTATAAAGAATCTAAAATATACATATTTTTATGCTCGTGATGTTATTAAAAATAGATGGAAAGAGGCTGAAAAATTTATCATAAAAAATCCCGAATACGCTTATTATTATGCCAGAGATATAATTGGAGAAAGATGGATCGAAGCAGAGCCTATAATTATAAAAGATCCTGAATGTGCTTATTATTATGCTAGAGATGTAATTGAAAAAAGATGGATCGAAGCAGAGCCTATAATTATAAAAGATCTTGGATATGCTGTAGAATATGCGGAAGATGTGATAAATGGTAGATGGTTCGAAGCTGAACCTCATATTATGAAAGATCCATGTGCCTCGGTTTGGTATGCTCAATATGTTATCAAAGGCAGATGGAAAGAGGCAGAACCTCATATTATGAAGGATCCGTGGTCAGCAACACTTTATGCAAGAAATATTATTCATAATAGATGGCCTGAAGCGGAGTCCTATATTAAAAATAGTATACATTGGAAAACTTATAATGATCCGCAATGGTGGGTATCATACTGGTGGGGAGATAAATAATCATTAAGGCAATAAAATGAAATCACTCGATCAATTACTTAAAATAGATATAGATACAAGAGCAAAATATCTATATGAAGAAGCTAAAAAACAATATAAAAGATTAGATGAAAAATATGAAGAATTTATTAAATTTAGCCCATATTGGGCATATAAATACGCTTTAAATATTATCAAAGATAGATGGCTCGAAGCTGAACCATATTTATTAAAGAGCCCAGAGGTAGCACTAGATTACACTAGATTTATTATTGGAGAAAGATGGCCTGAGGCTGAACCACATATTATGAAAAGTTCACGATGGGCATACTATTACGCCAAAGATGTAATAAATGGTAGATGGCCTGAAGCAGAACCTTACATTATGAAATGTAAAGATCCAATAATAATTTGCAAATATGCTCATTATATTATTAGAGGAAAATGGAAAGAAGCTGAAAAATATATCATAAAAGATCCACGTTCAGCATATTATTATGCTAATTATATATTAAGAAGAAGATGGATCGAAGCAGAACCATACATTATAAAAAATCCTAGATGTGCTGTAGAATATGCTAAAGATGTGCTTAAGAAAAGATGGCTTGAAGCAGAGCCTTATATTATGAAAGACCCAAGTTATGCTATAGATTATGCTAAAAATGTTATGAAAAAAAGATGGAAAGAAGCAGAACCAATAATGCAAAATTCAATTTGGTGGTATGATTACCAAAATCATTTTAATATAAAAATCAACCGTGAAGGAAATTCATATGAAATCACTTGATGAATTACTTAAAATGAATGAAAATGAAAGAGCTGAATATTTATATGAAG
>Ga0190316_1000452_pt1 | contig 12133 bp, 20 predicted proteins | sample 48701112_MG_FD_161663 | JGI IMG/M metagenome (GOLD analysis project Ga0190316, IMG submission 161663) | Hydrothermal vent sediment bacterial communities from Southern Trench, Guaymas Basin, Mexico - 4870-11-1-2_MG | ecosystem: Environmental > Aquatic > Marine > Hydrothermal vents > Sediment ... | reverse complement strand
TATTGGTTATTATATAGATTATAAATATATACATAAAAGTGGAACAATTGTGGCTTATGGTATTTTCTTTAAATCTAATTTTGCAGAGGAGTGGGAAGAGGCAAAAAGACTGTTTAAAGAAAGAAAATTATCTACTTCCTTTGAAATTTGGTCTCCCAGAAACAAGAGAAAGAAAAATCCAGATGGAACATATGAACTTTATGATATGGAAATAGCGGGAGGGGCGTTGATTTATAAAACAGAACCAGCATTTAAAGAGGCCAAAGTGTTGGATATTGCAAAAAAGAATATAGAGCATAATAAGTGTGATTTAATTTTGGCAAAAAAAGAATATAATGTAGATGAGGTTATGTGTGTTGGAGATTTGTGTAGTTCTGCGGCATTATCACATATAGTTTGTCCTATTTGTGGGTATGAGTTTGAGCAAGAAATAAATGGGTCTTTTTTAAGTTGTCCGAGCTGTAATAATATTTTTGGTGTGGAAAGGGTTGCTAATCAAACTGATGATATTGAGTCTGGAAAGGTCAGGTGTCCTAATTGTAATTTTGATGTTTGGCAAACAATAGAGTCTGCAGAGGAATATGATATTGTTAGATGTTTGAATTGTAATACTAAATATAAATTTATATATGAAAGTTTAGAGGATAATATTTTTGTGGGTAAGTTGAAATTTATGTTGCAAGGTAGCACTAGTTGTGTTGGTTGTGGAGAAACAATAAAATACACATATTATAATAATTCTACTGCTGTAGATGTTAGGTGTAAGAATTGTGGACTGCAATATGAGATACCGATTAAAAGTTTAGTCGATAAAGGAGGTAAAACAATGAAAAAGATAGAAAAGATAGGAGAACTTGAAATTAGTAAGTTTCATAGGTATTTTGAAACAGAGGAAGAAATTGATAATTTAATGACGATAGAGTCTGCAAAGAAAATTTCTTATCAAGAAAGAAAATCATTGCCAGATAAAGACTTTGCTGTTATCATTAGGGTTAAGAACAAAAAAACAGGCAAAATTAGAAAAATAAGAATGTTTGTAATAAATGATGAGGCACATGTAAGAAATGCACTTGCGAGACTTAATCAGCCCAAAGTGAAAGAGACACTAAAGAGATATAAGGTGTCGGCTGATAAGGTATTGAGGAACATCCTTAAAAAAGCGAAAAGTTTGAATATGATTAGTCTCTTAAAAAAACACGAAAAAGATTGCAAGAGGTTAGGTATTTCCTGCCCTAAAGAGATGAGCAAAGGAGGCAAAGATAAAATGGATCAGAGAAAACGAGTGGCAGAAAAATTAAGGTCATTAAGAAAAGAAATAAGAGAGTTGAGAGAGAAAGCTAAACTTGAGGTTTCTTCAGTTGTTGAGAAAAGGAAAAAGACATTAGAAAAATATGTAGAGTTGAGAAAGAAGGTAAAAGAAGAGAAAGAAATGGAGAATGCGAGCGTTTCTAAACTGAATGAAAAGAGAGCGAAACTTTTGAATAAGTATAAAGAAATAAGAAAAGAGAAAAAAGAGATAGAGGAAAAAATAGAGATGTATAAAGCCAATGCTGTTAAGTTGATAGAAAGAAAGGCCGAACTTGGGGATTATGCAGAAAATATGACAGATGAGCAGATTTTAGATGACAAAGAGTTTGAAATAGCAAAACTGCGTAAAGAAAACGAAGAGCTTAAGGCAAAGAAATTGAATATTGCATCTGGTCATGTTGGCAATGCAAGCGTTGATGAAGAGTTATTAAGGCTCCGTAAAGAGATAGATAAAAGAGCCTTTGGTGTTTAATGCAAAGAAGCAAAGATATAGCTTCTTTAATGGATATAAGGTATAATAAAAAAATGGAGGTAGATAGAGATGTTAAATACAAATGAAAAATTGTTAGAGATTGCAAAACTTATTGGGGATCCGATAGATCCCAATTTGCCAGCTCCGGTAGAGTTGCAGAAGGTGGCAAACCTGGAAGTTGCTGAACCTGGTGAGCATGTTTATGTCTATGATGGTGAGGATCAGGATGTAGATGAGGTTTATCAAATTAATGCCAATGGGACGGTTAATACTGTTCAGGCTACATTGCTTGGAGATGTTGAGCTTAATTTTACTGGCTACAACACTCCTTTGAAATACATTCGTGTTGATCAGATTCTGAACAGCCCAGATCAGGGCAAACTTGGTCGCATTAAGGCCTCTCTTACTAGGTCTTTTGATAAGCTGGAGGTTAATGCTTTGATTAGCGGTATAATGAATGCGGCCGCCATAGAGGAGGTTGTTGGACAGACAGGAGAGGACATTTATGATGTTCTTGCTAAAACGATTGCCAAAATAGAGAATTATGGAGATCAGTATGTTCTTTTAGCTGGTTCCAAAGTTGTCCAGACTATAGACCTTTTCTCTAAAGTTAAGGCAGGAACCTTTAATTATAAAGTTTCTGTTAAAGATTATTTAAAGAGCAAAGGTGTAGAGGTTGTTAAGGTGTTTGGGCAGGTTAAAACTGATGCTGGTGTGGTTGAGCTTATGGAAGATGACAAGGCGATTTTGGTTGCTAAGAATAGCAGAATTGCTAATGGCAACCCTATCGTTTTTGTTCGTAGAAAGTTTGGAAACATTGCTAGTGATATGGGTGCTGACCTTGATGCACAAAAGCAGAGAGCAATTGTGTTTACACAGGCCCCTATGCAGACAACTGATACCAATACTATGGCCTATGGTTTGTTTGGTGTTGAGCAGGTTGTTTTAGCTATCCTTAATCCTAGAGTGATTAAGAAGATAGATTGTTCTGCGGTGCTTTAATAAGATAGGCGGGGGGGGTTTCCCCCTGCCATTTATTAAACAAAGGAGAGATATGATACAAGTAAAAAATATGGTTTCTAAGAAAGATAGGAGAGAAATTCAAACTATTTTATATGAGTTAATAGATTATAATAGAGATTTTTATATAACAAAGGACAATATTAGATTGTTTATAAAGGATAATTTTGATGTTTTAATAAAAGATTTACGAAAGGGCGATGTTATTGGTTGGTCTGAAAATGCAGTGGGAGTTATTGTTGGGTTTGCGGACAAGACAAAACGCAAGTATTTAAAGATTTTGTATAAAAATGTTTATGAAGCAAAAAAATTGTTGAAAGTTATGTTGTTTTGGAAATTTCCAAATCTTGGTGTTTATATGAAAGTAAAGAAAACAAATAGAATTCTGAATGTTTTGATGAAGGAATTTGGGTTTAAGAAAACAGGAGATAGGGGTAGCGAAGTTTTATTATTTAGGAGCAGACCAAATGGATGAATTAATTAATGAATTAAGAGATATATTGTTAGATTTTGGAGATTTGTTTACTGAGGTTTTTGAGTATAGCACATCCAATGTTTTTTATCTTACGGAGCCATATATTGGCAGTGTTGAGAATGTTACAATTAACGATCAAGAATTGGAGAGTGGACAATCTTTCTCTTATGATGATAGTTTAAATGCTGTTACTGTGAATGGTGTTTCTTTCAATGAGGGAGATATTGTTAAAATATTTGTTAAAAAATATAAGTATAGTGATATGGAATTAGAGGCATTTATAAAGAGAGCGTTGTTGTATATTGGTGTTGCATATAAAAATTTTGATATTGTGTCCGGGAATGTTTTAAGTCCGACACCTACAAGTGAAGAGGAAAAACTTATTATTTTGGTGGCAACTATTATTGCAGAGCCTAGTTATACAGAATATAGGTTGCCAACAGTTTCTGTTAAATATGCAGAAACAATGTCGCTAGAGGAAAAAATTACATCTATTATAAATAGATATGTTATATTTTCTGGTTTGTGGGATTATGTGCAAATTACAGGAGTTGGAGCAGTTGGACAGAGCGGTTTCGGTTTTATCTAAACTTTTTAGAGAAAAAGCAAAAACCATAAAAATATATATGGCAAAGGAGGTTGTTGTAGATCCTTACGAGGGAGAAAAGGAATATGTTCTTTCTCAACCAGTAGGAGTTAAGGCTTTGGTTGTTGATTTGGTGTCGACGCAGATAGAGTGGAAAATGCCAGGAATACATTCTAGCAAAGCCAAAGAAATAATAGTTCCTAAATATTATAAAAATTTGATTTTAAAGTCTTATAAAATAGAGATAGATGGGGAAGATTATTTTGGTTGGAAAGTTAATGAAAAGATGCAGATAAGGGAAGAGTCTAGTTATATTAGACTTTATGTTTACAATCGATAATATTATGGCAAAGCAATATATAAAAATACAAGTTAAAACTACCAAAAGTAAACCAATTAGCAGAATGGAAAAACTTGCATCCGAGTGGTTTGGTTTCCAGGAAGATTTTTATAATTTGATTCAAGAAGCAAGGCAACAGATGGTAGAAAAAATACAAAGCACAAGGAAAAGGGAACCAGAAAATGATAATTTGGCCAATAATATAAAGGTTTATGAGATAGATACTACTGCTAAACAGCATTTGGGAATTGGTAATATAGATGAGCTTAACAAAAATGCTCCTTATTGGTCTGTTCAGAATTATGGTGTGACAAAGAATAATGAACCTTTTATTCCTGGCAATGGAAAGAATGTGCCATATGGTGCATTTAAGAATACAGGCAAACCGGTTCCTGGTGGTTCTGGTGAGAGATGGGAAAAGGGAAAAGAAAATGCGATAGGAAAATTTGGAGCTTATTATACTTTTTCTGCAAAAAAACCGATAGAACCTAAACATTATATAGAAGCAGGGAAAAGATACATAGAACAGAATTTGGACAAGATAATAAGAAAATATATACAGGAGAAATTAAAGAATGGCTAATTACGGGACAACAAGAAACATAGAGGCAAGTTTGATTGATTATATTAAAATTAAACTTGAAGAATATGAATGGAGAAATGTTTCTGTTGTTAAGTCGTTTAAACAGGCAAGCGAAAGTGATTTGCCAGTTATTTGTGTTATGGTGACCGATAGTTTTCACAAGAAGACAGGATTAGGAGAGAGGGCAACAAGGAGAGATGTTATTGTTCATGCTGATGTTTTTGCGAAAAGCGACGGGCAGAGGTTAGATTTGAAGGATTTTTTAATAAAGATTTTGAAAATATCTGTTCCGTATAATGAATATACAATAGAAAGAGGCAGAGTGGCAAGTAAAACTTATATTTGTGAGATGTATACAAAAAGAATTGATGATGTCAAAGTTAATTTGGGTGTAGATTTGTCTGTATTAGATGTGAAGGATAGGTATAGACATTATATTGGATTGACATTGTCTTTGCCGAAAGTGGAGGTGTGATTATGGAGATATTTAATGATCCTAAATTTTTGATGTGGATGCTAACAATGGCAGGGTTGGTGTTAATTAAATTTAATGATTTAGCACATTTATCAAAGGATTTTAGAGAATTGAAGGAAGATCTTAAATCGCTGATAGGAAAAATAGACTCTTTGTTTGAAGAGATAGAGGCAAACAAAGAAAAAATAACAGAGATAAATGTAAGGTGTGAAGAACGAGAGAAGCGTTTTAATCAAGCAATAGACATAGCTTGTAAGGTTAAGAAGACCAGGACAAGGCGTAAGAAAACGTCAAAAAATTAACCAAAGGAGGGTTAAGTTATGATTCATTTTAGTGAATACAAACCAAAAATTATACCGTATCTTGGAAACTTGGATGCCAAGTCTTTGGCGAGGATTCAGGGTATAGACCCGACAGGTTCGTTAAATAGAACAAAGGTAGAGGAGTTGGGTAGAGATGGTGCTGTGGGTTACAAGAAAGGAACCCCTTCTGTTAGCATAAGAATGACTCAATTGGAATATGGCAACATAGACATTTACAATTTGCTGGCCAACAAAGAACTTACAAACAATAGTCTTACATTGTCTGATTTTAGGGTGCCTATGGTTGACCTTATGTCGTATTTGACAAACGATGATGGTTCTTTTTTGGGAACATTGTGGTATCCTAAATTGCGTGTCAGTGGGTTTGGATGGAACATTGGAGATCCAAATGCAATGATAGAGCGGAGCTTTGATTTAGTTTGTGAGGGAGCAAAAATATGGCAAGGAGACAACAGATATGTTGTTTTCATCAAACACGAGGTAGAGTCAGGGGAAACACCAAATGTGAGCATTGTTCTTGATGATCCTGTTCCTGTGCAAAACCCAGACAATGGTGCCTATATAGAGAGAGTTTTGCTTGTCAGTGGTTCCTCTACATCTGAATTGGAGAGTTCGGATTATAGTTATGATAGTGGTTCTCATACTCTTACAGTTGCGGGTGTAACTCCGGGAGATGTCGTTAAAGTTTATTATACCGCTTCTTCGTATATTTCTAGTGAAACTCTTTTTGAGTTGAACGACACAGACCCCGCTGTTATTTCTGCGGACAGCGTCAGTATTTATTTGCTTACAGGAGATTATGTCCATAGACTGCAATCTGCTTCTTTTGAGGTTGCGTTGGAGAGGGAAGACCAGCAGGAAATAGGCCTTTCTGAAGTTGTGATGAGAGGCGTAAAAAATCAAACTGTTACTGTTTCTTTGGGTCGTTTGCTGGAAACATGGACAATAGAGGAGGCGTTGCGTGGAGTTGCTCCTGGTTATGGGCTTATTGATATTCAGCAGTTCGTTGATGATGCTGGGCTCATAATTAAAGTTTATGATTCTCCGTTAAAACAGAACTTCCGTTATGGCATAAAAATTACAGGATTATCTCCTACTGAATTGAGAAACGGAGTGTCTGTGGGTAATTATACGGCCGCAGATAATAGTTTGGAAGGTTCTTCTTTGATGATAACGAGAGTGGAGTCTGATTTATAAGGAAATAATATGGCGGTTACTGCGATAAAAAAAGCGATGCCATATCAAGAAATAAAAATTGGAGCAGGAACAACAGAGTTCTTGCTCCAATGTTTCCCAATAAAAGATAGTCTTGCTGTGTATTTAAATGGTGTTTTGTTGGAAAGAGGACAAAATAAGGATTATATTTACGATGAAAATACCAACATTATCACATTGTCTCTTGCGATTGAACAGGGAGATATATTACAAATACTTTACATGAGGTGATGAGTTATGGCAGAGAGAAATACTGCGATTCGTGGGTTGCAGATAAAGGATAACACCATTAAGCCTGTTAAGATGGATGCAACCAATACTCCGACAGACGGGTATTATTTGGCTTATGATGGTGCCACACAAAGGTTTGTGTGGAAAGATGTAGATGCGATGGGTGTTTTGGAGTCAGATGTTGTATGTAACGAAATTCCTAGCGGTGCAGTGGATGGTTCTAATACAACCTATACGCTAGCAAATACACCGGCGGTGGGCACAGTGGAGGTTTATCTTAATGGCCTTTTGCAAGAGCCCGGCTCTGGAAAAGATTATACCATTTCTGGAAATGCGATTACTTTTGCTTTGGCACCTGAAGCTGGTGATATTTTGCTTTGTTCTTACATAATTAGTCCTTAATGTGAGAAAATAAATGGGATTGGGAGCTTTGCTCCCTCTCCCTGCATTTAAAAAGGAGCATAATGGCTAAGAAGGTAACAAAAAAACAAGAGAAAACAATAGAAAGAATGAAAAAAGCAAGAAAAGCAGACAACGATAATTTGCGTGATTTGTTGAATAAAAAACTTTCTTGGGTAAAGTCAGAAAAGGCAGAATTGGAAATAATAATAGAAAATTTACGAAAAAGACTTGACAAGTATGAGGAATTAATGTTAAAATTAAAGGGAGCAGAAATAGCACTATCTGATGTTTTAGGTAAGGGACAGGATGATGTATGGCAGAAAGACACACAAGAATAAGAGCAAAACAATTTTTAAATTTTGATTTGTTGCCGCAGGATATAAAAACTGTAAATTCTCCAAACGATGGCGAGGTTTTGTCTTATGATGCGACCACACAAACATTTAAGTGGATTGTTGCATCTGGATCGGAAAATATTTGGAATGCATATATTGAAGACGAGACAGAGGAGGCGGTATCTGGCAATGTGTATAAGTTAAAGGTTGAGCTTTCTGCATCAATTCCGTCTGATGGATATTATGTTGTTTATTTTGGAACAGAAGCAAAGGCGATGAAACTTTTTGGCACAGGAAAGGCAAGAGTTTTATTTTCTGTAGGACCTACGGAGGTAGATTTGGCATATATAGAGCAAAGAGAATATGAGAACACTAGCCACTATAAATTATTTCATTTTACATCCGGCACTAATGTTTCGTTTTCTATACATTATTCTAGTGGTTCTTTTGGGAGTGTTGCTTATATTCGCAGGGCAAGAATATTGCTAATGAGGTTACAAAATGATTGATTATGTTTATCAGGTTACAGATAAGGATTTAAATTATATTAGTCAGCAAATTTTAAATGACAGCGGCTTGTCAGATAAGGGCCTAAATAGACTATGGCTTATTAATAATGAATTGACAATTACATTTGAAAATGAACTTACTACTGAGGAAAAAGACAGGTTAAATGATTATGTAAATAATGCGGTTAGCAGTGAGAAGTTGATACCAAATGATGTAAATTTTTATTATTGGAATAAAAACACAAAACATAAATCTTCTGTAATGTCTGCAAAGTATAAAATAAGAGATGTTATTTATATTGATCCTAATTTTATTGGTGATATATATTTGTCTATTTATGCGGAGGCAGTATCATATGGTGTTGGAGAGATAGCATTAATAAAGCATAATTTGTCGTTAGGCACGCAGGAAATCCTTACAAGGGTGTTGGTATTTTCTGATAATGATTGGTGGTGGGAACAAGGAAAGAAATTTCAATCTTATTCTGCTTTTTGTATTGATAAAATAGAAGATGTGAGTCATGAGATAGAATATGTGTTGGCATTTAGGAGTAACACAAGGTGGAGTACTGTTTGGGTAAAAAATACTAGAATTTTTGGGTTTAGATTATGAAAGTATATGGATATAATATAGACAAAGATTTGGATTTAACTGATTTATATAACAAGTTTATAGATTCGTTGGAGTCAGGAGAAATGTTAGAGTCTGGACAAGACATAGAATTGTTTTGGGAAAATGGGAATTTATATGTTTATTGTGTTTATGAATTGACTGCAGAACAAAAAAGTAAACTTGATTTTGCTGTAAATAATGCAAAAGAGACATTTGATGATGAAGAAGATATAGAATACTTATGAGAATACATAGAAATGAGCAATACATATTGGAAGTTTTATTGATGGATTTTGATGGGCAGAGAATAGCAGGAAAGGATGTTTTTTATAAGATCTATCGTTCATCAGATAATGTGGAGATAGATGGTGGGACATTAGTAGATATGGGCAATGGCCTTTATAGAGGAGAGCATCTTTTTAGTGAGATAGGACAGTATAGGATAGAATATCTTATGCCAGACGGTTGGGACGATATAGTGGAAACCATTATAGTAGATAATCATGAAACATCTACAATTAGTAATATTTATGATATGGTAAGGAGAATATTGGGTCTTTCACAAGAAAATTATATTTTGGAGCCGATAGAATACAATGTGCATTTGCAGCTAACAAAGGCAAGAATAAAAATTTACGAAAACGCTATTGATTGCGAGCAAGAGATAAATCCTATTGATGTTTATAATGTAGAGGCAGTGTATGATGTGGATGGTAGATTGCAAAAATATAAGGTGGTAAAAGAATAATGGGAGCCATTTCATTAGGAACAAAGGGCGTTTTATGTTTTGGAAATACTGTTAGAATAATTCCAGTTGAAAAAATAGATTTGGATTTGGGATTGCAATCTCCAATGATAAAAATTGATGTTGATGATGTTAGATTTGATGTTACTGTTAGAGATGTGGAGATAGATTTAGAAGTGACGGACATTTAAAGGAGTATGTTATGATAACAATAAATGGCAAGAAAACCACAAGAATTACGCTAAAAAAAGGCGAGGTTAAGTTGTTTAGTTTTAGCTATAATGTAGATATTTCTACTGCCACATTTCATTTTGGCATAAAAAACAATAAATCTGATTCTGTTTATGCGATAGAAATAACGGATGCCCAATTTGACAAAACACAAATAACGAATAGGGTGGTAAAATGTATAATAGATACATCTGTTCTTTCTGCTAATGAAATATATTTTGGAGAGATGAAAACATCTTGGGGTAATACATCGGTAGACAAGACAGAGGATATTGTTTTAGAAATACAGGAGCCAGTTATACCATGATACAATTTGACGAAAAATACATAAATGAACTAATAGATAAAACATCAAAGGCATTGGTAGGAAAAACGATGAAAAGATTTGAGATAAGTGGAAATAATGATAAGGTTTTAAAGAAAAATATAAAAGAGCTTATTTACGAACAGTTTAGAGATTTGAAATTGCATATGGAGGCACATAGTAAGGGAATAGAAATTGTTTCTGTTTGTTTTAAAAGTAAGGAGGAGAGAGATGAAGAATAGAGAAGAACTGGCAAAGGAGTATGCGGAAAAAGTTCAGGAAATAAGAGAAATGACAGATATGGAGGAAATGGTATTTGATAATAAAATAGAATTTGATTATAAGGATAAAAAATATAGAGTTAGAAAGCCAACATATAGGGAATTGAAAGAAATAGAGGAACAAAAAATAAAAAAACAAATGGAGTTGTTGCAAAAAACCGATGAGAATGGTAATCATATTTATTTGTTTGAGGAGCAACTTATAGAGAAGTATGCAGATTTGGGTATTAAAATAAAAGAAATACAGGATGAGATGAGTGGTATTTTGTATAAAACAGAGGATTTAATGTTGAAGTTGGCAGTTACAAACAGTGTTTCTGATAGGGAAAAATTGAGAAATATGATATTGGCATTAAGGGAAAGGCATGCAGAATTGGCAATGAAAAAAGCAGACTATTTGTCAAATTCAATAGAAAACCAGATCCAAGAGTTTAGTATTATGTTTACTTTGTTTTTAGTGTTGGAGGAAAAGGTAGAAGATAAGTGGAATAGGGTTTTTAGTTTATATGAGGATATGATTAATTCGGAAGACACAGATGTTATAGACAGGGGATTGTATTTTTTAATGAAATTGATGCATTATGCCTAAAAAGAAATATAAACCAAACATTTTAAGAAAATTGGCTCGTAGTGACAAATGGCAATTTTTGTATAGTAGGGCAAAAGAAATAGGCAGTATTGAGCTATTTAAAAATAAGAATGAATTTAGCGAGCTACAGATAGAGTTTATGCGATGGTTACAAGTGTATAATAGTCTATATGTGGATTTGGCGATGAAAGAACCGCATATAACAGAAGAAGTTATAGAGGATGATATATTATGTGATGCGTATTTGCTGTGGAGAAGTAAGAAAAAAGATGAAAACAAGACAGGCTCGCAAAAAGATGCGAGTGAAGTAACAGGTATACCGAGCGTTAGATTTAAGTAGGGGTGAGGGGTCATGGCAGAAAGTAATTATAAATATTTAATAGAAGTTTTGGCAGAAATATCTGGGTTAGAGGATATTAAGATATTAAATAAAGCATTAAAAGATATGGATATTAAAGCTAAAAAATTGAAACCAATATCTAGCCCCCTATCTTCTATAAAACTTGACGAAGCAGGAAAGAAAATAAAGAGTATAAAAAATGATTTAGTAGATATTACGAGCGGTAAAAAATACCAAACACAGATTGATTTTGTTTTTAAAAAGGGCAAACTGGTAGATTCTATTGCTAAAATAAAGCAGGTGAAAACAGACTTGGAAAAACCTGCGGTTATGCCAGTTCCAAAAACAAGAGGATGGAAAACAAAGTTTTCTGAGTTGGTTTCTACTGTTGGAGATGTAAAGAAAGTTGTATCTACAGAATTAGTTAAGACCACAAAGATAGCAGGGAAAGAAGCTAGGAAATTTGCGATAGTATGGCAGAACGAGGCAGGAGAGAAGTTTAAAACAACGGTTAAGGGCATAATTCAAGATAAAAAATTGTTGGACGCAAAATTGTCTACTGCACCTGTAAAATCAAAAGAGATAAAGAGTGTAAATTTGAAGGTACCAGTTGATGATGAGGCGTGGAGGAGAGTTGCGGTAGGGTTTCCCAGAGAATTCAAACAGTTTGATCAGATTATAAGCACAAGTTTACAAGAAATATCTACCAAATCGGGACAGACGAGCAAAAAATTTGCTGTTGATTGGAAAGACAAG
>Ga0190316_1000451_pt1 | contig 12164 bp, 7 predicted proteins | sample 48701112_MG_FD_161663 | JGI IMG/M metagenome (GOLD analysis project Ga0190316, IMG submission 161663) | Hydrothermal vent sediment bacterial communities from Southern Trench, Guaymas Basin, Mexico - 4870-11-1-2_MG | ecosystem: Environmental > Aquatic > Marine > Hydrothermal vents > Sediment ... | reverse complement strand
TGTACTCAGTAGGACAATGGATGGATTTAATTAAATTAATATTAATCATGCACATTTATTTAATTTAAGTATCAAACATATGAGATATATTTGACGTTTAAATCGTTCTCCATCTATATGGTGTATTTTAATGATTGATTTGCTTGTTTTAGGAGTGATAATGGTAACTTCACTGGCTATTTTAGCGAAGGCAAGTCACTTAACAATAGTCTCTGTAGAGGACATTATTGAAATTAGCGGTTTAAGTGAAGGTTCAGCCGGATTTGTCATCCTGTCAGTTATGACTTCAATACCTGAGATGACAATTGCAGCATTAGCGATACTTCAAGGTGCCCCTGGAATAAGCGTTGGAGACATACTGGGTTCTAACATGTTTAATATCGGGATAGTGTTAGGTGTGATGGCGTTGATTGGTCCCCTTGAGAAAGTTAGGTCTGACTTCTTAGTGGAGATGGTAGATGTACTATTCTTTTCTTCAGCAATTCCAATTTTTCTAGTAATCCCTTTTCTTTCAGTATCACTGCAAACCGTCAGGCCCTTAATCGGCATGATCTTAATCGGGGTCTTCACCTTCAGCATCTGTATAGTGGCGAAGACGCAAAGGGCGCCGTTAAATGATATGCAAAGGGCAGAAATAAGGAGAAAGAGCATGAAGATTGTTTTGGCAAAAGCAGCCGTAGGAATATTCGTTGTTATACTTGCTGCGAAATTCGCAGTTTGGTCAGCGTCTAATATTGCCGCCTTCCTAGGGATCCCTCCTATTCTCATAGGCGCAAAGATCGTTGCAATAGGCACCTCGCTGCCTGAGCTAGCGTTAGATGTGGCTGCTGTGAGGAGGGGGCGAATTCACCTAGCAATAGGGGATGTAATTGGTTCCAACCTTTCAAATATAGCTTTGGTTCTAGGAATTGTTCTTTTGGTATCGCCTCTAACAGTTAACTTAACGATTCTCACAGAAATTCTTCCCTTTCTTCTGATAATAACGCTTCTTTTATGGCGTTTTCTAACAAAAGGAGGAATACCCAAATGGGGTGGAATACTGCTGATCATGGTGTATATTCTCTTCCAAGCTACGCTTACGATGCCTAAATGATGTTGAAATCGAAAAATTGGAAAGTTATGAACCGTTTTAGAAAACGGATTAGATTTGAGGGGATCAAATAAATGAGCGGCAGATGGAAGATTTAAGAGTAGAAGCGACGCTATAAAGACTATTATAGCCTTATATGAGAAGAAAGGCCAAAGAAAAGCTTAAAATTCTAGTGCCGCTTGAGGATGCATCTTTAAGCATAAAATTTTCCCACATCTAAAAGCCGCAGGGTTCTTTATGATCTCCATTAATGTATTTGAAGAGGGCTACTATACCTCATGGGGGCTCATATGCTGGAATCTAACTTCAGGATCTCGAATTAATTGTTGATATAAGATCTCTCCAATACAGATGTATTTTTGATCTTATTTAGGCATCAAATCAGAAAATAAGTATTTAGCGCTGTTTATTTATGTGGGATGAGATACGTTGGATGTTAAGATAAGCATTATTGGTGCGGGTAGTGCGGTCTTCTCGCTGAAGCTGCTCAAGGGATATCTGCCTACGAAGGATTAAGAAGAAGCTAAGTCTGCTTTATGAATGTTGATGAAGAGAGACTTAATGCCGCTTATGGACTTGCTAGGAGATATACGAGAGAGTTAAGAGAGAAAGATTTGAGGTTTGAGAAGACATTGGATAGGAGAACCGCCTTGGAGGATGCCAACCTCGTGATCAATACGGCTCTTTCAGGAGGCCACGGGGCATCAGATGTTTGAATGGGAAACTGAGACTTTCCAAAGGCAAGAAACTTCATTAGCTCCAGAACCCCCTCCATTAGCAATCTTCTCGAATCACCTTAAAGAAGCATGTAGATAATATGCTATTTGTTAATGATGCTTTAATTCCTTCAGGAGTTCCTTATGGCTTAGGATATTTTTGATTTTTAAGCCATTTCTTGACAGGAACTTTTTGAGATCCTTGTCCATCGTGAGAATTATGAGATTTTCTTTTATTGATGTTGCATAGAAGGTTTTCGATGTTATCTTTATGTCCTAGTCTTCTTAGCTTGAAGGCCAGCTCAACCGCTTCTGAACTTGGGGAGATCCACTCGTAGAATCCAGATTTTAAGAGGGACTTGACGGCGCTTTCTATTATCTCATCTAATTCTATCTTTGCATGCTCTATTTTTTGCAAACTTTATCTATAATCTCGATCCAAGAGAATGGTGAACAATAGAATTTGACTTTACCTTCAATCTTAGCCTTTCTAAGCCCGGCGATTTCTCTGTCTGTTAATCCCTCAACCTCAATTCCGACTTGGAAAGAGATATGTCGAGTCTAATAGAACTTTAAGAACTGTAGAGTTCATCCTGTTCCCCCTTCTGATTCCTCCTCGAATTCCTCAACTGTAGTCTTAGCTCATTTCTTTACTTTAAGAGCTAAAGATAATGGGTCGCTAATGAACTCTAGAATCACCTTATTATCTGCTAACTTTATAAGGACCCTATCTCCCTCATTTATCCCTAATCTCTTAAGAACGCCTTTCTGGATGTATATCGCTCCCTTTCTTCCAACCCTAGAAATTATAATCTTACACAATAAGATCACTAGAATAAAAAGGATTTTCTGAATATATGAAAATTCTGAAAATTGAATATAATCCGATAAATCCCCAGCTTCAGCTTAGATTGTTAAATTCTTCAGTATCTGCCCAATATTATTATTGAGGATCGATTAGCAACGGCAAAATCTTATATTCAGAGCGACACTTGAACTAGCTGAGGTCAAGAAGTATCTAAGAAAAAATTGTTAAGAGCGAATTTCGCAATGGCATCTACATCTTTATTCTATCCTTACTGGTCTTGTGGGAGCTATTATATCGACGCCCCGTTCTGGCCGTCCATTACGGTTGATGTCCACCCAGAAGAGCAAGCTGTACTCGCCCGGCCTCATGTCATTAAAGGCGAATCTGCCCTCTTCAATCCTAGCCTCTGAGATAGGTTTCATGGGAGGAGACTCGTCGGGATCACATGCCCAACCAATCATTGGGGCGGATTTGATCTTCTCAGAGGCTTTTCCGCTTATCTCTACTGTACCTTTAATTTTGTCCTCCTCAACATTTATGTTCGTGATTTCCAGCTTGGCCTCTCGCGCCTCAATTATGAGATCGGCGATTCCATCTGGAAGTTCTATTGAGACTTGAGTTGCTTCTCCCGCCTTCACCTCTACAGGTTCGCCCCACATGAGTATTGTTGGCCTCTCTCCTTCAGACAATAACTCATCCACATAGATGAATGCTGTTCCCGGCATTACAGGCTCAAATATGAATCTTCCATTCACTTCGGGCTTGACTCTCTTACCCATGAATGGGGCTGCTGGCGGATCCCCATATGATGGTGGGGCGCACCTTCTCCTCAGCCCCACAATCACTTGTCCTCTGCCGCCGCGGTACTTCAATTTCCCCTCTATTACGCCCATCATTCTTTTGGGATCAACGGGCTTTGAGGGTTTATGATCCGGGTTTACTAGAGTGGCAGCTGCATCCACGAGTAATCTTCCCCTGCAAGCTGTTAATGGAGAGCCCTGAGCCTCGTATGTTGCATTTTCTAATCCTTCGATCTCAGAGACGAAGTATCCTAGGGCATCGTTGGCGCATGTGATCAGGGTGGAGTATGGAACACCTGATTTTCTTCGGAATTCAATTCCGAGATCAACTGTAGCCTCGCATGGGACTGCCACCATGCAGGCGTCATTGATCATTAGTGCTTGGAGGAGTGCATTGTAGGTCTTTCCAAGCCTAGGAATCCATCTCTCCCTGACTGGAATAGGCGTGAATGCCCATTTAAAAATCATTTTAACGTGGCTTTCCGTTTTTATGTCTTTGAGCGTCCTGAGTATTCCTTCTCCAAGAGCCTCTACGAAGGCCCTTCTACCCTCAATAGCCCTTCCTTTATACGTTTTTCTTCTGGTGTTAGGGTTTAGATCGCCGGCCGCTCCCAGGAGGAACATGACGGTCACATCTCTGAATTCGATGTCTGGATAAAAAGTGAACATCTGCTCTAAGTCTATGTGGGTCTCTATCCACTTTCTTACGTATTCAGGCCATTCAGGTCCTATCTTGCCGAGTTTCCCCCCTCCCCATGCGGTAGTATATATGTTTGGATGAGCTGGGAATGAAAACAGGACTCCTCGAGTTGCCCCTGAGGCATCCGCTATTTTAGCCACAAATGCCGTAGTATCCGTTTTGCCGTTGAATTTGCTCCTATTTATAGTTAGCCAATTAGGCAATCTCCTCATCTTGAAGCCGATGGAAGCCTCGAACATCGAGTTCACTGCTTCCTTGGCTGCCGTCACTGCCCTTTCATGGATCAGCCTATTCACTTTAGAGTCGGATAATCTTGGGTATGAGTGATTATGGGTTGCTGCTATAATAATGAAGTCTCTTGGAACTCCAGTTTCATCCTCGATTCTCTTTTTGATCGAGTCGGCTATGCTTTTCCATAAGCCTATAACATCCAAGGAGACTATAAGCACCCTTAAATCCTCAACTTGTAGGGCTAGAGCCTTACAGTATATGTTTCGGTTATAGAACTCGGTTGTAGGCGTCTGTTTTCCATATGGCAGGGTGACCGGCCAATCAGGGGATATTGAGACCGACGAGAGACCAGCCATTAATTTTCCGCTTGCCTCAAACTCCTCCTTTCCTTCAAGTATATTTTTAGGCGTATAAGCCCCCATAATATCACCTTACATTTCCATTAGCATTTCGGGGACGGACATGAATATAGATTTGCGACGAAACTTAAATTTTTAGGTTTATGCGGAGAAAGTTGGATTTCAGTATGTCGTGGCTATCCACCGCCCGTTACCACCTCACCTCTTCTCCTCGTCCATTCCATCAGCATATCTTTAACTGTGGAGACCGTGGTCTCCACTATCCTTTCTGGAAGCCCTGGGACGCCGGGTTCAGAGGACAATGTGATTATATAATATTCTTCGTTTGGTTTTTTCTTCGCTACAAGCTCGTTTTTCGTTGAGTATTCATTCTCGGCCTCCACGAATGTATATGTGAATTTTATCCTGAACACTCTTGTTCCATCACTCATGATTACATCTTCAGTGCTGATGTCCTCGAATCTCTGGTAGACTCCGGATATCCCCCTAAATCTGTCTAGCATGTAGGATGTGAAGAATGGAATCTCCTTCTCATGGACCTTTATTGGCATGCTATATTCCCTTCTCGCGTAGACCTTGAATATCTCCCTTTCTCTCTTCTCCCTCTCCTCCTCAGGCATCTTCATCCTCTTTATCATTGATGGAGAGGCCATCTCCGCCGCTCTTTTAGCTGGCATCACAGCGGAGAGCAGAGAGGCCAGCACTGCAACTCCCATGCCCAAGACGCCCCAGTACCATTCTAGCTTCTGTCTGACGCCTATCTGACCGGCGGGGCCAAGGAGTGTCATAATCCGATATGTTCCTAGGCCGACGTAGTATCCTATGCCTCCTCCGATGAGTCCCATAACGGCCGACTCCGCTAGGAAGAGAAATGCAATGTGAGATGGGTTAAGGCCGAGAGTCGATAGTAGTCTTATCTCCTCTTCCCTTTCATGAATTAAAGTGATCATTACGGATGCTACGTTAAGTATTACTAATATGAAGGGGATCGTGAGATGCGTGAATCCCCTCATCTCAAATATCATTCCAATATAGTATTTTTGGACGTGACCATTCCATATTGCCCAGGCGACATATTCCTTATGCGCCATGCTCCTGGCGAATTCGCGGATGGCCTTTTCAGATGAATCCTTCAGCGTTACAATAACCCTTGAGATCCCAGTTTTCTTATTTACCTTCATCGCCGTCCTCCACGTGAAAACTACTGTTTCCATCTCATTAGTCGATTTAAGACCCGACTTAGTCATTTTATATGGAGCTAATGGATTGTTATTTGCGTCCCTCAGATTGAAGAATGATCTGTCCAGTATGGCGGCTAAAGTGAAGTTTCCGATGGGCCTCTCAACGCCGGCTGAGACCTCATAGACTTCTACCTTATCATTAACCTTCAGATTCAGGGCGTTAGCCATTTCTCTGCTGACGGCTAATCCGAACTCTTCTTCATCCGTCAATTGTCCGCTGACGATGTGTCCCTTGACATTTATGACTTTTTCTTCGAGGCTTGGACAGATGCCTAGAATGCCATATATGTCTATTTTTTCGCCTCTTGAGCTTTTAAGCCGTAGGAGGGGAGCTGAGGACGGTAGATTCTCAACTTTAGGAATTAACCTTTCAACATTAGGTCTTCCGGCCAATGATGATAGCTCCTCTAATGTAAAGAATTCCGATGGCGAGCTTACATGATCCTCCTTGGGCTTTATCTTTTGGAGTAGGACGCCGCTGATTCCAGTTGTTGTCGGATTCACATTTCCAGCGACTACATCATATACTCGAGAGAATGATGTGAGAGCTGTGAATCCCCAGACAAGAATCGTTAATGATAGGATGCAGAATAGGCTTCTGAGCTTTCTTCGCTTCACATTCCTCTTTCCAAGCGAGAATAGAGTTGGGATCACCCTTCTTAGTGGAGGCCTCGTCTCAGCCGTCGGCTCCCTATAAACTCTGGGGAGGATGAAGAATGCTATCATAGCCACGGCTATGGCGGCCGCGGAGATCACGACGAAGAAGATTAAACCAGAAACCGTCGCCAAATTTACATATCTATAGAAGAACCAAACCTTCAATGCGACATCCGTTCTAGTGATTATTGAGAAACCCGGATAAATATAGAAGAGACTTACTATCGTCAATGGATATAGCATTAGAGAGAATATTACCTTTTTTCTGTCCTTCTCGAATAGGAAGAATGCTAGTATCAATGTGAAGAATGCAAAGAAGAATGGGAAGAATGCCGCGTGGGACTGCGCTATCACATACATTAAGGAGAGGTTCTTCATTATGATCCTTATCTGATCGTATGCTCTTTCGAGTAGGGAGAATCGCACTCTATCATATTCTTTCTCGCTTGGGTTTGGATTGACAGGTGGCAACTGCGATTTAGCTTCATCAAGCATCCGTGATACTCCGCGGAGATCTTCTCTGAGCGCCCCTACATAGAAGCCCGCCTTCTCAGCCTTGACGAATCTCTCTTCTAACTCCCCAATCACCGAACCGAGCGCTTCAACGCTGTACTTATAGGAGAATGGACGGATGTCAACGGTCACGCTTTCGCCCTGAGACAGATTGAAGGACTCGCCATTATTGTCTATGATGAAGCTTATAACCTCCGGCTGTCCAGTCCAGTCGCTTCTGAATTCTGCTTTTGCCACGAGATGAACTGGTGTGCCAGCTGGGATTACTACGGTGCTCCAGTTGATGAATTCTGAGATGAACCTTACGTCGGGCCCCTCTCTTGAGCCGTATGGAGGATGCCCATACACGTAGATGCACGAACAGTTTATGGATGGACTCTCTCCTGTTGTGTGATCCACAACCTTAAGGATAAACCATATGGGCGCCTCGCGGCTCAAGACGTACCATACGAGCCCCTCATCACCCCTCAATATTAGAGTGGCAGCCGGATATAACTTGAATGATACCTCCCGCGTATCGGCGATTTTAGCTCCCTCGTATATGTCATGTGGGTAGACTGATGGGACATAGTCGAATACGCCTGTTTTCGGGTTTATGTGGTAGGCGTAGACGGCATATGTGTGATGGCCAAGATCGTCAGTTCGCGTTACGGTAAGCCTGTAGTTTCCATGAGAATCTGTTTTAGTCACGCTGTAAGTTAATGTCTTCCAGTCTAAGGCGATAATCACTGCTTGGGATATGGGATTTCCATTCACATCTGTAACGGTTCCATAGATCTCCATTGTGGTATAGGCCGCACAGCGCACAGTGACATATGAAGAGCTCAATGTGAAAAGGACGATAATCATTGTAAGAGACAGTTTAGGCTTCACATCCTATACTCTCCATGATTAATATGGGAGTATCCATGTGGACTTTGATATCATGACGATGCTGACAGATATGGCTACGGCCGCCGCGAATCCAACTCCAATGCCGCCCATGAACATGTAGGCGTAGCTCTTAATCCTATTTGGATCGCCGAAGCGTCTCTGCAGGGCCTTGAAGACTAGGGCTCCAATGAAAGTCGCTAAGGGGGTTGGAAGGGGAGAGCCCACGCCCATGGCTAGGCCTATGAGGGAGAATGGTATGTGAATCGCCCTTGTCACGGCCCAAAGCGCTGTTCCAACGGCGAAGCTGTAATATATGAGCTGAGGGTTCAGTCCGTATATCCTCCTAGAATACCAGAGTGAACGTTGAGCTGCTTGGAGAGGCCAGTAGATCTGGGCGTATGGAAACATCGAAGATGGAATTGGAGAGATGCTCCATAACATCTGCGTATATAAGAAGCTGAAGAGCACGGATAACGGCGTTGCTATTAGGACAACGGCCTTTATATAGCTCTTAAACGTGAGCTTTATGCGATCGCATACATAGAATGTGCTGCACCAGTCGCTTCCATTCGCAACTTCAAGGGGAGTGAACCATGGATATATTCCAAGCTCGCTTCTAACAGGAATGTTCGCTGAGATCATAGAGGCTATTAGAATATTATTGTGTAGGTAGGGTATATTAAGGAAGTATCCCGTTTCAGCGTATGCTCTGGTAGTGACTATGCCGAAGATGAAGGGCCAGACGATTATTAGGAAGGCTAGAGGCAGTATTGGGAAGCCCGGAATCATAACCTTAGAGACTATGATGAGCCATATGGATGTAAGGGACAGGTATATTGCCAGGATCTTCCAGAGCGAAAGGGTTCCGACGGCCCTCATGGTTGCGGATGGCTTAAGCAACGCCTTGATCGTTCGTGCAAGCCCCTTCCTGCCGCCTATAAGTTGAGCGACGAAAACGGAGAAGGCCAAGCCTATGCCCACGGTATACCATACGTAGGTTCCCGACCAGAAGTATAGGTCGCGTAGGGTCATGCCCACTGGGAAGTTCGTCCACTCAGGTATTAGATGGGGAAAATATCGTACTATAAGGTAGTTTCCAATAACTGACGTTGCAATAGAACCTATAAACATGTAGGCGGCTACCTGGAATGGAATTATGAATCCAATCATATAGTTAAATGGTGATGTATCTATGCCTATCATTGCTCCGGGAAGTATATCCTCAAAGGCCCTTGTGAGGTCAACCCATGGAACCGGAATTATGACGGCTCTGAATTTTAGAATTGCCTCTGAGATCATTGGGGTGCCATATGTAATGAGGGAGTATATGAAGCCGAAGATCGCGCCGGACATGAGAATCCTCATCTTGGCTGGGTCTCTAGCTTCAAGCTGAGTGACTACCTCCGCGTCGACTCTGGCCATTGGGAATGGAAGCTTCTCGGTGACGACGAAGAGCTGATATAGAAATGTCCCCAGCGACAATCCGATGATGAGGTTCATTAACCAGAATATTACGGAGAAGAAGATGGGATAGAACCATTGTGGATGAATAAATGTTCTTAGCATCTGCTGTCTGATGAGCGGATCGCTCGGAGCGAACCAGTATGGAATGAAAGATTCTATTCCATATAGCCTCGCAATAGGGCTTCCAGCGAACCATGCATTGTAGATGAGGCCTGTGAAGCTTATTGGGCCCGCCGCGTATGCAACGGTACTTACAGCCGCGAACATCACATAGAGCTCCTGTCTAGTGAGTGGTTTCCCATATAGCGAGGCTATCCAGAAGAAGAGGATCACAGCTGTCCATGTGAGTCCCCTTACAGGTCCAACGGCAAGGTCACCCCATATCTTAACGGGCATCAGCACTATCGCCGCATATAATATTGAGAGAGCAACCCTCGGAGTTAGGCCGCTCTTCCATTCTTCAGATATTTTATTCTTCACTCTTCTCCACCTCAACCGCCTTAAATATGCTCCTTGAACGTTTCATATATGCGATTTTATCTGAGGGTCTGAGGGATCTCCAGAGGAGCAGCTGCTTCCTAATCTGGTCTGCGACGACCCTATGACCCGAAATCCACAGGTACCTCTGCCCCGTCCTAAGGACGCCTCTAAGCTCAAACGTGTATTTTTCCTCATCCATTCTTCTTGAGGCGATTAGGGATACGCTCTCCACGACTCCGGCATCGTATGGTCTTAGGCGAACAGTTGCCTCCACACCTCTAATGATCATCTTCGGGAGAGCCCTACTAACGTATTTGGGTCCCTCCTCTATCATAAAGCTGGCTGCTTCGGTTCCAAACCTCTCCAAGTACTCCCCTAAATATACGAGGGAGCCTAGGGCCTCATTTTCATCGAAGCTAAAGGGTAATGGGATCGTCCATTCTGTTCCTATAGGCTTGGTGGGCACCTTCCAGACCCTCTCGAGGGATGGAGTGACAAGTCTGGAAGCCTTTATTGACGGATAGATTGAGGATATAATTACGGTTACCATTGAGGCTGTAACCGAGAGGATCACATAGGCCGAAGTATAATTTGTCATTATCATTCCAGGGGCGAATGTGGCGACTGCCCCTCCGATTAGAAGAGAGAGAATATATCCTAGAGTGGCTCCTAAAACCGCGAATACTATAGATTCCATGAGGAACATCATTGCAATATGCATCGGCGATAGGCCCACGGCGCTATAAATTGATATGTATTTGGTTCTTTCGTATACGTGTCCGAGCATGATATTGAGGAGGGCGAGTGCTGCCAGGACGAATGGGATAACAACCAGAGCCAATCCGAATATCCTGTAGCCCTTAATCCACGTTACAAAGTAGGATGCGTCCCTCGCACTGTAGTATACTGATAGGTAAGTTGAGAGATGCTTAGCTATGAAGGATGCCTTCTCCCTAGCTAGCTCAGCATTTTCATATTTGATCGCTACTGAGGGGACTACTGCCCCAAGCCGAACTGCAATCTCGTAAGGTATGATTATGAAGTCATGGTATACCCTGACGCGTGTGCCTGCCCTCGCCAGCGTTGGATCTAGGGGCGTGATGAGCTCGCCGTCAATGTCAACCAATTTCCAGAATTCCTTATTGTCTATTATGCCTAGTATGTGGAATTTCACTCCGGCTATGAATATTGAGTCTCCCATGTCAACACCTAATTTGTCGGCTATGTCCTTAGAGATGAAACAGACGAATCTATCTTCAGGCTCGAATGGACGTGATGGCGTGATCACGAGCTTAAAGATCCTCTTCCATAGAACCTCTTGGGGAGTTAATCCGATGACGGCGTAGACCTCCGTTTCCGCCCCAGCCTTGTTGTATGCATGGAAGTAATCGTACGGCGGGATCAGCCATGCTCTTGGGGCGAAGACGGCTTCAGAACCAGATATTGCCCTTAGATATTCAAGAACTGTTGGGGTGAGAGGGAGATTTCCGCCTCCACTCTCCGATTCAGGCCCCTTCACAAGCATCCCCGTATAGGGCGGCTTCTTAACTGGTAATGGATTCTCCTTTAGAATGTCATGGAAGGTTAATGCAGTGAATGATGTGAGTGAGAATACTATGATTATTATCGTGACGAGCGTGAGAGTTGTCCTTAGCTTCCTCCTACGCATATTCTCGATGCCTATGGATAGAGCTGAAGAAACCTCAGCCGTCCTGGCGACTTTTACGAAGTGAGGGCCGACAACCCTCCTTCTAATGAGCTTCGCGATCTCCCAGAATCTAGTAGCCATTAAGCCTACGACCGGGAGGGTGAGGATGAACGATAAGAAGCCCAGTATGATCATTGATGTGTTGGCTGCAAGTCTCAGGCCTGGGTGCATCACATAAATTAAGGCGGCGCTTAACATGTAGATTAGAGAGATGTAAATTATCCTCTTTATTGAGGGTTCGTGGATGACGAGCCTTTCAAGGATTATCGCGAATGGAACAAGTAGCAGAAAGAAGAAGACTGCGCTGTAGATTATATCTACGAGGGTTGCCCTTGTAGTCTCGTAGACCTTCCTAGCATAGAACCAGGACTTGTAGATGTTCGGGTAGACCCTTGAGTATCGATGATCATGGAGGGCCTTCAATGCCTTATCATATGACTTAACGGCTATATTATAATCGTTGATTGCTGGAATGAGTGCCTGTCCAACGGCAACTTCATGCCTCAACTTCTCCAATCTTCCAC
>Ga0190316_1000450_pt1 | contig 12165 bp, 13 predicted proteins | sample 48701112_MG_FD_161663 | JGI IMG/M metagenome (GOLD analysis project Ga0190316, IMG submission 161663) | Hydrothermal vent sediment bacterial communities from Southern Trench, Guaymas Basin, Mexico - 4870-11-1-2_MG | ecosystem: Environmental > Aquatic > Marine > Hydrothermal vents > Sediment ... | reverse complement strand
AGATCAAATGTTTAAGCGGAGGGAGGGATTTGCACCCCCGTAAACCGGTTTCTTCTAAATTTACTGCAGCCGGACGCATAGCTACTCTGCCACCTCCGCATGCCAAAAAAATCAGATTGCCCGTCAATAATCATAGAGGATACTCAGAGAGGGAATCATCATCTAAATTAATTTGTTTTTAATTTTAATTTATTTTCCATTATGCAAGAAGGAGATTTCATAGAAATAGATTATGTTGGAAGAATCAAGGATACAGGAGAGATTTTTGATTTAACAGATGAAAAACTTGCAAAAGAAAAAGGAATTTATAACGAGAAAATAAAATACAAACCAGCAAAAATTATAGTTGGAGAGAAATTTGTAATTGAAGGTTTGGATGAAATTTTGAAAGAAATGAAAGTTGGAGAAGAAAGAACAGTAACAATCCCGCCAGAAAAAGGTTTTGGAAATAGGGACCCAAAACTTGTAAAAGTAATCTCAGAATCTGAATTAAGAAAACAAAAAATAGTTCCTGTTCCAGGAATGATTTTAGACTTTGGAAACATGAAAGCAAGAATACAATCTGTTAATTCTGGCAGGGTGAGGGTAGATTTTAATAATCCCCTTGCTGGAAGAGATTTGGAATATAAAATAAAAATAAACAGAAAAATTGAGGATAGAGAAGAAAAAGCAAAGATAATTGCAGAGTTTTTTAGTGGCGAAGAACTTAAAACAAAAATAGATGAAAACAGGGTTATAGTTGAAGAAGAAAAACAAATTCCTGAAAAAATAGAGAAAAAAATTGCAGAGTTGATTAAAAAATATTTGCTTGTTGAGAAAGTTGATTTTGTAAAGAGTCTTTAACCCTACTTAAGATCAAACTTTTCTTAGAAAACAGCAAATGATGCAAGAAGAACAAATTTAATTATATAAAAAATAAACATATCCAAAAGAAGAAGTATTGGTATATATTTTAATCCAGCAAATTCCTTTCCTTCTCTTATCAATCCAATTAAAATTCCTCCGAAAATTGCAGAAACAGACATCAAAGTTATTGAATAATAAAAGAGAAATTCCTTAGACAAATTAATTTTTGTTAGAGATAAAGATAATGTTCCTGTTTGCAAACTTTCTGTTGGCAAAATTGTTCCAAGGCTGATAAGAGTTTCCACTAAAAAAAGAGAAGAAGCATAAAGCAGAGGTGCCCCTATTCCAATAGCAAGAAAAATAAACATGCTGTAAGAAGAAACTTGTGCCTTTATATCTTTTCTCAATATTAATGAACTTTTTATATCATCAGAAAGACCATCAAGCAGAGGAGCGAGGTTTCCTCCTTTTGTAATCCCTTCTGATATTAGAGTTATTGTCTTTCTTAAAATAGAAGAATTTATTTTCTCTGGAATCTTGTTAAAAACATCTTTTATTTGCCCACCAAACATTAAAGATTTTCCTGCCTCTTTTATCTGCTCGCTTAATGGACCGAATTCAGGTCTTGCACTTTCAATAAATGCTTTTTCCGGAAGTATGCCAGCTCTTAAATTAGAAGAAATGAGTCTTAAAGCATCCGGCAGCATTTCTTCTGATATTGAAGCTCTTTTGTTTGAAATTGAAATTAGAGAAATATGCAAAATAGATTCCAAGATAATTAAAACAAGAATAGCAATTATACAAGAAAAAAGACCAAATAAAACATAGAGCAAAATACTAAAGGAAATAAAAACAATTGGAAGTAAATAGGCAATTTTTATAAATTGCTCCACTTCTATTTTCAGACCGCTGTATTTTATATATTTATCAACGAAATCTACATATCCCATAATTATTCTACATTCGGCCTCTTTGTTTTAACTATTCCCAAAAACATAAATTGAAATATAACAACAATAAGTAAAAGCAAGATTAAAAACCCAGAGTTTATTGGAAATCCTGAAAAAAATGACAATATTATTAAAAAACAGACTCCAATTGAGGGAACAATTATTGCGAAAATCATATAAACCAAAGCAAGAGAGTTTAGCTGTGAGCCGTACATCTTTATTGCTGTTCTATGTTCTGCTGAAAATTCTTTTACAAGTTCCTCTAAAACAGTTCCTATATCAGAACCTGACTCTATTGCATTTATAATTTGCCATAAAGCCCTTCTAAAATTTATTGAGGGATTTCTTAAAATAACTTCTTCTAAAGCTTTTGTCTCCGGAATTCCAACAGATATTTTTTTTACGACCTCCTTAAATTCTTTTGATATTGCTCCATGCCCTCCTTCACTTAATGATAAAAAAGCTTCATACAAGGAAATTCCAGACCTTATCTCTATTAGTAGGTGTCTTAAAGAGAAGAGCAAATTTCTCTCAATATCTTTAACTCTCTTTGATATGACTAAATTTGGATAAGCAAGATTATAAAAAAACAAAATTAAGAAAGTAATAATCGGAATAAGAAATATGAAGGGATAAAAAGTTTGAGGGAATTTTAAAATAGAATTTAATGAGAAAAGCAAGGAAAAAATTATAATTGAAAAAAAGATTGAAGAGAGGATTGCTCTGCCAAGATATATTTCGGGATCCAATCTAATCTCTGCCTGTTTTAATCTTACCTCTAAACTCGGAAAAAGATTTATAAATTTTTTTCCAAACTTTTTATATATTTTCATTTTATTTTCCTTAAAATTTCTTTTGGATTTGTTATATAAGTAGAAATAATTTTTCCAACAGAGTTAACATCTCTTATCTTATTTTTAACCATATAGTTTAAAACAATCTCCCTGTTTTTCAGTTCTTTTTCAATTTCATCTTCATTCAATCCCGTAAACATTTTCAGTTTAGAAAGAACTTTTCTACTTTCATGATATTTGCTTAAAGAATCTGTATTCCTGTCCCATTTGTACAATAGGTTTATTCTTTCTATCTCTGTTACTCTTCTTGTTTGCGGAAGTATCTCTGCAATCTCATAAATCCTTCTTATACCTTTTCTTCTATCTCTGAACATAACAACAAACAAATCAACTGCTTCAAGTAAAATTTCTGGAACAGAAATCGGAGGATTAATCAATCTTCTATAAGTTTGTATTGCAGTATCTGCATGTATTGTTGCATAAACACTATGTCCTGTATGCATAGCCTCAAATAAAACTTCGGCTTCACGACTTCTTCTAACTTCACCAAGAATAATTCTGTCAGGTCTCATTCTAAGGGAATTTACTAACAAATCAAGCATGGTTATTTGACCTTGGCCTTCCTGGTTCGGTTCCCTTGTAACTAAAGGAACCCAATGCAGGAAATCAGGCAAACGTATTTCCCTCGTGTCCTCAATTGATATAATCCTTTGATTTGGAGGAATAAAAGGCATTATTGTTGTTAAAAAACTTGTCTTCCCTGTTCCAGTTCCTCCAGAAACCAAGATGTTTAATTCATGTTGGACCACAAACCAGAGAAAAGCTGCAACCTCTGCAGAAATCGTTTTGTTTTGAATAAAGTCAACAATTGTCCAAGGTTCCCTTCGAAATTTTCTGATTGTTATTGTATTTCCCTGATTTGATATTGGAAATAAAGTTGCATTCACTCTATCGCCTGTTGGAAGATGGGCATCAAGAAGAGGATTCAAAACAGTAATTTGTTTTCCTACTGTTCTTCCAATAATTGCAGCATAGTTTATAATGTCTTCCTCTCTTTCAATTCTTATATTTGTAAGAACCCATCCATATTTTTTGTGATAAACTTGTATTGGTTCTCTGCTTGAATTTACAACAATTTCTTCCAAATTTGGATCCTTTAAAAGAATTTCCAATTTACCAAGACCAAGCATTTCCTGTATTAGAAGGCTTAAAAGATAATTCTTTGTTTCTTCTGAGATTTTTGGAAGGAGTTTTTTAATTTCCCTTTCTGCTTTTTCTTTAAATTCTTTTTTTAATTTTTCTCTCTGCTCTTGCCCTTCATAAACAGTCAATTGCAATTCTCTTATCAATCTATCTTTAATTTCTTTATAAATTGCCTTTGTTCCTTCATCAAGTTCCGGAATATTAACTATATATTCAGGAATAAATTTCTTTCCTTTTCTGATTTCAATTTTCAACTCAATACCCTCAAACTCAATTTTATATTTATCTAACATACTTAAGTTTTATTTTTCCAAAATGCCTTTCAATTTTAATTACTTTTTGTTCTTCTAAAATTTTTAGCCAACTTTCTATTTGTTCTTCATCAACATCAAGTTTCTCCTTCAATTCTTTTATATTTGTTTCTCCTTTTTTCAATATTTTTAAAAGTTTGTCAACATTTGTTTCTATTTTTTTATTTACAGGTGTTTTTTCGGAAAACAAGTTTTTTGCAATCTTGTTTAATATTCTCTCCCTTGTAACAACTCCTAAAAATCTTTCTCTATCAATGACAGCAAGACAATCTAATTTATGGATATTCATAATTAATATTGCTTTTGATAGATTATCTTCTTTTTTTATGCTTATAATTTTATTCATTATATCCTTAGCTCTTAATTTAGAAATTTTTTTTCTTTCTCTCAGTACTTCAAGCAAATCTGATAATGTAATTATTCCAACAACTCTTCTTTTTTTAGAGACAAAAATCCCTTTATATTTTTTATCCAAAAATTTTTTTATAATCTCCTGAACCGAAGTTTTTTCATCAATAATCTCTGCTTCTTTCATTACCTCTAAAACTTTAATTGATTCCAAAATGTTTTTTGTCTTGTTCATAATTTTAATTATATTTTTATGAGAGCCCAAGTCTCTGTTGAATTTTTAATTATTGTCGGCCTCGGAATCGGAATAATATCTCTTTATATTCTTTATGGCTATCATGCTCTTTATTCTTACAAAGTAAATAATGATGTTTCTTTGGTAAAAAATTCCCTTGAAAAAATTGCAAAAACTGCAGAATTTGTGGCTCTTCAAGGCAAACCAGCAAAAGAAAAAATAGAGATTTGTTTTCCTTTAACCCTAAAAAACTGCTCTGTAATCAATAAAACTTTATCCTGTTCTTTGAGCGATGGAAAAGAAATTTATCAGGATTCAGAAGTTAATTTAAAAGGCACTCTTCCAGGTTCTGGGTGCTGGAATTTGATTTTGAAAGCAGAGAATAATTTTGTAAATATAACTATATCATGAAATCCCAATCTTCAATAGAATTTTTGATCCTTCTTGGAATTCTAAGTTTGATTTTTTCAATTTTAATTAATTATCCTGGCGGATATCTTTTTTATTCAGACAAATTAAAAATTGAAAACCAATACAAGGATATTTGCAATCAGGTTAAAGAAGAAATTGAAAATGCTTTGGAGATAGGACCCTTTTATAACAGAACATTCTATCTTCCGCCTGGGAATTACAATGTTTCAATAAATAATTATGAGATTAAAGTTGTCTACAGCAGTGGAGAAAAAATTTGCTTTATTCCTGCAAATGTTTCTTCTAATCTAAATGAGGGAAAAAATACTATTATATACAATGAAAGCGGATTATTTATTTGGTAGTTATAGTTGTTAATGTAATTTATTGAGATAACTCAACTTTGACATTCTTTAAATCCACTTAAATATCCAATCCTTAAAATTGTAGGGGCATAATTTTTGCCTCTAAGATTTAGTTTTATAATTTAGAAGAAGAGGTTTAAAAGAGGCAAACTTGGGTTTTTGAAAGGTAAGGATAAGTTTACGCAATTGGGCTAAGAGCAAAAAGATATTACTCAACATCAACCCATCTTATTAAAGGCAATATTAACGGTTTACCTTCGTGATGGTGTAATTTATTTATTGGCATTTTTCCTATATCTACAACCCTTGATATACCATAATCTTCAAAAAAATCTGCAATTTTTTCTTTTTCTTTCAAGTTTGTACCAATTGTTTGAAGATAATTTTTGTACCCATATAATAAATCTGCTAATTCACCTATATTTTTGATAGGTTTTACTCTTATTGTTCTAAAAAGAGGAGAAAGTTGGAAAGAAGGATCTTCTTCATAAATAATAAGATAATCTTTTCCGCTATATACTTCTACATCCAATCCTGCAGACTTTTCAAGTAAATAAGTATATTTTAACATAGATATAACAGATTTCTCATCAACACCTATTTTTTTTCGTTTGATTTGATAATTATCTAACTCTTTAGCCATTTTTTCGCATAATTTCTTTGAATCAGAAGAAGAACCAATAACATAAACAACATGCGGAGAAAAACAAGCACATTGGTCCATATAACTTATATCTTTAACTACTTTTGTGGCGATTTCATTAATCTCCTCTGAGTTATTAATTTTAATTATTTCTATACCTGCTTTGAAAGGATACTCTAAAACTTTCCCTTTAGATTTTGATTTTACATTATCTATGGTTATATTATCTCCATAAACAATTATAGCTGAATCTTCACTTCCAAATAGTTTATCTTCTATTTTTTCATTGCCACCTTTCCACGGAACACTCCATATGTATTTTCCTATATTCTCATCTACTTCTTTTAATGAATCTATCCATAATGTTGTGAATATAGGCTCTTTAGAGGAGGGCTTGCAGATAGCAGGGGTTTTTATAACACCAGTTTGAAATGTAGATATAGGTTGTGGGCCTATTGTTTCTGGAAAGATATGTACTGCGTATTTTGGACCATAAGCTTTTGTATATCCTCCATTACTTGGAGCAAATTTATCTAAATACTCTATGTTTCCTATTTCACTTTTTACAATTTTTAATAAATAATCCTCCTTTAAATTATCAAAGATATTTTTTACATATAATTTTAGAGATTCTTCTGGAAATTTTGTAGTTGCAGTTAATACATCCAAATTCTCTTCACACAATTTTATACATTCTTTTCCTGCTTTATCCCATATTTTTGGTATATCTTTTGCACTATATTCTTCTTTAAATTCGTAAGATAATTTATTTGCATCTTTAAGAAAATCATTTATTAGATGTTCTGGTTTTGATGGATAAACAAGAGTAAATTTGTCTACCTCCTTAAAATATTCGTCAATCTTTCCATCTTTTGGAGTACTATATGCTCTATATTTTTTCTTCATTTTCCATTCTTTTTATTAATTCCTCCAGTACCAAAGCACAACCTCTAGGAAGCGTACCTCTTGCCCTTCTTTTATGTTCTATTGTATTTCCTATCCTACCACATTCACAAAATTCTTCTACAGATGTTGTTTCAACTCCAATATCTCCTGTAACCACAAACGGAGGATAAGATTTTATATAAGGTGACATAAAAGCTATTAATCCTTCTTCTCCAGATTCTACAGGTATGTTAAAATTTTCCGGATCTCTTATAGATACATGAAGTCCTAAAGGAATATGTTTTTTATGATATTCACATTCAGGACACCACATAAAGATATCTGTTAGTCCTAAACCGTCTCTCACATCTTTCTTTTCTATATTAAATCTTTCAGCAATTATATTATATAATTCTTCCCTTGGTATTTCTCCCCCTTTCCATCTTTTCCATCCCCCTGTAATCATACATTTACCACTTATATCTATTATTTTATTCTCTTCTTCTAATTCTTTTGCAATTTCATAATATACGAAAGGAGGTCCATACAGGTGGATTTTGCCATTATCTTCTCTTTTAATTTTTTCCACTAATTCTTCTAAAATTTTGCTTGGTTCTTTTTCAATAGATTCTTCATATAGGAAATATATATTATCTTTTACAATTCCATGAAACATTCTATATGCTCCTTGAACCAATCCACTTTTACTCTTCTCTGGAGGCGGTGCTAGAAATATTATCTTATCTCCATCTTTTACATCTAATATTTCTTTACATGTAAATATATTTTCTCCATTAATTAATTTTAAACTTTCTTCATCAAACAAATACTTAGTTGCAGTTCCAGTAGTACCGCTGGTTGTAAAAAAGGTGTCTACTTTTACATTATCTGTTATTATATAATTTTCTAATCCTCTTGTAGAAAGTTCCTTAAAAAAGTCAGATGGTAGAAGAGGTATCTTGTATAAATCTTCATACTTTTTTATATCTTCTGGAGTAATTTTATCTCCAATACCATATTCACGAAGGGTTTCACAATATCTTCTATAAAAAGGATTATTATTATAAAGATATTCAAAGTTGTTTTTTATTCCTTCAAATTTTAGTTTTTTTATCTTCTCTGACTCAGTTTTATATCCAAATTCTGTTATGTTGTCCATATTCATTCTGTTATTATTTTATCAAATACGATTAGATATGTATCTGAAAATCCCATAAATCTGAATTCTTTAGTGCCTCCTATTTCTCCATTTGCATAGAAACCTAAATAGGATTGCAATATATTATTTAGATTGTTCACGAATTTATTCATAAGACCAGACTTATGTAATAAAAAACCTCTTGCAGCACACGAAAAAATAAGACAGAAAATAGGAGTGCCAATATTTTTAATCATCTTCTTAATAGAATTAGGGGTTTCTTCAGTTGCTTTGTTCTTATCATATTTTCCTAATACAAAACTTATGTTCTTGTCTATCCTCTGAGGTGCAATAATAACTTTGCCTTCTGGATCTGGTCTAAATGCTAAAGGATAACTATTTCCAAATGAATCTATAATTAATGCAGGATATTTTATGAAAAGCAATACATTTTCATATTTTCTAGCGAATATTTTTTCAAATATTTCATCTAAAGAAAATTTTTTCTTTATTTTTGATACACCTTTTCTGAATTCTTCCATCGAAGGTCTATCATTTATTTCTTCTATAATTTTTTTATCTTTGGAAGTTTTAGTAATAATGCCTCGTATATCAGTTGGAATGTAGGAATGAGAGAATCCATACGAAAAATATAACTCTGAAACAACAAAGCAAACTACTGCACCACCTTTGTAATATTTTCCATTTGCAAAGACATAATTTTCACCAGTATAATTTAGCATTTCTTCTATTTCTGATGAAGCAGAGGCCCCTATAATGGGAAGGAAAGGACCAACTACACTTTTTATTCCCTCTAAAAACTCTGATTCCTTTCCTGGAACAACTTTTTTATTTTTGTAATATGTACCTCCAATCAAAGTCAGAACAAAATATGGAGGGTTTTTAACAAGCTCTGCAAAACTTTTTTTTGTTCCTCTCATGAATTGAGCTGTTGCGAATCTTGACCTTTCAGCTGGACAATTTTCTATTGCTTTCATCGTTGCTTTCTTTGCTTCTTCTGGTGGGTTTTTTCTGTAATCTTCAGAAATTCCAATTCCGAAATGCATATATTTTGTATCAATGCAGAGGACTTCAATTGTTCCTTCAGAATAGTTAAGGATTGAATTTAGTTCTTTATCAGTTGTGCAACCTATCCAGTTCTTTCCCAAAACTGTATTAATTCCTTTAACAACTTTATCAATTTGAGGATTATATTTTGAGCTTACAAAAACAAGGGAGAAAGAAGGTTTTTTTCCTTTTGAACTTTGCATTGCTGCCTGTTTTGCTGCAGAGATTGCAGCTTGATATCCATCCTGCAAATCAGAAACACCAATGCCAACAGAAATATTCTTTCCTTTATAACCAGATTCTAATTTATGCAAACTAGAATATTTCTTCAAATAATAAATCTTTGCCGAACCCAATTTTTTTAATTCAACCTTTCCATTCTCTTGTAATTTTTTAATAATTGTTGTTACAGTATTTCTATGCAACTTTGACTGCTCGGCAATCTCTGAAATTGATAATCCTGCTGGATTTTTTTCCAGAGTTTCCAAAATTTTTTTCTCGCTCATGCTTAATTTGTGCAACAATGCACTATAATTATATTTATGCATTATTTATATATATAAATTTTAAAACTAAATATTCAAAACCTTTAATCCTTCTTTTCCTATTTCAATCGGATGTATATCTTCTGAATGATTAGTTCTCCTCATTTTTTTAATAAACAAACTTCTGCCAGCTTGTGGTCCTATAGGGGTAAAGTCCAACACTATAACTCCATCAACTAAAAATTCTTCAACACCAAGCCTTGACAAATTATCTCCGACTCTTTCCGAAGTTAATAGAATTGTTGTATTTCTTTTTTTTAGGGATCTAATTAACTCAAGCAATCTGTTCCTCAAAGAGGCCTTGTCACCAATAACAAGAGATAATAAAGAAACAGAATCAATAACAACTCTCTTTGCTTTCAGTTTCTCAATATCAAAAAATTCAAGATTAGGATCTTCAAAAACATTTTTTTCAATGATTTTAAATTTACCATCTTTTTCATAACTTCTAAAATCAAAACCAAATACTAAAGCATCTTTTTTTATTTCATCCGAACTTTCCTCTAAAGTTATATAAATTCCTGGTTCTCCATTTTTTAATCCTTCCCATAAATATTGCAAACAGAAAATTGTTTTTCCTGTTCCAGTCCCACCACTAATTAAAACCGCCGAACCTTTTACAAAACCTCCTTGAATTAATTTATCCAATCCAGGAATTCCTGTTTTAACTCTTTCTATATTTAATACCATAATTAGTATATATTATTAGAAAATGAAAATTGATTGCATTAATTTGAGGAAGGTTTTTAACTCAAGAGGAGAAGAAACCACAGAAGCAACTTTATTTTCCGGGGATAAACTTGGCATTGGAATTGCTCCCAGCGGAGCAAGTGTTGGTTCTAAAGAGGCAAAATTGATAAATTTAAATGAAGGGATTAAAAATTTCAACAAAATAAAGAACAAATTTATTGGAGAATTTTCTCAGGAAGAGTTTGATTTGTTGTTGATGAACAATCTTGAAAAAATTGGCTCAAATTTGACAACAAGTTTGTCCTTTGCTTTTTTTAATTTAGAGAGAGATAGCTTCGTTTCAAAGGTTTCTGGAGAATTTCCAATTCCTTTAGGAAATGTCATTGGCGGAGGAGTTCATCACGGGAAAACAGATATTCAGGAAATTTTATTGCTTCCCGTTAAAGAAAAAAATATTTTTGATGCAATAAAAACAAATTTTAAAATTTGGAATGAGATTAGAGAAAGATATAAAAATAAATATCTCGGTTTAAATGATGAAGGGGCTCTGGCGATGAATTTTAAAAATGAAGAGGCTTTGGAGAAAGTTTCTGAGATCGCAAAAGAATATAAAGTCAAAATTGGAATTGATTTGGCGGCCTCAGAATTGTTCCGCAGAGGAAAATATGTTTATAAAGACAAAAAAATCAGCAAAGAAGAGCAGATTGATTTAATTAGCAAATGGATAAAAGATTACAAACTTTATTTTGTTGAAGACCCATTTGAAGAAAATGATTTTTTTGGCTTCAGAGAACTTACAAAAAAATTTAGAAACAAATGCTTGATTTGCGGTGATGATGTTTTTGCAACTCAGGTTAAAAGATTAAACAGCGAACTTGCAAATTCTGTTATTATAAAACCAAATCAGGTTGGAACAATTACAGGAGCATTGAATTGTATTAAAAAAGCAAAGGAATTAAAGATGGTTCCAGTTCTCTCTCATCGCTCCGGAGAAACCTGCGACTCAACAATTTCAAGTTTGAGTTTACTCACAAAAATTGCAAAGTTTGGAATATCGCAGATAAGAATTGCAAAGTTGAATGAATTAATAAGACTCTGGGATTTGTTGGAAATAATGGGTAAAAAACCAAGAATGGCTAAATTAAATATTTAAATATTTATTATGGTTGAAGAAGAAATACCAAAATTTAGTGACTTGTTTCCATCTGAGCAGGCATTTCCAGATTTGGAAGTAGTAGGTATTGATGAGATATTGGATAGGGAAATTATAATTGAAGATTTCACTTTAAGGCCATCTCAGTTTAAGGATGGAGAGTTTGCAATTGTAAAATTTAGAGAAAAAGGAGAAAAAAGCAAACTTTTCCTGACAGGATCAGAAATTTTATTAAAACAATTAAAAAGAGCAAGAGAGATAAAAAAGATTCCGTTTAGAGCAACAATAAAAAAAGTTCCGACAGAGGGAGATAGAAAATATTATACTTTTGTTTAGGATGAGAAAATTTTTTAAAAACAAGGAAAAAAGAAAACAGTTTTTCATATTGTTTTTTACTGTATTGATTAGTATGATCTTTATTTTAGAAATAGTTACTTTTCCTCTCATGTATAGAGAACCAAAGACAGAGACAAAAACTGAGAAAGAATTAATAAAAAAATTTTCTAAACAATGGATTTTTGATGAGAAATTAACAGAACAGGAAGAAGAATTCTTGATTCAGAGAGGGCTAACAATTATG
>Ga0190316_1000449_pt1 | contig 12171 bp, 8 predicted proteins | sample 48701112_MG_FD_161663 | JGI IMG/M metagenome (GOLD analysis project Ga0190316, IMG submission 161663) | Hydrothermal vent sediment bacterial communities from Southern Trench, Guaymas Basin, Mexico - 4870-11-1-2_MG | ecosystem: Environmental > Aquatic > Marine > Hydrothermal vents > Sediment ... | reverse complement strand
AAATTCTGGAGTGTAATTTTTTCTGCCTTTCATGGTCCCCTCCTTTCTCTCTTTTCTTAAATTTTACCACCTTACTAAATTGTGCAATTTTTGGGGACCACCTCATTGTTAACACTTTTAATATCAAAACACGGATAATTTCACTTAACTCATTCATACCTAAAGTATTCGGATCTACTTCCAATGGAAGTATACGATCTAATTTGCGGATACTTTTCGTTGTTGTTTGTTTTTTATTCTTATGTATCACCTTTTTGAAATGCTATTAAGTGAGTTTTTTTATTTGTAGAAAGTTTTTTTCTTGCTAACATAGATACAAATTTTTGTTGTTTTTTGAATTTTTATACTCTAAAAATTCTTGAATTCTCTTAACTTAATCCCTTTTTTAAAAAAATGCATAACAAAGCTATCTCTCGAAGAACGGATAGAACATTTTATTTATTCTAGCCTTTTTATAAGATTTTGAAAGATTTTTTAGATGGTCTTGCAAGTTATATGCTTGCTCTTTATTCCAACTCAGGAATAGTTATTTTTGAGTTTTTTTCTTTTTTCAGTATTTTTGTAAAGTTTAAAGAGCAACATCAGAGAGTAAAGTATAGTGATTTTTTTACTCTTTAAGGCTTTAATGTGAATCAATTCCTATTTAAATCTATTATCTTTTTAGGTCTGAGCTTTATGAGCTTTCCAACCCACGATCTCCCAGAATCTATGAGTATTGAAATGACTTTGTATCTTGTGTTAAAAGTGGGGTTCAATATTTTTGTGCTTATTTCTTACTTAAAACAACGGACATTTTTATTTTTGGAGCGTTTTATTTCATAAATAAAAATTTTCTTCAAGACCTCTTCATAATAAATTTCAAAGCATTTATGATGATATTTAAAATAGATATAAAGACTTTTTTAATTTATTACATAATAAAAAAATAATATTCTTTTTATATCTTTGTTTTTATCTTTTTGATCTCTTTCCAAAAAATAAAAGAAAAATTTTTATTAATTCTTCATATATAACTTGATTATCTCCTTGAATACTTCTTATGGAGAGTTCCTTCTATAAAAAGGTAAAATAAAAGTAAAAATCAACAACAAAATTTTCCCTAAAAAGACCAAGATTTTGCTATTAAATCTTTGCTGTAAGGGATTTCCGGTATTTTTTCTTCTCTTCAGATTCCATTTTTCTGAAAATCATTTTATTTTTTTTATTAACCCTCCTAGATTGTAAGGAATATAAATTATAAACCTTACTATTTTTAAATTTAATTTTCACAACAAGGATTTGTTTTCTCTAGGCATTTTATAAAAAGTAAATTTTCATATTTTAAATATTTTGCGGTATCCTCAAAAATCATTATTTCAGGAAAATCTACCATAATCATTTTTAACTTTTTTAGCTTGCCAGAATTTATCATTTCGCGTCACATACTAACATATAGCAAAGAGAAAAACAAAAAGTTAGACTCATTTTTTTAAAAATTTTTTTCTTTTAAGGTGGTGCAGTGTTTTCATTGTTAATTCAGAATAGAAGAAAGAGAGATTTTTTTATTTTCCTTACTTTCTATCGTGCGAAGAAGTCGGAAGGAAACTTTGAAGAGGTTTGAAACAATCATTAAACAACTCTGCTCGTATAAGATTTTGCGAATCTTTGGGAACAAATTGTAAATAAAAGTAATAAAAAGAACAAAGACATTCTCAAGAAATTAAAGTCGTTATCCTATAAGTTTTTTAAGACAAACTTTTTACAAACTTGACTTTTATTGAATTTCTTCATATAATTGTGGGTAATATTTAACTTAAGTGTATTTAAATGAAATCCAGTTAAATCAACCTTAGAGGTAACATAAAATATGGGTGATAAAGAAGAAAAATTAATGACAGTAAAAGAGTTAGCACAATACTTAAGGCTTGATGAACATACAGTTTACAGAATGGCAAGAAAAGGAGAAATCCCTGCTTATAAAGTAGCAGGGCAGTGGAGATTTAAAAGAAAACTTATTGAAAAGTGGCTGGAAGATAAAAAAGTAGGAAATAGGAGGAATAAAGAATGAGTTTGGTTATAGAAATACAGAAAGTCCATGACTTCTTATATAACGAAATGGGAAAAAGCATAACAGTTTTATTACCCTTTATGTTGACTCTATTGGATAAATACAAAGAAAAGAAAAAGACAGGAACTACTGACCCAATAAATAACTTAAAAAATGAATTACAAAGATTAAACAGGAGAATGATGGAGCAAACACTGCAAAAAATTAGAAGAGAACACTCAGACCTAAATCCCTTATTGGAGCGTTTAATAAACGATTCCTTAAATGCGATTAGTCCTGACAGACTTCCAGACGCTAAAATAGAGAGAGCAAAACAAAGGCTTCTTAAAGCTGAGAGTTTCTTAAGAGGATTAGAAAAAGAAGATGATTTTATTGGAATTCTCTTTGAAACTTTAGCTGCCCACAGCGGAGTATTTGATAAACAAGAGGGGCGATTCTTTACTCCAAAAAATATTATTCTTACAGTAGTAGAAATAGTCGGTTCCCTTTTTGACAAAAATTCTGTTAATGTTTCTGAGTTATCGGTTTGTGACCCCTGTTGTGGTTCAGCCAGATACTTAGTTCACTGGGCAAATAGATTAAAAAGAGAATACGGATTATCTGATGAAGAAATCCAGCAAATTTATTCAAATAAACTTTTTGGGATAGATATAAGCTCGGATGTAGCAAGCTGGGCAGCGTGGAACATGATTTTCCATGGCGATGGTGCGGCTAATATAGAAAATGCAGATTCTTTGAACTGGTATGGGTTTTTGGTCTATTGGAACTTAATTCAAAAGTTATTAGATGAACTCCCGGAAAAACTAAACGAACTAAAGAGATACAGACAAAGAGATATTTTAGAAACAATTAACCAGATAGAAGAAATTTCTTCGCAAGTCGTTCAACTAAGAGGGAAGTATGAAATAGATCTGGAAACTGAGGAAATAAAAGGACTGTTTATAATGCTTGATAAATTAATAAGTCTTCATCACAGACTAAATTTAAGCTGGGATGCTCTTGATGAACTTAGCAGGAGACGAGATTTTAAGAGCATAGCAGAGATAATGAAATTGAATTGGTCAAAAGCACATCCAGAAATTAAGAGTGGCTTTGATTTAGTAATAACGAATCCTCCTTTTGGCAGAGGTAGCCAAGATTTGATGGTTACGAATCCTTTTATTCTCTGCCAATACAAATTAGCAACTGAGCTTTGGTTAGGAGACATGAGCAAAGAAATTACTGAAAAACTTTTACAAAAGCAATTCGGAATAGATATTGCAGATTTTTACAGACATTTCTTAAGGGAGTTAGGAATTAGTGAAACAAAGGAAGAATACGAAATAAAATTCAAAGACTTGCCGAGGAATTTGTTAAGGGTACTGGCAGCCAAATATGGTGTTTCAACACGAGGAAAAAATAAAAATCAAATTGTAGAGGAGTTAAAAACCAAACTTAATCGTGAATTTTTAACAGATGAGGAGTTATCTTTAAATTTAAACTCATTACCCGATTCATTCATAAAGAAACTTGCATCAAAAGTTCTTTATGAAAAAGAAGGGGGGAAATCTAAGATTGGTGAATTCCTGTATGAAAAGATCAAAGAAAAATTAGGGAGGGAATGGGTAACAATTGAAGATGTTTATGATTATGACAAGAAACTTGTTATAAAGGATAGTATTACTGGTGATGAACATACTATCTACTACGATGAAAATGGAAACCCTATACTTTTCAAAGATGCATTGCCCAAACAGGTTGTTTTTCTTGAAGAATTCTTAAGATTCGTTAAGGAAGGCGGTTATGTTTTTACAGTAGTAGATACTGGTGTCTTATCCAATAGTGAAGACGAATATGTGAGAAGATTCCTTTATAGAAATTCAAGAATTCATGCTATTGTAGAGTTTCCGCACAATGCCTTCAAAGCCGCTGGAACAGGCGTTAAAACTGCTGTGATTCTCTATCAAAAAATGAAAAATCCACCTGAAGATTATGAAATCTTTGGCTCATTACCCCAGCATCTCGGCTACATACTCAATAAACAGGATACTCCGCCAGACCCAGACCACAACGATTTGGGCAAGGTTCTATGTGATTGGAGAAATTATATAGGATTGGGCAGAACGTGTGAAGCATGCAGAGAAGAAGACGCCAATCTGGAAGAGTGCTGCGATTGGTATAAAAAAGGATATTGTCCCGTCTGGAGGTATGAAATTGAAAAAGCAGATTTGTAAGGGTGTGGATAAATGAAGGTATTAAGTTCTTTATCATCGGTATATTCCCTCAAAGAAAATAAAGATGATTTTAGAAATGATCCATACTTTTATAATAAAAAATTCATAACAATTTATAATTTCATAAAGACAAAGAGTTCATACAAAATAGGCGATCTTTTTGATATTTTCACAGGGATTTCCCCTACAGGAAATTATAGTAAAGAAGGTATTCCTTTTATAAGGATACAAGATCTTGAACTTTTCGGAGTCTTTGAAGAAAATGTCGTTAGAGTGAGGGAAGAAAATACAAATAAGGTTCCTGTAAGGATTCAAAAATATGACATATTACTTGCTATAACTGGAGCTACGATAGGAAAAGTATCCATTTATTTGGGCAAGGAGCATGCTTTTTGTACATCTGATATTCTTATATTAAGACCTAAGCAGAAGATTTCAATAGAGGAGGTGTGGGGGATCTACACATTATTTTTGTCTCATCCCTATCTTTTAATTTTCAAAAGGGGTGTTACTGGTGTCTCAAACCAACATCTAAACCCCAAATATGTATATGAAATACCAGTTATATTAAATGAGAAAGTTAAAAAGATAGGCAACAAACTAAAACAAGCCATAGAGGCAAAAATTGAGGCTGAGAAGAAGAGGAGGGAAATTGAGGAAATATATTGCGATCTTTTGCCTTCTGAGGATGAGTTAACCAAAAACAAAAAAGAAGTTTCTACTGTTTTGAGACTTCAAGATGTTAAAAAGATTAAGAGAATAGACCCCCAATTTTTTTCAGTCTGGATTCGAAGAGTCATTGAAAAGTTAAATGCAAAAAATACTTTTAATCTTGAAAAGAATAAATTCTTTAGGGGGAAAACCCCGAGTGAGAGTGAATATACAAGCTCAGGAGTATTTGTTGTAAAGGTGAGAAACATACTCCAAGATGGAAGAATAGAAATAAAAGGGGATAAAAGCTATATTGACAAATCCAATTTTGAGAAAAACTACAGAAACTTCATTGTTAAAGACGAAGACATTATTTTTGTGGCTACAGGCAAAGGGTCGATAGGAAGGGTAGGAATATTCCTTCATGGAGATATAAATTCCATAGCATCTGGTGAGTTGCTAATATACAGAGAAAAAGATGAAATAAAAAGATGGCTGATTTTAGGATTGTTTCTCCAAAAAATCATACAAGACATATTAGACAAAATAGCTTTGGGTCCAAGCGGACAAACCCACTTGTACCCTGAACAAATTGTAAGTATTCCTATTCCTATTCTTTCCGAAGAAAAAGCAAAGAAGCTAATTGAAAATCTGAGCAATTATTTCTCCTTGATGGAAAAATCTAAGCAACTCCACTCTCAAGCCATGGAAGAACTTAACAAACTTCTTGGCTTAAACGCTGGAGGTGACAAATCATGAAAAAAGAAGAACTCCTAAAAATTGTGGAAGAATTTAAGCAAAAATACCTCAACACAGAGCAAGGAAAAAAGCATTTAGAGGCGTATAACAAAGAAAGAGAGGAAGTAAGAAGGATTTTTAATGAGATTAAAGAGAAGAAAGAACGTGGAGAAGACATAACAGAACTTGTTTTAGATTACCTGCTTCCAATAAAAAGAGAATCTGTAACTCCTGCAGGTGTTAAGACAATAGAAGCATATTACAAAAGAGCCGGAGAATCTTTAAGCGAGGAAGATTTGCCTAAACTGGCGGATGCCATTTTTACGCTTATAAATAGATTGATAAATAATCCAGACGATACGGATAGACAAAAAGAAATTATCAATGACTTCATAGTAAGCCAATACTCAAGGGGCTTACAATCAGGCATCATTTCCCCAGTTCTCTATTATATCGAGCCAAAATATCTTCTTATAAACAGTAAAGTGGTTGATACTGTGAGATTTATCTCAAGAGAATTTATGCCTCAAGAAATTCGGATATCTACCTTACTTGAGGAATACGTTGATAACAATGCTAAGCTGAAAGGCTTTCTTGAAGAGTTATCTAAAGAAGTTCCGGAATTCAAAGATTTCGATGTGTTTGATATGTTCTGCCATTGGATGTGTAACAAAAATTTAGGCGGCTATGCAAGAAAGGTTGTTTATGTTCCCCATGAGGAAAGAGAAGCGATTGAACTTGCTCAAACCATAGATGACCCAAAGGTATTGGAGGAGCTTTATAAACAACACAAGGAGAAGCCAAGAGTTGTAAAAGTTATTGTTAACAATCCATATTGCCCATCTAATATTAAAAGGGATTATCTGGATTATGTCCTAAATAATTATCTTAGAGCATATAGAGCAAGATTGAGAACATACATTACTGACTGGGATGATCTCCTTGACGCAATGGAGACATGTCTTGAAGTGTGGAATCCTCCTCGTGAGGTTGCACCAATCCCTGAAATTGACTTAGAAGATCCAAGAATGAAAGAAATTTTTGAGTCTATACAGAATTACAAACAAGTTATTCTCTATGGTCCTCCTGGGACAAGTAAAACATACTACGCTAAGGGCTTAGCATTTGCTATAGCCAATGATCCAAACAACATTGAATTCGTTCAATTCCATCCGTCTTATTCTTACGAAGATTTTGTAGAAGGTATTTTCCCAGAGGTAAGCGAAGACACAGGTCAAATAACTTTTAAAATTGAAGACAAGATTTTCAAGAAATTGTGCAAAGAAGCAGAAAATAACCCAGATAAAAATTATGTTCTTATAATTGACGAGATTAACAGAGCTGATTTATCAAAAGTTTTTGGAGAAATATTTTCCGCTCTTGAGTATAGAAAGGAGGTTGTTAAGTTGTTGTATTCAAGAGAAAGTTTCACAATTCCTACAAACCTATATATTATTGGCACTATGAATACTTTGGACAAGTCCACAGTAGATATAGACTTTGCCTTAATGAGACGGTTTAAATTTTTTGAGGTAGGCCCGGATATAGAAGTTCTAAAAAAGATACTGAAAGAAAACGGAGTAGATAGCAATCTAATAGAAAAAATTGTAGATGTTTTTGAGAAAATACAGGAATTCTATCCATTGGGGCATGCCTACTTTAAAGATGTAAAATCTAAGCAAGATTTGAAGCTATTATGGAAACATCAACTTTCTTTCCTCTTGAAAGAGTACTTTACTGATTTAAAAAAAGATGTTTTTGAGAAAATCCGAGAGATTTACTGGGAGGGACTCCAACTTGAGGATTGATCTTAAAGAATGGCAGGATATAGGAGAACTACCGAAGTTTAGGAATAACCCTTTTCTGCCTATCAAAAGCATTCCTGAGAGCATTAAGCCATTTATTGATATAACTGATGTTTCACTGGCTGGAGTAAGGATTAAGGCGAAGAACTATGTTGGTATTTTACCTGTAAGTGAGGATATCTTAATAACAATTAATCCTAAAGCTCCAATAGAAGACTTTCTCTATATACTTTACAAAGCACAAGGAAGAAGAGTATCAATAAAGGATTTAAAAGAAATTGTGCGAGCAGGAAGGGAATATGCAAAGGAGTATCCCAACATTTTTTATTTTCTGATATACGTTCTTCTGGTTGAGTTGGAGAAGATAAAAAGCTTTGGCTTTCTGAAAACATCACAATTTTACATCCAAGATAAAGTTGTAAAAGGCAAATTGCTGGTTAAAGAAACAGTAAATAGTTGGCTAAAAGGAGACAAATCAAAAGTGGTTTGTGGGAGTTTTGAATTGTCTAAAGATAACCCCCAAAATAAAGCAGTAAAATTTACTTTGTGGATGCTTTTATCTATATATTCTCATTCATTGAGAGGCGAAATAAGAAACAATTTCTTTGAAAAATACAGATGGTTTGAAGGTGTTCCTTTAGCACAAGGTATAGACTTTGTTAATGATGTTGAGGAAACAATTGTTTACCAAACCCTTCCTAATAGCAGAAGTTATTACTATGATATATTGAATTTGTGCATGTTCTTTATTACACATTCGACATTAGACTATAAATCAGCGAAAGAAGTCAAAGTAAAATCATTCGTGGTTGATATGAATAAGGTTTTTGAAGAGTACATTTATAATGTGCTCCGAGAAAAGCTAAGCAAACACTATAAAGTAAAGAGATATCAAAAACGACCGCTGTTTGATAATACATTAGAATACGAGGTTAAACCAGATTATCTAATTCTTAGAAATGATGAGGTGGTTATAATAGCTGATGCAAAATATAAAAGCGAACCAACAACTGATGATTTTTATCAAATTTTGGTATATGCTGATAGGTATGAGGTGACTAATGCCTTGCTCATCTATCCATCGTGGTCAGGTGAAATATATATTGAATCTTTCACATTTAAAAATAAATATATACGACTTTTTTATTATGATATGTTAAACATCAAAGCTTCAGAAGAGAAATTAGTTACGGTTATAAAAAACCATTAATTTTATATTTTTATGAAGATTGATTTGAATTTTTACAAACTATTTTTTAATTTTTTTTCTTTTTGCATATGTTTTTTCTGCAATTTATAAATAAAATTTCTCTCTTTTTTGTCATTCTGTAAATTATATGCTCGTTTATTATAAGTATTCTACACTCTTTTTACTATTATCAATTTTTATTCGTTATGTTTTATGTGTTTTCTAAAACGCAGCGTTTTATTATTTTTATTTTTTTACTACATTCTTAAATGTGTGTAAAGTTTCATACAAACGGAGCCATTTTTTTGAACTAAATTGGAAGAATAAAAGAGTGAAAATTTTTCTCTTTTTAAACTCCTACTACCTCTTAGAATCTTGTTGAATGTAACATAATTTGTTGATGATATTTAAGAAACATTTAAAGGTTACTTTAGATTTTCTTTTTAGAATGTTTTAATAAGTTAATCTTTCTTTTATTAAAAAAACTGCTTGAGCTCGAGAAAGGGGGGAGAGAGTTAAAGAATTGTTGACATATAAATTTTAATTTCTTATAATGGTGTAGAGTAAATATAATAAAGTTTGTATTGTTTTATACAAGTTTAAAATTTAAAATAAAAAAGAGTAAAAAATTTTACTGTTTTTAGGGGTCTATTTTTTGATTTAAAGATTGAAAAGAAAAAGATTAAAACAAATGGAGAAGAAAAAAACTAAAATTTATCATTTTTTGGTTTCTTTTTATTTTAAAGAGAATAAAATAATATATCAAACAAAAAGAACAAAATTTTTTGCACCTAATTGGTGATAATTTTAAATAATAGTAAATCTTTCTTTTTTGTCTTTAAGAGTATGAAAAGAATAATAAAAAAATAGTTTTTAGAAAGATTAATTAAAAGGGAAAATTTTATTTACATGATGCAACAAGTTAAAAAAATAGGTTAAAATTTAAAAAGTAAGTTATGATAGATTTAGAAAACATTTTTAAAAAATTTTGCAAATATTTAAATAAAAAAATTAAATGGGCTGGAAAACATAAAACTTCTAAAACCGAGATTTCATCTCTTGTTTTTGGTTTTTTTGAAAATGAATTCTCTCAAAAGGGTTTAATTAAGATTTCTCCTTACATGTTAATTGATGCCATTTGGCGTTATCCAACACCTCCATATACTGATGAAGGAATTCAAGTAGCTCTTGAGCATGAAATTTCTAAAAGAAAAGTTTCCGATTTTTTAAAAGAGGAAATTCAAAGGTTTATAGATATCAAAGCAAAATATAAGATTGGGATATTTTATCCTCCCTCAGAGGTAGATGAAAAAGAATTAAAAGAAGGAATTGAGAAAAAATTAAAAAATTCAAAATATTTAGCTATACCTTGGGAAGAATATTTGTTTATATTTGGTAAACCTAGTAAAAAAGCAGGAGAAAATATAATTTTGTTTAAAGCTATCCACTATTCCTATGATTTTTCAGAGAATAGAAATCTCAAGATAACTACCTTTGATCCAATAATTATTAAGCAGAAAGAGGTAAAATGAATCTTATAATCTATCCAAAAGTTTCAACTGATACATAAGCAAAAAAAGAATTTCCTTCTTATAAAACTTAGGAAGAAAAATAAAAAGCTTTTATTAAAGCTAAAATAACTAGAAATTTTTAAAATTTATTTTGGTCTTAATTTTTTAAAGCAAATCTTAATCCTCTGCTTTATAGGTATTACTTGATAAGACCGAGGTAATATTATTAAAAAAAATAAAAATTGATTTTAATTACAAAAAAATTTAACATATTTACCTCTGTACGAATTTTAATAAATATAATGTTAACTTTGCTCAGTTTGAAAAAAATTGATAAATAAAAGGATAAAAGATGGAATATTCTAAGAACAGAAAAAGAATTATTAAATGTGACATTTCCATTTAAGTATGAGATAATATAAGCTTTTTAATAAAAAGTTTAAAAACTTGTAAAGTGAATATTTAAAACTCATATTAATCACTGTAAAGCTCTTTAAACCCCTCTTTGATTTTCTTCTCTATTGGTCTTTAAAATGCTTGGAGGTAACTATTAGAATTCTATTCGCCATACTTCTCGGTTTCAATTCTCATTATCAATCCTACCATAATTTTGTTAATACCCAGATTATCCGCAATAAAAAATCTCAAAATATAAACCTTAAACTGCTTTTATTTGAAAAAATAAAAGATCTATCTTGGAGGTATTCATTGTTAAAAAGGATCAAAAATGGATACAAATTTATAACACTCTGCCTCAATGGCTAAAAAATGCTTCACTTCCAAGGGTAGAAAAAATCTAAAACAGCTTCTTTATTTTTTAGTCTTTTAACATTCTCTTTTGATATATTAATTGATCTATATGCTTATTGGTATAAATAGTTGCTCCTATGATATGAATGCGATCTCTAAATTACTTGACTTTTTTTATTTCTACAGTTTCTGGCCAAAAAAAGAACCCTCAATTATTACCCCCTCTTTAATTATAGATAATTTTCAAAATAAAAAATTTTATTTTTGATTTGTATTAAGTAGAGTGAAATAAAAAACAAATTTAACTTTTTAAACATTTAAGTTTAGTACCATATAAGTCTCCTAATATCCAAACCTTACTAAATTGAAAAGCTTAAAAATTTTTTAAGTTTTATATTTTTTTAAAACTGTTAAAGTTAAAATATAAAGTATTACAGAATAAAAATTGAAATAAAGATAAAAATATTCTGTTGAGGATTTTCTACCACTCCCCCATAAAAACAGTTCAAATCTTTTCCATTTATAATTAAAAATTTTAACGAATTGGTGAACAAAAAAGTTTGGCATTTTAAGGATTAAAATTAAACTTGACTCTATATTTATAAGAATTGAGTTATTTACATTACAAAAATTTCGTGGAATATAAACACTTGGAATACCATAAGGTTGAAAAATAAAATTTTTAAATTTTGAAAATTTCGAAAATTCTGATGAAAATTTACAAGTATCAATATATAAAGTTTTAGGGCGTTGTGAAAATTCTGTACTTTTAATAATGAGCTCTTGTTCAAAACAATTAGATTCTCTTTCAATTCTATTAATTTCTTTAATTTCTTTTATAGGTATTTTAATTTTTTTAGTAATTAAAAGTGAAATAATTTTTTTAAGTTTCATATTTTTATCCCTTTCTTTATATTTTAACTTTTACGGTAAATTTAATGAGGAATACTTTTTAAAAATTTTAAAAGTTCTTCACATTGCTCTTTAATTTCTTTAATATATTCAATAAAAATTTTTTTATACTTTATCCAATCAGGAAGCTTAGGAATATCTATAAATCTGATACCTCTTATTTCAGGAAAACCACCTTTCTTTCCTAATGAAATCCGGATACTTATAAAAGGTTCTTCTTTAAAATTGTAATTAAAAGCAACCTTTTTAAAAGGATTGTAATATTTTGATCTTTCTGACTTTATATATCCACCAGTTTTAATTTCCCAATCCCAAACCCTTGTCCCTTCTTTCTTTGCTTTTTGAATAAGATAAT
>Ga0190316_1000447_pt1 | contig 12193 bp, 12 predicted proteins | sample 48701112_MG_FD_161663 | JGI IMG/M metagenome (GOLD analysis project Ga0190316, IMG submission 161663) | Hydrothermal vent sediment bacterial communities from Southern Trench, Guaymas Basin, Mexico - 4870-11-1-2_MG | ecosystem: Environmental > Aquatic > Marine > Hydrothermal vents > Sediment ... | reverse complement strand
TTTAACCCTACAACGACATTCTGCTCAACAGGCCATCTCTTCGATTTTCCTTTTTCGATGCGACTGATAGGCAAGGTGATTCCTGTACTGAATCCATCGCACCATTTCCAGCGCTTTATCCACATCGAAAGTCCTCAAGGGCAAAACCACCTCCAAGAGAATCCTAAGCTGCGAGAGCGTAATGGCTGGAGCTTTTTCCCCCCAATCTTATTTTCAAATGCCAGAGAAAAAAATGAGCCAGCATGCATGTCAACATGTGGTGGTTCCATCCTGCAAACTTTCTTACCTCGTACTGATCCATCCCCAGCTCGGTCTTGGTCTCTTCGAAGCACTGCTCTATGGCCCATCTGATGCCGCTGAGCCAAACGAAGGTCTTGAGCCGAGTGCTTCGGGGGGCATTGCTTATGTAAAAGCTGTAGGTAGGGTTTCTTCCGACTGTACGCTTCATAATCAGCCAAACCGTTTTCCATGGCAGCCCGTCCTTTGAAAGAATGACCTTCCTTTTGCTGAACTCATACTCTATCGGCCCCTTGGTTCCCTCGGAGACCTTGCGCCTGTACCAGAAAAAATCATTCAGGTTGCGGGCTATCTTCGAAACGGAAAGGGGCTTCTTCTCGGTGCCTTCGAGGACCTCCTTTGATCGCAGCTCGCCCTTGTATTTGTATTGCCTCGTTCTTGTGATAGGCCTTTTCAGCCAGCATCTTGTGTCCGAAGCTATGGACACGAAGTAGGCCTTGTCAATACACTTTTCCACCGCCTCGATAAAGTCAGGGCTGTTTCCGTAAACGCTGTCGGCTACAATATACTTAAATGGGAGGTCCCGGCTGTCTCGAAGTCCTTCAAACATCTCTACTGCAAGCTGCGGCTTGGTCTTAAACTCAAGATCCTCTGGGACCCTGCATTTCTTCCTTCTTACCTCGTATTCATCAGTGAACCATTTCTCGGGCATGAACAGGCGTTTGTCCAAAAAGGCATAGCCATGCCGAGAGGCATACGCCGCAAAGACCCCCACCTGACAGTTCTCCACCTTGCCCAAGCTTCCACAGTACTGCTTTGCTACGCCGACCGAATCCCGTCCCTTTTTTTGGAATCCTGTCTCATCGAATATCAGCACCCCCTGGGGATCCCCCAAATCCTCGCCTACAAGACCATGATATCTGCCGATCATTTTGTCTTCGTCCCAGACGGCATCACTAACAGCCCTCTGCATGGACCGCACCGTACCATTCTCCACAGATAGGGCTATAGGCTCGATTGATTTCCTATCCAGCTCACTGAACTGGCCAACCATGTATCGAAAGAAGTTCTCCTTAGTCTCTTTGCGCAGGAAACAATCCCTAAACTCTCCATGAAAAGCTCTTAGCTCTTCCATGAAAGATCCAACGTCTTTCCTTTCAACAGTGAACTTCGGAATCGAAAATATGTCTCCTTCTTTACGACAATCTGGTAACATACTTTCCTCCTTTAGAATTTTGGAATAAGTGTACCAGATCGCGCGTACTATTTAAAGAAGGAAATTAGTAAAATGTCGTTGTAGGGGTAAGTGCTCGCGGACATCGTCCCTGCCCATAGGTGCCTCTTTATGCACAACCTCTACGGCCCCGGTTTCGGGATTCATGACCTCCTCGGCATAACCGACCTCTCTTCCCTTGAATAGCTGGAGAAAGAGTTCCAGGGTTTTTCGGTCCAGATCACGGGGGAATCTTCGGGGCCCGGCCTCTTTATCCGATTGATTCTCTTCCTGATCCAGGCACCGTGCAGCCTGGTCCCAGCCGAGTGAGCGATAGACCTTTCGGAGCAGGGTCTTTGCATCTTCACGATGGGGTTCTCTTGAGAGGACGCGCTGGAGTATTCGGACAATGCGCTCAGGCTGCTCATTCAACTGTACCAGCACCCTGGCCAGACCGATGCGGTAATCAGCACTGAAATGACGGGTTACAGACAGGGCCCGCTGCCAGTCCTCCCTGGCCCGGGGAAGCAAATCCAGCTCTTCACCGATCCCGGCCCAGGCCGCATAGTCTCCTGCCCGCTGGCCCTTCCTGAGACGGCCATACAGATAGATATCCCTGGCCCTTTCTTCCCGGCCTTGTTCAAGGAGATTTCTGGCTTGAGCATACATGACGGGAGAGATGGAGACCCACTAACTACGCTTCTGCAAGCATGGGCAGGTCACGGGGGAATTGCGGCACATCCAGCCGGCCCTTGGCCAAATCCAAGGCTTCAGTAATTAAGCCATGAAGAGTCTCCCATACCTTTTCATAGCCTTCCCGGCCTACAGGCTTAATCCCATGAGCTAATATTGAGTTATTTCGTGTGGTCAGTGCGTTAATCACTGCGTTACCTTTGTCTAAAAACAGCCTGCCTACCGGGTCGCCAAGACGATTCAACAGACCGAAGGACTCACGGAGCCCCAGCAGGACTTTGTCTTTGTCGCGGACAAAGGGTTCATACTCTGAACGAAGGTCTTCCGGCAGGTCGTTGAGGGTCAACTTATTGCTGTCCAGTCCGTGTTCCCTGGACAGACGAATCTGGGCCACCATCTCGGTGGCACGGTAGAGCCGGGCAACCGCATCGTCAAATCGCTCCCGTGATGCCCGTCTTTGCGCATTGTTCAGGAGATCGGCAACAGGTTCATAACCGTTACCTTCCTCCTGGCCGGTCAGTTTTTTCAATGCAGCCAGATGCCTTCCATAGTAACGGCCTAAGGAAGACAACAGGTTCAGTGCAGTTGCATGATCAAAGACATCCCATGCTGCAAACCCTTTGGCTGCCGTTCGGACACTCAGCCACAGTTGTTGGCTTTCAGCCGTACGCTGCATGCTCAATAGGTCGTCCGCCAGGGCCACGACCATGCTGTAGTCATACCGTCTGGCAGCCTGCAGGATCATTACTTCATACTGATCCCCGTATACATCAGCTACGCCTGTCACAGGAACGGGCCTATCCGCGGACCGGACCTTCACCAGATCGATCCTTGGACCAAGATTCAGATACAGGCTCCAGCCCGCTGCCATAGCGGCCATTCCCAGTGCCACTGACATGGTCTTAGTACCGCCAGTATAGTTTGCAACGACCTGAGATCCATGACCGAAGCGCTGTTTGATAGCGGCCCTCAATTCTTTCAGGTGCTGGTAGCATAGACCCAGATCATCCGGGTTATCCAAAGGCAATTTCGAATATTGGTCTCTTGAAAGCCCGGTTTGAGCAACGATGGACAACATGTCCTTCCTGCCATCCCGGCCCTCCTTGCATGGCTTTCCATCTCCGTCAACTGCAATCTCGCTGCCCTTTGAGCCTGTGGAACATACAAAGAAGACATGGTCATAACTGTCCATTTGAACAGCATTGACTATCGGTGCACAGGAACCTCCAACTGTTGCTACCAGGATCTTTTTCACGGCTACAAGACCCCTATTATAAGACCAGACCCTTTAACCTGGCCTCGGTCACGAGATCCGGACTGGCCATCTGGTCGAATGTCAGGTTGATTTCCCGCTCGATTATGCCGGTGGACCTCTCTGCGACTCCAAGGGCCTTCCACAGATGCTCTTCCGGGAGCCCGATAACCAGAATGTCAATATCAGAGGCCCTGTCAAAGAATCCTGGCTGGAGTATGGAGCCGAAAAGGATCACCTCTTTTGCCCCAAGGGCCTTTAACGCTGGCCCGGCCAAACGAACCCTCTTCAGAAGGTCAAGCCTTTCTGACTCGAAGGCCGCCTTCCTTTCCTGCATGCGCTTCTTGAATCCGGCGGCATACAGATCAATATCCGCTTGCGTGCTCATTCCACCCTCTCAAGAAAAACGAGGAATTTTTCCAGCTCCCTTTTGGTCATTTCCCACGTGCCGACAAGGACGTCAATTAATTCAAAGATTCTTTTTGGCTCGATCCTGTATGTATAGATATTTCTGAATAGATGCCTGAACGCTCGGTAATCATCCAGGCTTCTGAAAGTATCTTCAGATATAACCGCGGGCCTTACGCCAGGACATTCCACACTCATAGCCGATAGAAGATTGCGGTGCCATTCAGGACCACTGCTGGTGACCCCGTCAACCTCACGAATAATGGCCTTAAAAATACGCTCAATACCTGTGTAGAAGGAGTGGATGCACATGGCCAGGCTGTCCGAGAGTATGTCTTCCTCTCCCTGCCTGGCAAAGTCATCCCGTCTGTGATAGCGATTGATGCAGAGATCGACAAATCTATCCAGTTCCAGGCATTCGCGCCTGATGAGCAAGGGGATGAGAGTAGATGCAGCCATGATTTGTCTCTGTATAATATGTTTATTAAGTTCGTTGAATATATCTATCAGGTTTTCTTTTAATTCTTCTAATGTCTTACCTTGTGTCATATAATCAGGGTATTCATCCAGATATCCAAGCCACATATCATCGTCTTTCCAGAAAACATATTTCTTTCTCTCCGTCGTTATTCTCCTACTAACACCTTCGTACTGCGCATGATGTGACATCGCTTCCATTATGACTTTCTGAGGCCGATTTAGGCAGAGAAAAACGCAGGTCTTGCTCAGCACACTTACACTTTATGTTAGTCAAAACAACTTCTGTAAGCAATAGATTCTTATAAGTGAACATAATTCCCCTGTCCCCAATTCTCACCTCATTTCCTCCTTTCCCATACCGCCTGAACCGAGGGGGGATCGATGATAGAAGCGATACCGAGAGAGACACGGACGCCGGCCTTCCGGATAGCGGTCAGGGTGTGGTTGAAGAGGATGATGAGGTTCATATCTCAAGAAAAATCCTATTGCTGACTGTTATTTTTACCATTATTTTATAAGTAAGATTTTTTTGGAGGGTAGAAAATGTTATCAACGGTAACCACTAAAGGCCAGGTAACCATTCCCAAATCCATTAGGGAATAGTACGGTATCAGCCCGCATGACAAAATCGACTTCCGGATCGAAGGCGACCGGATCGTCCTGGCGGTGGTCAAGACCCTCCGTGACCTCCGCGGCGTGGTGCCAAGCCGCGGAGGAGACCCCGCCCTGGAGAGGGGTGCAGCCAAGGAGGCAGTCGGCCGACGGGTGACCGGGGAAATGGCATGAAGACCGTCTTTCTCGACACCAATGTTTCATCCGCTTTCTTACCAAGGATAGCGGCGATTCGGCGGCTTGAGCCGTAAGACCGGGCCTCAGCCCTCGCCGAGGATGGCCTTGACGCGCTGGACCTTTTTCCACTGTTTTTTCTGCTTGGGTTTTACATTCCATTTATTCTCAGCCTGCCAACGTTCCTTGAAAGCCCGTGCCAAGGCCTTTTGATGCCCGGGCGGGGCGCTTTCGATCTTAGGCCAGATGTTGGGAATGGGATCTTTGGCATCTTCGGCTGCATACTTGAGTGCGACTTCATCCTGTCGGATGCATGCAAGATCCCGCTCTTCCTCACCCATGGCATCCCACATGGCGCGGAGTCTTTCTTCTTGTTCCTGCTGGGCGGCAAGTTCTGCTTCTTTTTCTTCTTTTTCCCGTAACTCCTTTTCATGCTGAGCTTTCTTTGCCGATTGCTCCTCCTCCCAAGCCGCAATTTTCATCCCTTGCTGTTTCTGAAAATGATGCCGTCTTTCCTTGATCTGAGCATTTAGATCGCTCCATGCGTTGAGATCGAGCTTTTCCAGAATTACCCATCCAAATGGCCGAAGGCTTTCCGTGGTGGTGGGTTTCCTACTATCTGAAGCCAGCCATACAGTAGTGGCATGGTCAAGAGATTTAGGCTTGCCGCCTTTACCCTGCATGATCTTGATGTCTCTGTGTCCTTCAACTGTTACGCACTCGGCACCGCTGTGGCGGCCGATCCGGAAAGGAAGACCTTGGCCGTTTATTTTCAAAAGAGCCGGTTTGACACCGATATTCTCCAACTCCCTGTCTTCCCGTTGTTTTTCTTTTTTATAAAAGGCGCGCAGGGCAGCAGTAATTTCCTCGGAGGTCACAGGCCTTTTGATAGGGCTGCGTGCTGGTGGGGTAAAGACAGTGATGGTGCCGATGAACCGGGCGCCCGTTTCCACAACCTCCACGATCTGATAAGGTGCTCGTGCTTCAAACTTGCTTGGTTTTTTCTTGCGGTCCACAGCGTAGAGGATATGTCTTTTTGGCTCGTCAACAGGGGAAAAATCCGAGACCTTGATAAGCCGGAAGGGGTCACTTTCCATGTGCCGAAAGTCGAATTCCAGTATGTGCTCCTGGAGTTTTCTGCCGGCATTTTTCCCCTTAAAATCAGGGAAGTTCCGTCCATTATTCCTCAGATTTAATACTGCGGTGCGGATGGCGCCCTTGACCGCCGACCCTGGGAGATAGACTTCACCTGACAGGAAATCAAAGGCCGTGCGCATTATCTGGAACTGGTTAAGTTCCTGGTTTACCTTTCTCTTGTCGTGAAGCGGCAGGTTCAGGGTCTGCTCATAGTGGTCTACCAAGGCCTTTACGACAGGGACCCTTTTATCATCCATCAAGATTAAAATATCGCTGGCCTTGCTATGCATGAACCTCATCAACTCAATGAGCGATGCAGGGGTTCCCTTTCGGCAGATGGCAGAAAATTTTGCCAGGGCGTCACTGTCGAGCAGGCTCAAGAAGCGACCGGTGTCGAAGTGAACCAGTTCCTTCTCTTTCTGGTCAATGATAAAGGAGGTAGGTTCATATACATCTGCGCAGCCGATATGAAGAGGTGCGGCTGCGGTGAGTTGCACGAAAAGGGTCTGGCTGTACATGGTTCCTCCTTCAGCTTGGTATGTTAAATGGCAGGACGAGGGAATATCCCTGGGCTACAGCTTCTGGCATTGCCTTGGAGATGCCGGTAACTGCCTGACCGATATAGGGGGTTTCTGGAATGTCGTCTGGTTTCGGGAGGAAGACCGCACCCTCATCGGCCATAACCATGGGATTTTTGAACGGCTTGCCTTTGTGCAGGAGCTGGGCGCCATGGCGCCCGAACCGTGTAAACGGTGCAAAGAACATCTCTTGAAATCGTCCTGGTTCTGGAACACATGGAGAAAGTGACAGAAGGGCGGTGCCGTCGGCTGGGCGAGGCCAGTTTATCTCGTCCGTTTCACCAAGGGAAAAACGGCCAAGGCCCGTGGATGCATCCCGGCCGAAGCCCCATTCACCCATGCGCTCCAACCCCTTTTCTACTTGTTCTATAGTGCAGACCTCCTCGTCTATGGCAACGAAGAGTACTAGTTCCATGCCCGGCAGGTGCCAGGTGTTATTCATGACATACGGGGCGAACATTCCTTTTCCCGTGGTCATGGTCAGGCGGTTTATGGTGTTATGTTGCTGCTCGGCCTGTATTACTATTCCATGTATTCCCAGGGATGAGTTCAGCCCTCGCTCTTCCTTGGAAAAGGATGCGGTTACGCGTCTGCCGAGCTCCTTGCCATTCACGAGATTATCCCAGGATAGTTGTGGATTAAGGTCATCAGACACAAGGAGCCATTTCTTGGCCTTGTTTTCCTTGCGCCTGGCCAAACGCTCTTCGCAGCTTGTGATGCCTTCAGGGTCGCCAAGCATGAAGGGAGGCAGCTCTGGCCGTCTGACAGCATAAAACCACTTGTTTTCATATTCGAATCGTGGCCAGGCACTGGAAAATACGGCAAAAGGCCGTTCATGGTAAACCTTGATCCAGCGGTCTAGACCGCCATTCAAGATTTCAGGGTCTTCGGCTGCCTGCCAGCAGAATTGGCCAAATATGGTGTCCCCTTTAAGGGGGGTGCCAAAGGATGATTCCGGTTTGATGGTTATGGCATAGGTTCGCATGGGCTGGCCTCACGAAAAAAGCTGGATCTCAGCGAATTTCTTGCTAATGGTCTTGTCGTCGAACTCGAAGTGCACCCGACCGTAGCCCCGGCTGCCCGACCCGCCCAGGGCATCATGTTCAAGGAGCTTGAGGCCCTCGAGCAAGGTATCAAGAAGATCTTCGTCTCCCTCCATCTCCTTAAGACTGATGGCAAAATCAAACTTCAGCCCTGCCACGACCCGCTCGGTGAAGCGGGGATTCTCTGCCGTGCCCTTGATCCGGTTGATGGAGTTTTCGCTTTTTACCTCGAAGTAGGACTGCTGGTTCGCCTTTATCATCTTCTTGTTCTTTTCGCTCAAAAAGGAGTCGGCGAATGACGCACGTGCCGGGCCTATTTTGAGGTTCTCCTGGTCATCGGCTCCGCTTACCCCGAAGAGTTTCAGGATTCTCTCGGCTTCAGAACGCTGGTCTTCTTTTAAGTCTTTGTGTTTCAGGATTTTTGTCTCAAGGGGTTTTCCATCCCCTGCCAGGGCCAGAAGGCCGCTTTTCATCTCCAGCAAGGACCTGACCTTGCCCTTTAGGGAGGAGCCAGGAATATAGGGTTCGTTTGTATGGGGATGCTTGACAACCGGGTTGTCGGTACCGCCGATTCGAAGCTCCGTGTCCCCGGCGCCGATGTGCAGGCCGCTTTCAAGGACTATCTTGCCGGTGATCTTGGATATCTTGTTAAGTTTCATGGCCAGTGTCTCCTTCCTTTGCATTTGATCATTACTGCCCTAAAGATGCGCTTAGTTCGGACCGTGAACCTTGTAAAAGCCCATGAAGGATTCCAGGAAGTTGGTGAAGACCTGGAGGTCTTTCTGGTCATTGATCTGCTCAATGCCGCTTTTCATCATCTCGACAAAGGAGTCTGTTACCAGCTTCCGGCCCTTTGCATAGACCACCTTAGCCACAAGCATGTGCACCTGAGGAAGTATCTGCTCCATGCCCGCGTCACCGGACTGGACCATGGTGTTGAGACGCACCACCTCATCAAAGTAGCGCCTCACTTGGCTGTTTTTGTTTTTATTTTTGTCTTTTTTTCCCTCTGTCCCGATGAGTCGTGCTAAGTCCTCGGCGGTTTTCGAAAAAAGCACAGGATCCAAGAGTTGCTTGCCCTTGTCCTTCCATAGTTTGATATTTGTCATGGTCGAGATCCTCCCTATTGTTTGTTTATCAGGCTCTTTTTTCGTACAAGACATGCCATAGTGGGATGCTAACCGTACCCCTGTGCGTTTCGATCCATGCCGCCGCCTGCCCCACCTCCTCCATCGCAGATTCCCTCTTGTCTTTGTTGACATTGCGGGCAAGACTGTAACGGAAGAGGGCCGGCCATTTGACGCAGCTCATCTCATCAATGGTTATGCTTTGGGCTTCAGCAAGGTGCTTTTCCTGCTGGGCCATAGCTATCAGGTGGTTGAATCGGTAGAACATGGAATCACTGATATATTTCTTTTCTAACCATTGTCGCATCACTTCCCGGTACTTCAGAAGATCCTTGAAGTTGTCCCAAGTAACGGAATGGCCGAACATAGTCACGCGGTTTCTGCCAGCATGTTTGGCTGCTGAAAGGGTCTCTTCAGCGGCTTCGGCCATGGCATCCACCGGGGTGTTGGGCTTGTGCACCGTGATTCCGGCAGAAAAGGTTATTCCAGGGTTATGGCACACGAATCTTGCAAATTGTTCCCGCAACTCACAGGCTAGGTCAGCCATCTTGTTCCACGGGCCGATGAGAAAGAGATCGTCTCCACCGGCAAATACCGTATAGGTGTTGTAAAACTTTTGTAAAAGAAGATGCGGCAGGTACAAGGCAAAGAAGCTGTTTAGCTGGCGGCTCACTGTGGCAAGCCGAGAGATGGTGAAACGTCTCTCGGTCAGGCCGCAACCAAAGAGCATTCCCAGGTGGTCCACGTCGGCCTTGAGCACTCCCAGTGCCTCGATACCACGGCATCTATTGTCTTCATCCTTGTGTCTGGCCTTGACTGCGATGTGGGAAAAGGTCTTGATGCCAACTTCCTTTATTTGCTCGATCATTTCTTCGAGTTTGTCTTCAGACTTGGTGCTTTCGAGCAGGCATTCATCATAGTTGTCCTCTTCCCTGTAACAAGGGACGTGGCCATTTATGAGTTTCATCGTTGCCTTGCCTGAAAGGCTGCCGTCAGGCTCAATTCCCGTTTGCAACAGATCGAGGAGTTGCCCTTTTTCTGCCAGTTCGTTCAGCGGACTGTTCCTGAAAATTATCTGGAACTCGTCAAAAATAGGTGCAAGCAAGCAGTCGTTGCCTTTAATGTCCGCGCCTTGAGTGCATACAGCTACCATTTGGTCTTTGACCAGGTTGGCGCCCAGAAAGACGTGGTCTCGGCACAGTGCGCAACTTACTGTTCGCTCAGGCTGGAAGACCTTATCGGCTTCCGTCTTGGCATCAGATGGCCGTTTGCCGCAAAGGGGGCAAAGCCTCTTGCCAGGTTCAATATCGTTATTAAACGAGGCAAGAAAATCTGTAACCGCACCACCATGGCGTTCCAGATTAACCTTTTTGTACTTGCGGCGTTCAAGGTTTTGGAGATGGCGGTCCCATAGCTTCCGAAACCTGCCTGCATGAAACTCGTCTGGTGTTGCCGGGGTAGCGGTTATCCCAAGGCTACTTTCGCCGTATGTATGGGCGAAGAGCCAGTCATTGATCTTGTCCTCACACTCGATTAGACGCTTTCTTGTTTCAGGAAGATTGGGTGCAAGAAGGTGGAACTTACCTGCTGCATTCAGCAGGACCGCAAGCATCGGCAGATCAAGCCGGTCGCAAATCAACCTTACGGCGAATTCGGTGAAAAGAGATACTGCGAAGGAGCGGCCCCGCAAAAGTTTTGAGCGAAATTTCCTGGATTCGCCATGGCTGCTGAAGATGAATTCCTGGATACCGTAGAAGTCTCCACCCACAAAGAGAAATTTTTCGCGGTTACCTTCCCGGATGGCTGCCTCTTCCATAGTGTCGCTGATGGCATGGTATTGATAAAGTGCCGCGGCAATTGCCGCAGTGGTACGGCAGTGATCGTAAAGGGAGACGTCGTGGACCACATCTCCTACCCGGGCTGCCGGGATATGCGAAGTGTAGGCCATGAGCAGGGAGTCAAGGTGTTGAGTCCAGAGTTCAATGTTTGATTCCCGGTGATACAGGCCCCTTAGATGGTTACAAAAATCGTCAAAGAGACCCTGGTATTCTGCAATTGCTGTCTGCCTGTCTTTCCCCCGGCATTTTTCTGGAAAAATGCTTTGAGCTGTAATAGGGAAAAGGGGATAGGCATACTCAAATTTTTCTTCGGAATCGAAACACCCGCATCGGCTTGGCCCAAGACTCTCAAGAACCGGTAACAGCCGGGTTTTTTTCACGTCCTGAAATGCGATCTTTTCGCCGTGTTCAAAGGTGTCCCGGTCCAACCCGCTTGAGATACGATCCGCCATGGTAACAATCCATTGCATTTGCGTCTCTGGTTTATGATGGCCCGCTGCGAGGTTGATGAAGGCATCACCCTCGCCCCAGCCCCCGCTGTTTAGCTGTTTGGGTAAATGGTCAGCCATCTGTTCAATAAATGCAGCGGTGTAAACCGCGTGCACATGGGTGTGACGACCTTCTCTGAATGGCTGATAAAGCCCGGCGTTGTTATTCAGATACTCCTGTGATACCGTGAGACATCCTTGTGCAAACTTACCAATATCGTGGAGTAACCCTGCAAGGCTTATCTTTAAAACCGTATCCTTCATATCTTCCTCCAAGAGTTGAGTGGCTGCTTTCTTCCAATTTTACTTTTTCCTCGTATGCTTAACTCCATCCATAACGCCTTTCCACCTCCGCAACGTTGCAGAAAAAGTGAATAGCCATTGATTTCGCTGTTGACATGCCGTGCGTTTCTAATGTACCATTTGGTCATAATGACCATTTTGATCTATAGTGTTTTACTTTTATAAGAGGTTCTTTTATGCCAAAGGTTTCTGTCGCCCATACCAAGAGTCATCTCTCTGAACTTATTGCCAGGACTGCCCATGGCTGTGAACGTTTTATAATTACCCGCAGGAACAAGCCGGTGGCCGCCCTGGTGAGCATTGACGACCTGCAAATCATCGAGCAGCACGAAGAGCGGGCCGGACTTGCCGAGGTCGCTGGCAATTGGCCAGCCTTTGGCGAACTTGCCGAGGCCCTGGGTGATATTACAGAACTCCGCAGGCGGGGAGGGGGCGGCCGCAATGTATCTCTTTGATACCGACATCATTACCAACATCTTCAAGAAACGCCCATCGCCTAACCTGCTTGCCAGGCTCAGATCATTGCCCCGGCAACATCAGTTCATTAGTACCGTTACCATCTCTGAAATCGTTTACGGCGCCCATAAAAGCAACCGGCCTGGTTTCCATC
>Ga0190316_1000445_pt1 | contig 12214 bp, 3 predicted proteins | sample 48701112_MG_FD_161663 | JGI IMG/M metagenome (GOLD analysis project Ga0190316, IMG submission 161663) | Hydrothermal vent sediment bacterial communities from Southern Trench, Guaymas Basin, Mexico - 4870-11-1-2_MG | ecosystem: Environmental > Aquatic > Marine > Hydrothermal vents > Sediment ... | reverse complement strand
GTCACGTTGACCTCGTCCAGCACGACGATGTCGTACTCGCCCGAAAGCAGCGCCTCCCGCGCCCGTTCCAGCCCCCGGTGGGCCTGGGCCACGTGCTCGGGGGTAACCTCCTCGCGGCGGATGCAGCGCACGTCGCCGTACTGCTCAATCGTGATGTAGGGATGATCGCGCAACGCCTCCAGTTCGCCATAAATCTGGCCCTTCATGAACTGGCCGATGTAGGTGCGTAGCCCGTGGCCGGAGGCCCGCAATGCCAGTCCCAGGGCAGCAGTGGTTTTCCCTTTGCCATCCCCCGTGTAGACTTGCACATAGCCCTTTGAAATATGCTCTTTCATTTTTGGGTAATCACTCTCTAGGTGTGGCTGGCGCACCCTTGCCCTGGCGACGCCGGTACATCTCCCAGAGACGAGGCAACATCTCGGCCGGCAACGGCGTGATATGGCCCAGCGCCTCGGCCAACCATTGCACTCTGGCGATGTGTTCCAGCCGCTCCAGGTTGATGAGTGCCTCATCCAGGTGCTGGCCCACCGTCAAACTCCCGTGCTGGCGGATGAGGAGAGCATCGTGGTTGACGATCAACTCGCGGATGGCGGTCGCGTTCTCCGGCGAGCTGGGCAGCGCGAAAGCGGTGGTGGGAATCTCGCCTAGCAGGATGATGACCTCCGGTAGCACGTCGGAGCGCAGCTCCTTCCCGGCGACGGTGAGCGCGGTGGCATAAGGCGGGTGCGCGTGCAGCACAGCGCGGATGTCAGGCCGCTGCCGGTAGACTTCCAGGTGCATCGGGCACTCGGAGGTCGGCTGGAGCGCGGGGTCGCCGGCTGGTTTGACGACGCGCCCTTCACCGTCAATCACCAGCAAATCCTCGGGAGCCATCCGCCCTTTGTTCAGCCCCGAGGGCGTGATCAGGACAAGCCCGTCGTTCAGGCGCACGGAGATGTTGCCGTCGTTAGCGACGAGCAGGCCCTCCGCGCTGGCGATGCGGCCGGTCTCGACGATGGCCTGACGCAGTTCGGCCTCTGTGGTATTCGGTCCAAAACGTAAATAATTCATGAGTGTTCTCCTATGAAAGCCTCGTTTGTGGCTCGGTCGGAGACCCACAGGGCAGGTGGCCCTGCTGGGCCACGCCGGCCACAGCTATTGTCATTTTCTAGCTCGGGCCGGTCTCCAGACCGTGCCCGTCCGTGGCTCGGTCGGAGACCCACAGGGCAGGTGGCCCTGCTGGGCCACGCCGGCCACAGCTATTGAGGTCTTTTGCTCTTTGCGCCAGCGCGATGGCGCCCAACACGCCGGCGCGGTTTCCCAACGCGGGCGGCACGATGTAGTCGTCAATCCGCTCTAAAATTTCCGGGGCGTGAATGTAGCCGTTGAGCAATTCCTGCACCTCACGGCGCACCAGGGGAAAAAGAAACGGCTGCTGCATCACGCCGCCGCCTAAGATAATCCGCTGCGGCGCGAGGGTCAGGATGATGTTGACCAGCCCCAGCGCCAGGTAGCGCGCCTCCAGCGCCCAGGCCGGATGGTCAAGCGGCAACGTCTCGGCGCGCCGGCCCCAGCGTTGCTCCAATGCCGGGCCGGAGGCCAACCCTTCCAGGCAATCACCGTGAAAGGGACAGCTGCCGGGGAACGGATCAGCCTGCCGGTCGTGAGGTACGCGGAGGTGTCCCATCTCCGGGTGCAGCAGGCCGTGCAACAGCCGGCCCTCCACCATCCCCCCGCCGCCGATCCCCGTCCCGATGGTCAGGTAGACGAACGTATCCAGCCCCTGCGCCGCGCCCCAGCGTTGCTCGGCTAAGGCTGCGCCGTTCACGTCGGTATCGAAGCTCACGGGAAGGTGCAGCGCGCGGCGGATGGTCCCTGCGAAATCGGTGTTGGCCCACCCTGGCTTAGGCGTCGTGGTGATGAGGCCGAAGGTCGGCGAGGCGGGATCCGGGTCCAGCATCCCAAAGGCGGCGCAGCCGATGGCCGCCAGCGGTTCATCTAAAGTCGCTTGCTGCTGCCGGAAGAAAGCGATAGCCCGGTTCAGCGTTTCCTCCGGCGTGGTGGTGGGGAAGCGAGTCTCGGCTCGCAGGTCTTCCGGGCCGCTCCCCACGGCGCACACGAATTTCGTGCCTCCTGCTTCAATGCCGCCATACATGCTCAATCTTGCTCCTAATTACAAGCGTAGGTTCGTAGTTAGCCATGCAACGCAGTTCGTAGTTAGCCACGTAGCAAAGCGAAGTGGCGTTAAGACGGCACTCCGCTACGCTACGTGCCTCGCTACGAACACGCTATGTGCCTTACTACGAGCATAGGTTCGTAGTCAGCCACGTAGCAAAGCGAAGTGGCGTTAAGACGGCACTCCGCTACACTACGTGCCTCACTACGAACACGCTATGTGCCTTACTACGAGCATAGGTTCGTAGTTAGAGCCACGCAGTAAAGCGAAGTGGCGTTAAGACGGCACTCCGCTACGCTACGTGCCTGACTACAAACACGCTACGGGCCTCACTACGAACAAATTACTATCTCATTCCTTCAACAACGGCAGCCAGATGGTGAAGGTGGAGCCTACGCCGACTTTACTATCCACTGTCACCCGCCCGCCGTGCTGCTCTACGATTTCATGGACAATAGACAATCCCAGGCCGCTGCCGGAGAGCTGTAATGATCGCGGCTGCTGCCCACGGAAGAAACGTTCGAAGATGTGTGGTAATTCCTCCTGGGGGATGCCTATGCCGGTGTCCGCTACCGTCACCGTGGCCCACAGCCGCCCCTTTCTTTCTGCCGTGCCGGTGAAAACGTTCACTTCTCCCCCTTCCGGGGTGTAGTGAAGGGCATTTCTCACCAGGTTGTTCAGCGCCTGCGTCAGCTGATCCGGGTCCGCCAGCGCCAGAGGGTCTGGGGCCGCCGGTTGGTAGCTCAACGTCACCCCGCTACTCTGGGCTAACACCTGGTGACTGGAGACGATGAGCTCGGTGAAAGTATTGAGGGAGGTGGGCCGCGGGTGTATCTCCAGCCGCCCGTTGTCAATCCGCGAGACCTGGAGCACGTCTTCCACCAGCCGCGCCAGGTGCTCTGCCTCCTGCGCCAGTGCGTCCAGGTACTGCTCCCATTTCTCCGGTTTCTGCTGCAGCAAGGCCGCGTACAACTTGATCGTCGTGATAGGGGTGCGCAGTTCGTGGGAGACGTTGGTGACAAAGCGAGATTTCATCCGCTCCAGCGCTTTGATGTGGCTGACATCATGGGCGACTACCACCACGGTCGCTTCTTCCGCCTCTCTCTCTGCAATGGGCGCGGCGTTCAGTTGCAAGTCCAGCCCCGGCAATTCCAACACCTCCTCCGGCCGTTTCTGCGCGCGCCGGGCCAGGTTGCGTACCAACGTTTGCAGCCGTTCGGCATCTCCCGCCGAGAGAGTCTGGGTAAGCCATCTCTGGGCGATGGGGTTGGTTTGGATAAGGTTGCCCTGGGCATCGGTGACGAGAATGCCATCGGAGACGCTGCGCAGAAGCGCGTCCAGGCGGGCGTACTGGGCCTGGAGTTGGGCCGTGCGTTCCTGTACGCGTTCCTCCAATTGCTCGGCGTGCCGGCGCAATTGCCGGTACAAGCCGGCGTTTTCGATGGCGATGGCAGCATGATGGGCGAAGGCCTCCAGCCGCCGGGCGTCGGCGGAGTCAAACTGGCCTGGACGGGTGCTGTCCACGTTGAGAAAACCCACGGTCACGCGGCCCACCTGGATGGGCGTGCTGACGTACGAACGCAGCCACGCTTGCGCTGGCATCTGCACCCAACCAGGATAGGTCGCCGTGTCGGAGATCAGCACAGGCTTCCCGGTTTCCACCATCTGCTGCAGGTTGGAGACCTCGGCGAGGGGGAAAGTGACTGTGGAGACAAACTCCTCTGAGCCGAGCTGTTGGTACCCCCGCCAGCGGACCGCCCGCGCGACGTCCTCTTCGATCAGCATGACGTTGCAGGCATCCCCTGGGACGACCCGTTCCACCTGTTCCAGGAGGCGATCGAGTACCTCATCGAGCTCCAGCGTGCTGCCGACGGCGACGGCAGCTTCCACCAGGGACTCGGACAGCTCCCGTTGCTCGCGCTCGGCGGCGTACAATCGCGCGTTCTCAATAGCCACGGCAGCCTGGTTGGCCAACGGCCGGAGGCGTTCTTCGAGGTCAGCGTGGGTGAAGACGCCACCGTCTTGTTTGTTGATCGCGGTAATAGCGCCGATGATTTTTCCTTTAGAAATCATCGGCGCGGAGATGACCGTTCGCAACCCCAGCGCCTTTTTTATTGCACTACCCTCACGCTCGTCGGCAGCCAGATCAGGGGAGTAGAACGCCTGTTTGTTACGCAGCACCCAGGTACAGATGCCTTCCTTATTGAGTGGTTTGACTTGCCCGACCAGGTCCGCCGCCAGACGGCCATAAGCGGCGGTGTAAGTCATGGAAGTACCGTCCTCACTCAGCAAGGGAATGACCATCGTCTCGGCTCCCAGCAACTCGGCAGCCTGACGAACGATGAGATCAAGCACTTCATCCAGGTTCAGGGTCGAGGTGATGGCTATATCAACATTGTGCAAAACAGTAAGTTCTTGCACGTGGCGTTTGGTTTCTTCGTACAGCCGGGCGTTCTCAATGGCCACAGCAGCTTGGTCGGCAATTCCTTGAGCCAGCGTCATATCTCGCTCCAGGAAAGGGCCTTTCTCATTCCGCCGGATTAAGGTCAGAACTCCAATGATAGCCTTCCCGCTCCGCATCGGCACCAGTATCCACTCTCGGGTGCGGAGATAGGCCACATAGCCAGGCGCGGTCAGGCGGCTCACATCCTCTTTTGCCCGATGAATGGCCGGTTGACCGCTGGCTGCCACGCGCCCGACGATTCCTTCTCCCACGTGGAGAGGATAGGTAGCCAGTAGTTCCTCGACTGTTTTCCGGTCGGCAGGATCGCGGAAATAGCTTCCCTTCGTCACCAGCAGATCATCTGCGATGAGCCGCACCAGCGTCAGGTCTGCATCAAAAACCTCAGTGCAGCGCTGCGAGACTTGGTCCAGCATCTTCGTTATTTCCAGGCTTGAGGCGAGCAAGCGCCCTATCTCATATAACAGGCCAAGGTCTCGCGCCTGTTGCTGTGCCTGCTCGTACAGCCGGGCATTCTCAATGGCCACGGCGGCCTGCGCGGCAAAGGCCTCGGCCAGGCGGGCATGTTCCTCCGTGTAGAAGCCCGGCTCCTGTTTGTCCAGTGTAATGATGCCGATGGGTTGATCGCCAATCAGCATCGGTACACCTAACCACGAATGAATATCCGCCTGACGATGAGGCTCGCTAGTGAATCTGTTATAGACGGTCGGAGCGTCTTCTAAGATAAGAGGCGCCTGCGTGTGTACCACCTCGCGGTTAGGGTTGTCCTCAGCCGTCAAATCAAAAGTCACGCCCAGCAGTTCCTCCAGGTTGGGAAAGCCGTGGCCTCCGATGATTTCCAGCTGGTTATCCCGGAGTAGCTGTACCGAGGAACTGTCATAGGGCACCACTTCTCGCAGTTGGATCAGGATGCGCTCAATGACCTGGCTGCGCTCCAGGGTGGTGGTCAGCGTCAACGCTGCCTCCCGCAACGTCTCGGCCTCCCGTCGCTGCTGCTGCTCGGCCTCGAAGAGCCGGGCGTTCTCAATGGCCACGGCGGCCTGGTTGGCCAGGGTCCGTAAGGTGAAAAGATCGGCCTGATCAAAGGCGTTCAGTTCGGTACTCTGTACGTCCAGCACGCCCACGACTTGATCCTGCACCCGGATCGGCACGGCCAGTTCCGAACGGGTATCGGGCAGCGGTTCCAGTAAGTAGTAGCGCGGCTCCTGGGAGACATCATTCACCAGCAACGATTCGCCGCTGGCCGCCACCCAGCCGCAGATGCCTTCCGCGCCTATTTTGAGGCCCAGCGGTTTCAATCGCTCCACCTCGAAGCCTGCTCCGGCTTTGAGTTCCAGGGTTTGCGTGGGTGGGTCTACCAAGAGAATGACCACGTAGCGGTAGGCGAAGGCTTCGCGGACAAGATTTACAATGCGCTCCAGCAAGGGATCCCGCGGGAGCAGGAAAGCTAACTGTTGGCCGACCTCGCCCAGGGTGGCTAACTGGGTTGCCCGTCGCCGCAGCGCCGCTTGCGCTCGCTCGCGTTCCACGATCTCTTGTCGCGCCTGCTCATACAGCCGGGCGTTCTCGAGGGCCACGGCCGCCTGGTTGGCGAAGGTGGACAGCAGTGTGAGTTGCCCCCGGAAGGCGCGCGGCATGCGGCTGTGGACGAATAATACGCCCAGCGTTTTCCCTTTGATCTGGATGGGCACGGCGACGGCGGAACGGATGCCGGCCGCGACGATGTCCGGGTTGGCCTGGAGCAACTCCCCGTCGGGCCGCCGGAGCGGGGGGCTTACGGTCCCGTCGGCGGAGATCTCATCCATGAGCACCGGCTGCCCACTTTCCAGCACCCGGCGGGTGACGCCGGCGGCGCGGAGTCGCCGCGAGAGAGGGCGGACCCCCCGGAAATCCTCGATTCCCAGCGTTAGCTGGCCCTTTTCATCCAGCAGTGCCACGCTGGTGTAGTCGGAGTTGACGACGGAGCTGGTCAGGTCCACAATCTGCCCTAGCACCTCTTGTACCTCCAGGGAGGAGGTGAGTGCCTGCGAAGCCCGGTTGAGGTTGCTCAAGCTTTCCAGGCGGTGCTGCGCCTGCTCGTACAGGCGTGCGTTCTGGATGGCGACGGCCACGGTCGCCGCAACGGACTCGGCCAGCCGGCGGTGGTCGTCATTGAAGAAAGCCTCTCGGTCGCTGTAGATGCTGAACGCCCCTATCGTCTCGTCACCGCTAAACAGCGGCACGCTGAGAGCCGAACGGACTCCGTCGTCCAGCCCCGGCACCGGCACCCAGTGTTTATCCTGCAGCACGTCGGCTACCAGCTCCGGCTGCCGCCGGGCCACCACCCGGCCGATCAGGCTACTGCCCACTCCTAGCTCCATCCGCTGGCTCAGGGTCGCCAGCGATTCCGTAGCGTAGCCGGAGACGGCCACCAGCTGCAGTCGTTCACTGTCCAGCTCACGCACCAGGGCAATGCCGCGCATGGCCCCTACGACGGTGCAGAGCTCGTCCAGTGCGCGCTGCGCCACGTCATGTACGTCCAGGCTCTCGGAGAGCTGATGGCTCAAGCGGTAGAGCAATTCCAGGCGGGCCTTCTCCTGATCTAACGAGGTGTAAAGCCGCGCGTTCTCGATAGCCACGGCGGCCTGGTTGGCCAGGGTCTGGGCAATGGCAACGTCGGCTGCGGTGTAGAGTCCGGGTTGCGTGCTGTCAATCATCAAGGTACCGATCATCTCGTCGCGCACCAGGAGTGGCGCTCCGATCCAGGCGCGCACGCCCTCGGCCCCCGGTACCCAAATCCAGCGCTCATCCTCTCGTACATCGGCGATGAGGACAGGTTGGTGGTCGCAGGCCATGCTCTGCAGGATAGGGCTGTCGTCCAGGCACAGAGCCACCTCGGTTTTCACTATTTCTTCATCCTCATAGCCGATCACGGCGGCCATGGCGGGCTGGTCGTCGGCGAAGAGCAGGATGGAGGCGCTGTCGTAGGTCAAGACGCGCTTCGCCTGACGCAGAACCAGGGAGAGTACTTCATCCAGTTCTAACGTGGAACCTACGACCCGCGAGATTTCACGCAGTGTGTCGGCGCGCTCGCGGGAGAGCTGCTCGGCGTGGTACAGGCGGGCATTCTCAAGAGCCACCGCCGCCTGGTTAGCGAAGAGTGAGAGGGCTTGAACTTCTTCCTCAGAGAAAGAATGAGATTCGGCATAGCGGACAAACAACACGCCGGTGCAGCGCTCCCGGGTTTTGAGGGGCAGACCGATGAAGGCCTTGATCCCTTTCTTGCGCAGGGAGGGGTGGAGCAGTGGGTCATCCCCTTCCAAGTCGTTCGCTATTAAGGGCGCGCCAGTCCGGTAAATGCTCATGGTGGTACCGCTGGAGCGGGGTGGGGATATATTTTTCTGCAGCTCCCCGTCAGCTCCTATCCCCAGGTGAAACTCCAGATGTCCCTCTTGATCAAGCAAGTTGATCACAGCCGAGTGCGCAGCAGTGGCCTTGATCACCTGCCGGGCCACCAGCTCGAGGGCCTCTTCCAGACTCAGCGTCTCATTGATCTGGAGGCTCAACTCATACAGACGAGTGAGCCGCGCTGTCAACTCCTGCGACTGCTGGTACAGCCGCGCGTTCTCAATGGCGATAGCGGCCTGGTCGGCGAAGAGCGCGGCCAGCCGGACATCGTACTCGTCGAATTTTCTCGCGCTGGAAAGCTCAATGAATCCCATAACTCCGATGATTCGCTCACCGTGCTTAAAAGGTACACTAATGTTGGCGGTGATCGGCTCAGCCTCCCAGGACGGAGACCGCCCCTCCCAATGATGGTAGTCATCCACGATCAGCGGTTCGCCGCTTTGGAGCACCTTGCCACAAATCCCCTCGCCGGGCGCCAGACGCAGGCCGGTGTAGTCCCTCGTGAGGCCGTGGCTAACGACCAGTTTGAGGTCGCCTTTGGCCTCATCAACGAGATAGATACCTCCCGCTCTGACGTCCAGCAGACGGCAGCCTTGCTTCAAAATGCTTTGCAAGAGTTTGTCAAGTTCCAGTTGGTCGCTGATCGCCAGGGAGATCTCTCGCAGTGCCCCCAGATCCTCACCCCGGCGCTTGATCCGCGTTACCAACTCCTGCGACTGTTGGTACAGCCGCGCGTTCTGGATGGCGATAGCGGCATGGCCGGCAAAGGCTTCCAAACGTTGTGCATCGGCGGGGCAGAACTGTCCGGCCCGGGTGCCGTCCGCGTTCAGAAAGCCGATGGTCACGCCCTCCGCCTGGATGGGTGCTCCAATGTAGGAGCGCCGCCATTCCTGGCCCGCCTCCATCACCCAATCGGGGGCGGCGGTTGTGTCGGGGACGAAGACGGTTTTTCCACTCTCTACCATCTTTATGAAGTTGGGGTACCTGGCAAAGGGAACGGTGAAACTGGTGATCTGTTCCTCAATGCCCAGGCGTTTGTATCCCTGCCAGCGGACCGCTCTCACGGTATCCCCCTCTAGCAGCATAATGTTGAAGACATCCCCCGGCACAACCCGCGCCGCCTGCTCTAAGATGCGGGCGAACACTTCGTCGAGATCAAGGGTGCTGCCGACAGCGGCGGACGCTTCCGCCAAAGCCTCGGCCAATTCCCGCTGTTCTTGTTCGGCCTGGAAAAGACGCGCGTTCTCGATGGCGATGGCGGCCTGATCTGCCAGAGCCTGCAGATACTCCAGGTCTGCGTCGCGGAAAGCGCCCACCGTAGGGCTTTGTAAATCTAAGTTGCCCAGGACCTCCCCTTCATGCACGATAGGCACGCCCAATTCGGCCCGGGTGGCGGGGATCAGAGGGAAATAGTCGGATTCATCTCGCGCATCATCCACGCGGATGGTCTGGCCGGTCGCGTACACGCGACCATTGATCCCTTTGTCCAGGGCCAGGAGGACGGTGCGGGCCAGTTCCGTCTCCTGCGGAGAAAAACCGCGCAGCGAACGCCGCTCAAAATAGCCGCTTTCCTTGCGCGCCACCAGCACCTGACCATGCGTGGCCGGCGTGACGCGCAATGCCTCGTCAACCAGATATTCCAGAATGGCGTCAACGTCTAACGTCGAGTTCAGCATTTGGCCGACGCGTTGCAGCGCCGCCAGACGAGTGTTTTGCGCTGCGAGGGTGTCCGTCGCCTCCCGGAGGGATTTCTCCATCTGCGCCCGCTCGGTGATGTCCTCGTAGACCACGACGATTTTTTTATCTTGCAGGCTAGCCCCTATCCGCGAAGCGCTCACCATACAGGTAATGTCTCGGCCATCTTTGTGCCGGCAGGTGAACTCCTCGCGGTGGGACAATTGCTTCTCCAGTTTGGGATAGAAGCGTTTCCCGATCTCCTCGTACTCCTCCTGAGAACGGTAGAGCTGCCGGGTGGTCTTGCCGAGCAATTCCTCGGGTTTCCAGCCAAAGACGGTCTCCACGCCGGGGTTGGCAAAGACGATGCGGCGTTCCTGTAGGCCGATGACGGCGTGGGGGATGGTTTCCAGGAGGGAGGATTTCTGGGCTTCGGAGGTTCTTACTTCTTCCTCCGCCCGCTGTCGCTCCGCGATTTCCTGCTGTGCCTGCGCATACAGACGGGCATTCTCAATAGCGATGGCGGCCTGTGCAGCGAAGGCCAATGCCAGTTGCGCGTGCTCCTCGGTGTAGAAGCCCGGCTCATGCTTGTCCAGAGCGAGCATCCCCACGACGCGATCCCCGACCAGCAGCGGCACTCCCAGCCAGCCGTGGATGTGTCGGGCGCGAGACTCTTGTTCGAACCTGTCATAGTCGGCGGGAGCATCCTTCAGGATGAGAGGAGCACGGCTGTCCATTACTTTGACGTTAGGGATGTCCTCCGCCGCCAGGTCGAAAGTTATGCCCAGTACTTTCTCCGGGTTGGGAAAGCCATGTCCACCGATGATTTCCAGCTGGTCGTCCTGGAGTAATTGCACGGACGCGCTATCGTAGGGCACCACCTCTCGCAGTTGGATCAGGATGCGTTTGACGACCTCATCCCGCTCCAGGGTGGTGGTCAGGGTCAGCGCCGCTTCCTGGAGCGTCTCGGCCTCCTGCCGCCGGCGTTGCTCGGCCTCAAAGAGACGGGTATTCTCCAACGCCACGGCCACCTGGTCGCTGAGCAGCTGCAAAACAAAGGTATCTTCTGCATCAAAGGCGTTTAGTGCGTCGCTCTGCACATCTAACACGCCGATGATCTGATCCTTGAGCCGTACCGGTAAGGCCAATTCTGAGCGGGTATCGGCCAACGTGTCCAGCGGATAGTAGCGCGGTTCCTGTAAGACATCGCCTGCCAGCAACGGCTCGCCGCTAGCCGCCACCCAGCCGCAGATGCCCTCCGCGCCGATTTTGAGGTGTATTGCTTTCGCCGGCTCTATCTCGTAGCCGGCTCCGGCCCGGAGCGTCAGTTCCTTCCTGGCCGGGTCTACCAAGAACAGGCTGACGTAGCGGTACCCGAATTCCTCCCGGATGAGGGCAACCACCTGGTCTAGCAAAGGGTCTAATGCGCGCAGAGAAGCGATCTGTCGCCCGATCTTGGCCACCGTGGTCAGCTGCGTCACCCGGCGCTTTAAGGCCTTTTCTGCCCGCTTGCGCTGGGTGATATCCAAAAGAGAGACTACGCTCTTACGCGTGCCCGGAATCATGTCAATGAAAAGAAGAACGTTTTTGATCTTGCCGCGCCTATCCATGAGCCGGAATTCGTAATTTTGGGGAGCCTGACTCGGATCGCTCCTTCGCAGCCGGTGGTACTCTTTCATCCGCTCCAGGTCGTCCGGGACGACGAATTCCGTCCAGCTTCTTTTTCCCTCTACTTTCTCCCTGGGATAGCCGTAGAGTTTTTCCCCCTCTGTGTTGAGTAAAGAGATGGTTGTATCTTCTTCGATAATCATCATCGCCGTGCCGGTGGTCTCGAAGATGGCGCGATACTCTGCTGCGCTTTGTTGCAGGGATTCTACCATCTGCTTGGAGGCATGGGCCAGGCCGCTGGCCGTCATCAGCTGCTGCAAAAAAGGCAAGACGAGGCCCAGGGTATCCGGCAGCGTCATATCCGGCCTTTCCTGGGCCAGGCGTTGAAGCGCCTCTACATATATTCTGCTGACGGCTTCGAGGGACATGTCCGCTTGAACCATCTCGCGGCTCAATTCTGCGGCTGCGGCCAGGAGTTTGTCATCCGGCTGCCGGGCGTAAGCCTTCAATAAAGCAGTGTATCTAGCTAAGATAGTCTGCTCGTTCATCTGTACCTCATCTCTCGACCTCTGCGCGATTTGGAAATCTTGGCTACCTCATTATACTCAAATCCTATTTTTTCCGAAAGTAAGGGGCGCGATTTTCCGTATCTTCTCAATAATCCGGGGTGTCTCGAACCGGTCTTGCTCTTTTCTAGCTGTGGCCGGTCTCATTGGGGCCTTCCGCCCCAAACTACGCTGACCGAGCCACAGGCGGGCACGGTCGAGAAGCCTGCCCTGAGTCCGCGAAGGGACCGGCCCGAGCTGCCCCCAAATATTGGCTCTTTGGGATTTCGCATGGTCGAGTTAAAATTAACCGCGAATAGCGCGAATTCACGCGAAAAAATAAAAAAATCAGTGCAATCTGTGTAATTCGTGGTGAAAAATTCA
>Ga0190316_1000444_pt1 | contig 12228 bp, 9 predicted proteins | sample 48701112_MG_FD_161663 | JGI IMG/M metagenome (GOLD analysis project Ga0190316, IMG submission 161663) | Hydrothermal vent sediment bacterial communities from Southern Trench, Guaymas Basin, Mexico - 4870-11-1-2_MG | ecosystem: Environmental > Aquatic > Marine > Hydrothermal vents > Sediment ... | reverse complement strand
CGAGGCCTACGACCTGGTCTGCAATGGCTACGAACTGGCCTCGGGTAGTGTCCGTATTCACGACCCGCAGATCCAGGCCGACGTTTTCCGCATCTTGGGTTACAGTGAGGCGGAAGCTAAGGCCCGCTTCGGACATATTCTCGAAGCTTTCACTTATGGCGCGCCGCCGCACGGCGGTATTGCGCCGGGCATTGACCGCACGGTGATGCTCCTGGCCGATGAGACCAACATCCGCGAGGTGATCGCTTTCCCCAAGACGACGCAGGCCACGGACCTGATGGCTGACGCGCCGGCGACGGTGGATCCGCGTCAACTGGAGGAACTCCACATCCGCATCGTAGACGAAGCGTAGCGGAAGCCATTGAATGTCCGGGGGGCTATCTTCACGATAGCCCCCTTTTCTACTGGTGAGCCTACTGTTTCATCAAGACTGATTTGATGGATAGAATGGCTAGGACCCCCCTCAATCCCCCCTACGAGGGGGGAAGCAGGTCACCGAGGCTCCGTTCGTCCATTATGACCAATCCAATCCCCCCTACGAGGGGGGAAGCAGGGGGCGGTCTGTGCTGCTGTACTAGAATCTACTGCCAATCCCCCCTACGAGGGGGGAAGCAGGTCACCGAGGTTCCGTTCGTCCATTATGACCAATCCAATCCCCCCTACGAGGGGGGAAGCAGGAGCGGCGATCTCCCTCCCTACGAGGGAGCTCTCCCCCTTCCCTTGTAGGGAAGGGGGCCGGGGGGTTAGGTCAAAGCCGTGTCTAACAATACCATCATTGGTCAGCAAGTTACTGCTTCGAAAATACCTCCAGCTGTGGCCGGCATTGTCCTAAGGGCAATTAGCCCGAGGGTCTCATTGGGGCCTTCCGCCCCAAACTGCGCCGACCGCAGCTCAGACGGGTCCGTAGTAGCGACTTCAGTCGCTGGCGGCGTTGAACGACTAAAGTCGTTACTACAAGCCATTTTCGTGTTTGGTGGTGTGTAAACACTCATGACAACTTCTCAATAAACAGGGGGAAACATTCCGGCATCTGTCATCCTTACCACAGACCGTAGGTGTGGGCAGGTAGTGCCCACAAACAGAGCGTAGTATGGGCAGGCCGTGCCCATAAACGGAGAAAAAATAAAAAACTCTGTGCTCTCTGTGTCTCTGTGGTAAAAATTGCCCCAGATTATTGAGATGATACCCCTTTTCTACTGGTCTTTGACCAAGAACGTGCTATAATTTCCCCGACCTATTCATGGAGGTAAAAACTAGTGTTTGAATTACAAACAGAAATACTTGAACAGCACGAAGCACTCCTCACGGTAGAAATCGCGGAGGAGACCGTTCAAAAAGCCATGCGGAAGACCGCGCGCCGTATAGCGCGCCAATACAACATCCCCGGCTTCCGTAAAGGCAAGGCCCCCTATAATGTTGTCGTGCGTGCTGCCGGGGAAGAGACCGTGCGGCAGGAGGCTGCCGAGGCGCTGTTGGAGCAGCTCTACCCCCAGGTACTGAAGCAAGCCGAGATTGAACCCTATGCGGAGGGCAATCTGGAGGATATCAACCTCAATCCACTGGTCTTCAAGATTCGTGTGCCCCTGCAACCACTAATTGATTTGGGCGACTATCGAAGCTTGCGGCGAGAACCCGATCCGCCCGAGGTGACGGATGAGGAACTCGCCTCGGAGTTGAAGAACCTGCAATGGCACAACGCGATGCTGGACGTGGTCACGCGCCCGGCTCGGCCAGGAGATGCCGTGAGCTTGTGGTTACTCGAGGGCCGGATCAACGATGAAGTGGTGCTTCATGAACATCACGTCAAGATAGCATTAGTGGCAAAAGATTATTTCATCGCTCCGGGATTCATCGAAACATTGGTGGGGATGAGTGCCGGGGAAGAAAAAACGTTCTCTCTCACCATGCCGGAGGATTTTGAGGACGAGGACCTGCAAGGTGAGGATGTTGAGTTTACGGTGAACGTCGAGGAAGTCTATCAACGCACACTGCCCGGTCTGGATGACGCGCTGGCCAGCGCCGTAGGCCCTTTCGAAACCCTGGAGGAACTCAAAGATGACATCCGCCAGTGGATATTGAATTATAAAACGGATGAGGCCACTGATAACTACCTGAGGGCTTTGGTGAAGGATCTGATTGCGATCACCGAGGTACGCTATCCTCCAATCATGGAAGAGGAGTGGGTAGATGCTCTGCTTGAGGAGACCAAAACCAGCGTTGAGCAACGTCAAGACATGGAGTGGGAAGATTATCTGCGGCTACAGGGGCAGACTGAGAAACAGGTACGGGAAAAACTGCGGCCCGAGGCCGTGCGGCGTCTGCGGGAGGGCTTAGTCATGGGCAAGTTCGCCTCGGAGGTGGGGGTCACGGTGACAGATGCCGAGGTAAAAGAAGAAATACGTGATCTCCGGGAGGGGGCAGAACTGCACGATTCTAAATCCCAGAGCTCTTTTGACCCTGAATCTGCGCTGGCCCGCGACGCGCGGCAGCGGTTGCTGGTACGGAAAACTCTGGATAAATTGGAGCTCCTGGGCCGGGGACAGCTAGAGGAAGCCGAGGATACAGTCCAGAGTGAAGTCGAAGCGTCCGTTGAGGATGAGAAACAGGCTGCAGCCGAGTAACGAGGAGGATGAACATGGGTTTGGTCCCGATGGTAATCGAGAGCACTGGGCGCGGGGAGCGGGCTTACGATATTTTCTCTCTGTTGCTGAAAGAGCGCATTATTTTCTTGGGAACACCGATCAACGCCCAGGTTGCTAACCTGATCGTGGCCCAGCTGCTCTTCCTGGACCGGGAAGACCCAGAACGTGAAATTTCCCTCTACTTGCACTCTCCGGGCGGGGAGATCGCGGCTGGTCTGGCGATCTACGACACATTACAGTTGGTTCATGCGCCTATTTCCACCATCGCGGTGGGGATGACGGCCAGCATGGCGACCATTCTACTGACGGCGGGAACACCGGGACGGCGTTACGCTCTCCCCCACGCAACTATTCACTTGCACCAGCCCTTAGGCGGCGTGCAGGGTCAGGCCTCGGACATCGAAATCGCAGCCCGTGAAATCCTGCGGATGCGCACCTTGATCAACCAGCTCCTCATGCACCACACCGGCTTAAGCGAGGAGGATATTGATAAATTCACGGACCGAGATTTCTACATGACGGCGGAGAAAGCCGTCGAGTATGGGATTGTGGACCGGATTTTGCAGCCGGAACAGGAAAGTAAATGACATTTGAGCCAGCGGGAAATTACTTTTTCCGCTGGCTTTGTCCAGAAAGCCAGCTTATAATCTTGATGGGTCTCTGGGACTTTGCATGGTGGGTGTACCAAGAGGTGAATTTTTCACCACGGATTACACAGATTACACTGATTTTTTTTTCGCGTGAATTCGCGCTATTCGCGGTTGATTTTGGCTTGACCATGCGAAATCCCAAAGAGCCATCTTGATATGTGTTAGCATCCAGGGCTTGGAAGTCACGCGTGACAATTACCAGTCGCTGGCTGTGGCCGGCATTGCCCTAAGGGCAATTAGCCCGAGGGTCTCATTGAAGCAGAATGTCCAAAACCTGACCAAAGCCCAAACGGGCGAATTTCACCAATAGCTGTGGCCGGTCTCTTGACCGAGCCACAGACGGGCACGGGGTGGAAGATCCCAATGAGACCGGCCTGAGCTAAAGCACCAGTCACCAGTCACTAACTTATTTTTGAAGCAGATATACTGATGACATCATTTGATCAAACAATTCGTCCTAGGAGGTCAGTAAAGTGAATCTTGAAGTTCTGAACGGCATGTTGCGGCCCAAATCCATCGCTGTGGTCGGCGCTTCCAACAAGGAAGGGAAGATCGGTTACACTGTTCTTGATAACCTGCTCGCTGACCATTACCCCGGCGAAATCTACCCCATCAACCCTAGGGATAAAGAGGTCCAGGGGCTGAAAGCCTATTCTTCTGTGTTGGACGTACCGGGGGAGATTGATGCGGCGGTGGTGATCGTCCCTGCCAAATTCATCCCCCAGGTGGCCGAGGAATGTGGGAAGAAGGGCATCAAAGGATTGATCATCATCGCTTCCGGTTTCAGTGAGGTGGGGCGCAAGGACCTGGAACAATTGGTGGTGGATACGGCTCACCGGTACGATATGCGCGTCCTGGGGCCAAATATCGTGGGAATCCTCTCCAACTCCGACAATTGCAACGCCTCCTTCGCGCCGTGCTTGCCCTTGCCGGGCAAGGCGGCCCTCGTCTCTCAGAGCGGCGCGCTGTTGATCGCGATGGACACGTCCACATACACCCGCCGTGTGGGCTTCGACAAGATGATCTCCATCGGCAACATGTCCGACGCGAATTTCGGCGACATGGTGGAATGGCTGGACGAAGACAAAAATACTACCTGTATCTCTCTTTACATTGAGGGATTGAAAGATGGGCGGCATTTCATGCGGGCCGCCCGTGAGGCGCGCAAACCCATTGTGGCCCTCAAGGCTGGTGTCTCCGCTCACGGGGCTGCGGCCGCAGCCTCTCACACCGGCTCATTGGCCGGCTCCGGCAAGATATACGCAGCTGCTTTGGAGCAAGCCGGCGTTATCCGTGCTGCTGACTTGAACAACCTCTTCGACCGCACATTGGTACTTTCTCTTCAACCGCCGATGCAGGGCGATAACATGCTCATCCTCACCAACGGCGGTGGAGTGGGAGTGCTGGCGACCGACGCTGCCGAGCGTTCCGGTCTCCCCTTGCGCTTTGCTCCCGAAGATGTGCAGGCTGAGCTAAAAAAGCACATGCCGGAATTTGGCTCCGCGCGGAACCCGGTGGATTTGACGGGTATGGCCGGGGTCGAGTGGTACCATGATACCGTGCGTTACTCTTTCGCGCATCCGTGGGTGGATGGCCTGGTCGTGCTGTACTGCGAGACGGCGATGACTGTTCCGCAGGAGATCGCGGAGAGCATCAAGCAGGCAATTGATGAATCCGGCGTGACTGGCAAGCCCATCACCGTCTCCTTCGTCGGTGGTGAGCGCTCCGAAGCAGCGATGCAATGGCTGGTTGAGCAGGGCATCCCGGCCTACAATGCGCCTGATACCGCCGTCAACGCTTTAGCTGCGTTGCGTGAGTATGCTAAGGGGCGTGACACAACGGCCAAGCCCTTTGTGCCTTGCGACGATGTGGACGAGGAAGCTGCGCGGGCGGTGATCGCCAAAGTGCGCGCGGCTGGCTACCGTGGCCTGACCGAGATTGAGTCCAAGGCTATCTTCAAGGCCTATGGTTTGCCGGTGGCCGAGACCCAGCTGGCAACCAGCGAGGAAGAGGCTGTACAATTGGCCGAACAGATCGGCTACCCCCTCGTGATGAAGATCGTCTCTCCAGATATCCTCCACAAGTCCGATGCCGGCGGCGTCAAAGTCGGCATCAAGAACGCGGCTGAAGTGCGTGAGGCATATCGCACCATCCTGAAGAATGCCCAGGCATACAAGGACGACGCCGACGTCCATGGAGTGGCCATCCAGGAGATGGCGCCGTGGGGCACCGAGGTCATTTTAGGGTCCGTCAACGATCCCACCTTTGGCCCCGCCGTGATGTTTGGGCTGGGCGGCATCTTCGTGGAAATCCTCAAGGACGTGACCTTCCGCGTCGCGCCGGTTTCCCCGGAGCAAGGCCGGCAGATGCTCTCCGACATCAAAGCCGGAGCCATCTTAGCCGGGGCGCGAGGTGAGGCCCCGCGTGACCGCGCAGCATTGGCCGAGATCCTTAGCCGTTACTCGCAGATGATCGTAGCCCTGGAAGATGAGATCGCCGAATCCGACGCCAACCCGGTGTTGGTCTACGAGGAAGGGCAAGGCGCGATAGTCGTGGATGCCCGCATCATCTTGAAGAAGAAGTAGCGTCCCGCTCTGGAACGCCGAAAATTAAACTAAACCAACCGCCCGGGCATACGCCTGGGCGGTTGGCGTTTTGCCCAAACTTGGCAAATCTCGGCGTTTTGAGAGAAAGGGATGCGTTGGTCTGCTAGGCCGTAGGGTCACAGAAAGTCCCCGCGCTACGCAGTCGCTAAAACGCTGGGACGCTGAAACGCCAATCTGCACCCAGTTACCAATCACCGGTCACTTTACTTGCCTTAATTCTGAGACACACCCAAACCATTGGGTGCTATTGCACATGAGTTATTTGTGACGTATAATGAGACCCACTTCCACTGCTCAAGATCGTATATTTCTCTTCCATAGCGCGAGCGTGGCTCAAGCGGCACGGAGTTCCGGGAAGAGCGCAAGGAGTACACACGATGACGCACAAAATTGATGCCCTGATGCTGGGGGGACTGGCAAGGCTGCACACCTTGCTGACCGCCCACGGCTTCTACCCGGTGGCGATTTCCACCGGTTTGTGCCTGGGCCTATTTGCTTTTCGCGTCTATCTGAGTCGCACGTGGACGTTCTCCTTTTTGCTCTGGAACCTTTTCCTGGCATGGCTGCCCTATCTGTGCAGCCTGTTCACCGTCACCCTGCACCGGCGCTACCCTCGCCGCTGGTGGCTTCTGCCGTTTCCGGCCCTCATCAGCATTGCCTTTTTCCCCAACGCTCCCTATATCATCACCGATTTCGTACACTTGACCGAACGATCTCCCGTCCCCCTGTGGTACGATATAGGCTTACTCGCCGGCTTCGCGTGGACCGGCATCGTGCTAGGTAGCTATACCCTGCGAATCCTGCAGAACATCTTGCGTGCCAGGATAGGGACCTTGCTGAGTTGGGTCTTCGCGTTGGGGGTTCTGGGATGCAGTGGGATGGGCATCTACATGGGGCGTTTTCTGCGCTGGAACAGCTGGGATTTGGTGACGCAGCCCCGGGCCGTCCTTTACGATATTGCCATCCGACTACGGCATCCGCTGGGCAACAAGGAAACTTATGGTGTGACCTTGCTCTACGCCGCCCTGATGTTCATTTTCTACCTGGCACTGACGGCAGGACCGGTATCTTCTCCGACCGAGGAAAGGGACGCCTCCCCATGAAACGCCCTGACGCCCGAGGTATTGGACGCCTGCGACGCCACGCTGTCTCTGTCACAGCTGACCTTCCCCACCCTATCACAAATAAAGGGCCGTTGCATTTGGGGGCAGTGCGTGTACAATGAGCGTGCCGCAAGGGGTCACGGCATAGCAAAGCCACGATGGCAAGCCGGAAATCGCACAACTCAAAATGCAACCCTGTCTGTGAACCATCCTCTCTTTGGGTATGCTAATATGGTTGGCTGGCACAGTAAAATCAAGGATACGCAAAGATGCTCTGTAATTCTCAAACAATATGGGTGGTTGTTTTAGTTGAAAGTGGTGTTCCCACTCTTGTGGAAGCGTATCTTACCGAAGAGGATGCTACAATACGAGAGCAATTCTTGCGAGACGCTATGAGACTTGACTACGACGAAACAGGTGTTTTTGAAACCGAGATTGATATGAAGTCAATACAGCCCTAGCAAATCCGCCCCCGGAGACGGGAGGCTTGGAGCTTTTGGGAAAACGTGGATGGCATACTCATAGAGTCACGTGCGAATACCCAACTCAGTACTATGTTGAAGGCTACCAACAGGACAATTCCTTCTCAGGCGCTTTTCGAGAGATGGATTTCATGAAAAATCGTGTGGGCGTAGAAGTGCAATTCGGAAAGTATGCCTTTATGGTCTATAACGTCTGCGCCAAGATGACGATTTTCCACAATCTTGATGTAATCGATGTCGGGATCGAGGTTGTGCCGGTCAAGGAGTTTGCTGCTGAAATGTCAACCGGTGTTTCATATTTCGAGCAGTTCGCTTGGGATCTGGAACAACGCGGCATTTCCGACATTGATATCCCGGTACTAATTCTGGGCATTACCCACCAGTAGGCGCATTGTAAGCGCTCAGTTTGCGTGTACAATACCGGTTGACAGTGTCAAGAGGATAGAGAGTAGAGAGATAGGGAAAGGAATAACCAATTATGGCATCTACAGCTATTGTCACCGTGGTAAAAATGATGGAAACTTTACCTGAAACTACACAAAATCAGATAGTGGAACGTCTACGGAATTATGTCTCAGAAATGCAGGACGAGATACAATGGGATGTTTCGTTCAGGAACACGCAAAAACAACTGATTGCCGCAGCGCGACGTGCTAAGCAGGAAATCGCCGAGGGACATGCTAAACCCCTGGACTATAACCAGCTATGAAATCTGCGACACTGCCTTCTTTTTAGGCGTTTTCGCCAGGGACGACCACAAGTCCCCACACTATACTGACAACGGGCATAAAATAAACATTTTATGGGACACGGATTAACACAGATTCCACGGATTTTTCGTAAGCAAAAGGGCTTGATCTGTGTTCATCTGTGAAATCTGTGTCCTATTCTGATATTTTTAAAATGTAACTTTATGGCCACGCCAGACATACAATTGCAACGTAACAGCATCCATAATCAGGAAGGCCTTTAGTAACCCAAGCCCTATCCCTGAGCACCAATCTCTAATCACAATCCTACGAAGTGAGCCACTGCGCCGCTGCCCCCAGGAGATTTAAATGTCGGATTTTGTGCATCTACACACGCACACGGAATACTCGCTCTTAGATGGTTTGAGTGGCCCGCGAGCTCTGGCGGAGCGCGCCGCCGAGCTCGGCATGGACGCGCTCGCCATCACCGATCACGGCACGATGTTCGGCGTGGTGGAGTTCTACAAAGCCTGCCACGCTGCCGGCATCAAGCCGATCATCGGCGTCGAAACTTACGTGGCTCCCAAATCCCGCTTGAGCCGCAACCGGCACGATGGCAAACCCTATCACCTCGTCCTGCTGGCGCAGAACCAGACCGGCTACCAGAATCTCCTCAAACTGGCAAGCATCGCCCAACTGGAAGGTTTCTACTACAAGCCGCGCGTTGACCGCGAGGTGCTGGCCCAATACGGCGAGGGACTCATCGCCCTCAGCGCCTGCGCCGCCGGCGAGGTCCCGCGTCTGCTACACGAGGGCCGCGAGGAACAAGCCCGCGCAGCTATCGAGTGGTACCGGGAACACTTCCCCGGTCGCTTCTACCTGGAGCTCCAGAGCCACAAACTCCCCGAGTTCGATGCGGTCTACCGCCGGATAGTGGAACTGGCCCGCGAGATGGACGTCCCGCTGGTCGCCACCAACGACATCCACTACACCCGGCGCGAACAGGCCAACGCTCACGACGTGCTGTTGTGCATCGGCACCGGCAAGACCGTCAACGAGCCTAAACGTATGCGGATGAGCGATCCTTCCTACTACATGCGCTCTCCCCAGGAGATGCGCGAACTCTACCGGGAGCTCCCTGACGCGCTGGAGAACACGGTCAAGATTGCTGCACAATGCGCAGTCGAGATTCAGTTCGCGCCACCCTATCACCTGCCCCAGTTCCCAGTCCCCGTAGATAAAGGCTCCGCCGAGGAGTACCTGCGCCATCTCTGTGACGAGGGGATGCGCCGGCGCTACGGCGCGGACGCCGCCAAGCCGGAGTATGTGGAACGGCTGGAATACGAGCTGGGCATCATCCACCGCATGGGCTTCGACGATTATTTCCTCATCGTGTGGGATCTGTGCGTTGCCTCGCAGGAACGCGACATCTGGTGGAACGTCCGTGGCTCCGGCGCGGGGAGCGTCGTAGCTTACACATTAGGTATCACCAACGTGGATCCCTTCAAGAACCGGCTGATGTTCGAGCGTTTCCTCAACCCGGACCGCATCAACATGCCCGACATTGACCTCGACTACCCCGATGACCGGCGCGAGGAAATGATCGCCTACACCGTCAAGCGCTACGGAGCCGACCACGTCTCGCAAATCATCACTTTCGGGACACTGGGAGCGCGCGCCGCCATCCGTGACGTGGGCCGCGCCATGGACGTTCCTCTCAACGAAGTGGATCGCGTGGCCCGCCTGATTCCCAACGTCCCCGGCAAGCCTGTCCACATCGCCGAGGCCCTGAAGACAGAAGCGGATCTCAAGGAGATTTACGACAGCACGCCGTACATCAAACGACTACTCGATACCGCCATGCAGGTGGAAGGGGTGGCGCGGCACGCCAGCACTCACGCCGCCGGCGTTCTCATCTCTGACAAGCCGCTGGTGGAATACCTCCCGTTGCACCGTCCCACTCACGGCAGCAGTGATAGCGCCATCGGCAGCGTCTCACAATGGCCGATGGAGATCGTGGACGCGATGGGGATGCTCAAAGTGGATTTCCTGGGGCTGCGGACCCTCACCCAGATGCGCAAGGCGTGCGAGCTCATCGAACAAGAGCACGGGCGGCGACTGGATCTCGCCACAATCCCCTACGAGCGGGTCCCTGAGGACCCAGAACGGGACGCGGACGTGAAGGCGCTCTACGACCTGCTATCCAGCGGTGAGACCACCGGCGTCTTCCAAGTCGAAGGAGCGGGGATGCGTCGCACGCTCCGTGACATGCGTCCGCAGCAGTTCCAACACGTGGTGGCGGCGATCGCCCTCTACCGCCCCGGCCCGATGGAGAACATCCCGTCCTACATCCATCGCATGCATGGGGAGGAGGAAATCAAGTTCCACCACCCCCTCCTGGCGAATATTATTGACGATACCTACGGAATCATCACGTATCAAGAGCAGATCATGCAAATCGCCGTGGAAATGGCGGGATACAAGCCCGGTGAGGCCGATATGCTCCGCAAGGCGGTGGCGAAGAAAAAGAAAAAGCTGATGGAGGAGCACGCGCGCCGGTTTCGTGCCGGCGCCATCGCCAACGGCATACCCGCCGAAATTGTCGATGCGGTTTGGGCAGACATCAAATACTTCGCCCGCTACGGCTTCAACCGCGCCCACGCCACCGATTACGCCGTCATCACCACCCAGACGGCCTACCTCAAGGCCCACTATCCGCTGGAATTTATGACCGCGCTGCTGACCACCGAGCGCCACAACATCGAAAAGGTCGGCCTGCTCATCAACGATGCGCGGCGCACCGGCCTGACAATTCTCGCTCCCAACATTAACTACTCCGACGTAGAATTCACCATCGAACACCTGGGGGATGGGAGCCGCGCCATCCGCATCGGCCTGGGCGCGATCAAGAACGTGGGCGAAGACGCCGTGGGCCTCATCGCCGCAAGCCGCAAAAGCGGCGGCCCCTTCAAGACCTTAGATGATCTGGCCGACCGGGTAGACCTGCGTAAACTCAACCGGCGCGCTCTGGAGTGTTTGATTCAGGCCGGCGCGCTGGACGATTTCGGCCCGCGCCCCGCGCTGCTGACGCTCACCGATGCTTTGTTGGGAGCCAGCAGCCGCATCCACGGCGCGCGCGACGTGGGACAATTCACGCTCTTTGGGAATGGGATGGGCGTGACGAGCACCCTTCAGCCGCCTGAGTTTTATCCCCCTATCCCCAATCGCAAACTTTTGGAATGGGAGAAGGAATTGTTAGGTACCTATCTCTCCGAGCATCCTTTGCAACGGCAGGAACAGGAGTTGTTGATGCAACAATTGATTACGACGACCATAGATCGCGTTGTCACCGCGCCATTGGGCCAGCAGTTGACATTAGTGGGCATGGTGCAGCGCGTGCGCCGCATCACAACCAAAAAAGGAAAGCCTATGGCTTTCGTGACGTTGGAAGGGCGGGGCGGGACATTAGATGTGGTGGTCTTCCCGCGCGCCTTCGAACGCTTCAAGGATTTGTTGATTCCTGACCGCGTCCTGGTCGTTAGCGGCAAATTAGACAACCGCCAGGGTCGAGAAGAACACGCCCTGTTGGCCGATTGGTTCAAGGAACCCCACGAGCTGCAACGTCCCGACACCGGTGGAAGTGGGCCGCTGCTGGTTCAAGAACCACCCGCCGACTACGACGCTGCGCCGCCCGCGCCCCCTCGCATCGGGGCTGTGCCTGGAAATGGCACACCGCCGCCCCTGGAGGAACCACCTGCACCGCCGGCCACGCTCTACGTCACATTGCAGCGCACCAGCGACCAGCAACAGGATTACCGGAAGCTGGCCGAAATCTATCACCTGCTCACAGCGCAAAACGGGGCGGATCATTTCGTCCTCATCCTGCAAAATGGCGTAATTGCGAACGCGCCGCATCGGGTAGAACTCTCGTTCCCCAATGAGAACACCCGCATCCTGCCTGACCTGCGCCAGCGCGTCGCGGAAATCGCCGGGCAGGAGAATGTCAGAGTCGTCATGGAGTAGGGGGAACCCTCCGTGGTTCCCCAATGTAGGAAC
>Ga0190316_1000443_pt1 | contig 12234 bp, 15 predicted proteins | sample 48701112_MG_FD_161663 | JGI IMG/M metagenome (GOLD analysis project Ga0190316, IMG submission 161663) | Hydrothermal vent sediment bacterial communities from Southern Trench, Guaymas Basin, Mexico - 4870-11-1-2_MG | ecosystem: Environmental > Aquatic > Marine > Hydrothermal vents > Sediment ... | reverse complement strand
CAGCTAAGGACTTAAAAATGAGGAAATTCCCAATAGTCTTGTCTTGCTGTCTTTGATGTTTTATTATGCATATAAAATTCATAGGGGGAGGTTTTTTTAATGAAGAATAAACAACGGGGTTTTACTCTTATTGAACTTCTTATTGTTATGATTATTCTTGGATTATTAGCAGCCTTAGTGGGCCCTCGTTTATTCAAAAAGGTAGGGAAAGCAAAACAGCAGGCTGCCAAGACACAAATAGAGTTGTTGGGTTCGGCTTTAGATACATTTAGACTGGATGTAGGAAGGTATCCTACTACAGAAGAGGGTTTAGAAGCCCTTATTAAAGACCCAGGTATAGATAACTGGGATGGGCCCTATTTGAAAAAAAATAAAATACCTCTTGATCCCTGGGGACGTCCTTATGAATATAAATGTCCAGGAGAACATGGTGAATATGACCTTTATTCCTTAGGGGCTGATGGTCAAATAGGAGGGGAAGGAGAAAATAGAGATATAGTCAGTTGGGAGTAGAAATTTATTAGATGCCTTTTAATACACATTTTTCACACAATGGTTTTGGGCGACAGTAATTTTTTCCTAAAGTGACAAAAAGGGCATGATATTCGTTAAATAAGTGCGTATCTTGAGGTAAGTGTTCCATAAAAAAGGTGCGGATTTGTTCATAATCTGCTTCTTCAAAGATAAGATGGTGACGCCATAGAACTCTTTTTGTATAAGTATCTACTACAAATGTTGGTTTATTACCTGCATAGAGCAGTATACTATCTGCTGTTTCTGGACCAATTCCTCTCACTTTAAGGAGTTTTTGCCTAAGCGATTCTGTCTCTTCTGTAAACATTTTTGTTAAGTTTCCGTTATATTCATTAAATAGAAAACGCAGAAAGTTCTTTAGCCTCTTGGCCTTGATATTGAAAAAACCAGCAGGACGGATTAATTCAACTAAATAAGGATAGGGCAATTCATAAAGCGCCTTTGGTGTCAATAAATTGGCCTTTTTGAGATTGGCAATGGCTTTCTCCACATTTCTCCAGGCAGTATTTTGAGTTAAAATAGCACCAATAATTATTTCAAAAGGGCTTTCTCCAGGCCACCAGTGTTGGGGACCAAAATTATGGTAAAGAATCCTATAAATTTCTAACAATTTCTCTCCAATAGGGCTAAAATGCTCTTTTAGGTGTATTTCTTTATCCATTCTTTAGCCTTTTCTCGGGTTTGCTTATCAATAGTAAATATTGTTTCTAAATGCACTTCCTTAATAGGAGTGTGTAACTTCATAATGTTTTCAATTAACACTGGTATATCTGTAAACCTTATTTGCTTTTTTAAAAAGGCCTCTATAGCTACTTCATTAGCTGCATTAAGCACCACCGGCATACTTCCACCTATTTTGGCAGCCTCAAAGGCAAGGTTTAAACAGGGAAATTTTTTAAAATCAGGAGGGAAAAAGGTAAGTGGCGTTTTAGTCAAGTCCAAAGGTTGAATGGGAAGAGACATTCTTTGGGGATAATTTAGGGCATAGGCAATAGGCAAGCGCATATCTGTGGGACCTAAATGAGCCAGCATTACCCCATCCTCAAGTTCTATTAAAGAGTGGACAATACTTTGGGGGTGGATAAGTATTTTTATCTTATCTAACCCTACCTCAAACAGCCACATGGCCTCAATTATCTCCAGACCTTTATTCATTAAAGTAGCAGAGTCAACACTGATTTTGCTTCCCATGGACCAGCGAGGATGTTTAATGGCCTGTTCAGGGGTAACCTCAGATAAAGCACAAGGAGCTGTTTCCCAAAATGGCCCTCCGGAGGCGGTTAAGATGATGCGTTTTAAGTAAGTTTTATTTTCTTTGGAAAGAAGCTGAAAAATAGCACTATGTTCGCTGTCCACAGGTAACAGTTGATTTCTTTTGTGGATGGCTTCCTTAACCAAACTGCCTCCTATAACCAGTGCTTCCTTATTAGCTAAAGCTACTGTTTTATTGGCCTTTAAGGCAGCCAGGGTAGGCCTTAGACCACTGATACCTGACATGGCTACCAAAACAATGTTGGTTTTAGGATAACTGGCGCATATCTCATATCCTTCTGGCCCATAAAGTATTTTGGGAGTAATAGTGGCTGTTAAATTTTCTTTTAATATGTGGGCATTTTTTTTATCTAGGACACAGACTATTTCTGGTTTAAATTTTACAATTTGTTTTTTTAATAAGGAAATATTTTGGCCGGCTCCTAAAGCAACTACTTTAAAGCGGTCTTTAAAACAGCTGATTACTTCCAAGGTCTGTCTGCCAATAGAACCTGTAGAGCCTAAGATAGATAGATATTTCATTTAAGCCACCATTGCCAGCAATAATAACTTAGAGGTAAAGCAAATAATATTCCATCAATTCTATCCAGAATGCCACCATGTCCTGGTAAAAGCCAGCCACTGTCTTTAGCTTCTGCCTGGCGTTTGAGCACGGATTCGAAAAAATCACCTATTTGGGACACTATAGCCAAGGTGAAACTTAAGCTTAATATTTTAAAAAATCCAACAGGTAACCAGATAGCTGAAATTCCACCTAAGATTAAGGCACTAGTTATACCTCCTATCAAACCTTCCCAGGATTTTTTTGGGCTTACCGCTGGATATAGCTTATGTCTACCAAACTTACGACCTGCATAAAATGCCCCTGTATCTACAACAAAAGTTATAAAAAGTGTCCAAAGTAATAAAAGGCGACCTTGAGGCAGAATAATAAAAAGAAAAACATATCCTAAGAGAACATTGGGATAAAATAGACTAAGGCTGATTGCAGGTAAAAAAGAGGTAAGCTCTGGTTGATGTCCATAGGCCCAAATAAAATAGAGTGCCATAAGAAAAAAAGCCAGGATTATTCCAGATAGTGGAGAATAGAGAGCAAACCCTATTAACACTAAAAGATTAAGAAAAAGACGAGAAACATTTAAAATAGTCAAATTATGTAGATGCCATAGTCTGCCAAATTCCAAACTGGCCAAGATACCTACTAGAAAAACAAATGAGCAGAAGATAAAAAAAGGTGCTTTAAGAACTATCCAAATAACAATAGGTAAGGCAATGATAGCAGTTAAAATCCGTTTTTTATGAGTTTGATTTTTCATTTTCTTTAGAGTTTAATTACACTCAAACCCTGAATTAAGCAAGGTGTTAGTAATTGAACATTCCCCAAAATTTAGGAGTCAATCTTTAAAAACATTCCTGTCTGCCGACAGGCAGGGATGAATTAAGGATTTTTGGCATTCAATAAGTGGAATAAGAAAATAACAGTCCTGAAGAATGAATTTTTTTCGCACCTTGAAGTCCAAAATGTGCTGAAAATTCATGTTAAAATCCTGCCCCTTAATATTTTTTAAAAATATTTTTTCGCACCTAATAACCTGTTGAAAATAATCCATTTTCAAAATATGTCTTTGTGCTTATTGAACGATTATTGGTAATTGGTTTAATTGATTTATTATACATTAAAAAATGTTTAGTTAAATTTCCTTCAATAGATTTAAAGTAAGCTAACCTATCCAGCAAACAGTTTTTGGGTAAACAGTTGTATTCTAGAAATGCTAATTCCAATTCAAATAGTTCGTTAACCGAAGGTAATAGTTCTATATCTCTATCAAACAACTTTTCAATAAGTGGAGGTAAATTGTAAAATTTATTTTTCTCAATCATTTTTTGGTCTACTCATTTTATATACAGCTTATTGCTACAGCTAACGACCAAGCTCACCTGCCGTTATGAAGCGCCTACCTGCTGCAGGCAGGCCAGCGGAATACTTGTCTGCCACCGGGCAGGACATAAGTTCCTCTCCTTAAAAAGGCTAACGACCAAGCTCAGCGGCCCGCCGTCAGATTGTGTGAAAACTAACTTTGAATTTTTATTTTCCCACTATTCCACATTGTTTGATTACAAATTGAGTTTACTAAACCACTTTCTATCAATATTTTACCTCTTTCTCCCACTTTTTGCGACACTTAATCAGATTTTTTGATTTTTTACACAGCCCGCCGTAAGGCAGGTCCGCTGGAATGATTTGTTAGAAAATTAAACTTGCATTTCTTTTATTTCAAAAGGTAATCTTACTATAGTCAAAGCCTTTAATGCTATCTTTTTGCTTGCATTATCTATGTCTATTCCAACAATATTCCCTTTTTCATCAAAATCTATTACTACACCTTCTGATATTTCCTGACTGCTTACACTTGGTTTTTCTGATAAATCTATATACAAAGAATCTGTATCTGGATAATATTTTAATTTCATTCTTTAAACCTCCTGTCTGGAAATGCATTATGAATAGTCATTTTATCCTCTAATGTTACTATTCTAAACACTTTGTTGTCAAATTCTTCCACAATACCCCAAAATCTCCATCTATTTCCTTCTTGTTTTTCCACTTTTATGGGATTTTCTATCACTTTTATACACCATTCCTTTTTTATATAAGGTCTTTTTCTTAAAACTTCATTTTCAAAATATTTGCTAAATTTATATTTTTTCATTTCTAACGCTAAAGCTCACCTGCCGCTATGGAGCGCCTGTCTGCCCCTGCCCGACGGCCGTGTTTGCCGACAGGCAGGCCAGCGGAGTAGCGGTTGGCTGGAGTATTTTGTTAGGAAAAAATACTAACTTATTAAAAATACAGCGTTTAAAAAGGTATATCGTCTTCTTCTCGTAAGGTTTCTTCATACCTTTCGATTAAAAATACCAATAATGAGCCAGTTAGATGGAGAACAAAGGATGCTAATGGGCCATCAATTTTGTTTTTTCCAGAAGAGACTTCCTTTGCACCGTGTCTAGCCGACTGATTTGCAATTGTAAATGCAGACTGAAGTATCCCCTCAAAATGTTCAGAGAAGCCCTGAAAATAATCCGGAACGAGTCCTGACTTCATCAGCAAACTTTTGAGTTTCCTCTGTTCACCTTTGTTAACATTGAGAAGCTTTTTTAAAGCGCTTTCTATTGAATTATTACATTCGACAATAGTTCCAGCAAAATCTCCAAAGGTAAAATTATTTCTAGCGTTAAGAAAGTCCCTACAGGCTTTCTCAAAATAATTTGATTTCAGGAGCTCAAATGCGCGATTTAACGCAGAACTTTCCAAGAATACCGAGTCAAGAATCACGATTTCATTTTCAAGTAATCTATAAGGTGCGTTTTCTGCGCGGAAGACTCCATTTATTGATCGTACAAATGAGAACCTATTTCTTTGGCTGTTAATTAGCTGATTAAATAACTCAATTGCGTCAAGAACTTGAGGAGGCCAAGCCCCTTTAATGAAATCCTCAATATGCGTAACCTCTTCCAAGGAATCATCTATGTATGCTCGCAACTCACTAACTCCATAAGACTCGAGCAGTTTTTGTTTTAGGTCGTCATAAAAAATAGAGTTTTCCTCGTTCCACCCATACCAATGATCATGGTTACGCATACAATAGATAATTTTCTGCCGAAGCTTAGCAGGAAGTGAAATTTTCAATTTTTTTTCATTGATTGCTTGCTCATGGCGCTGTGAGAATAGAAAATGCATGGTACTCACCTAGGAAAAATTGTTTTAGTTTGCCCAACTATATACTCCTCTCCCTAAAAGCCACATTACCATCCCTTATAATTTCTGTCAATAAAAACCTTTAATCAATCTATATTTTTCTTTATTAGGCAGTATAATATTTATATATCTAAAATAAATGTGCGTTACAAAGAGTTTGGTGATTTTTAGATAGCCTAAAAATAAAAAGTTTAGGTATCCTAAATGCGAAATAATCTCTTGCCAAGGTAATCAGATTGGGCTATTATGTATTTGCCATGGCAAAACATCATTCACATCAGCAAACCAAACCCCGACTTTTAGAACAAGTCTGTAATGTCCTGAGGCTAAAGCATTACAGCTACTGCACAGAATAGGAGGTAAGTCAATTTCTCACTTAGCTAGCAGCAAAAAAGAAGGTAGCCGTCGGGCAGGCCTGCTGTCGGGCAGGGGCAGACACCTCTGTGAGCAGAGATGTCAGAATGAAAAATCAATCGCGGACTTGGATCGGCAGACAAGCTTGTATCAGCAGGTAAATTATGTTAAAAAATTTTTATGGAAGAGTTATCTATATTTTCTGTTCCTCAACCTCATATTTATACTGTAAGTGAGTTAACAGAGGCCATCAGGCACATTTTGGAAGAGGAATTTCCTTTTATCTGGGTAGAAGGAGAAATTTCAAATGCTCGTCGGCCTCTTTCAGGACATCTTTATTTTACGCTAAAAGATGAAAAAGCGCAAATTTTATGTATTTTATTTAAAAATCAAAGAAGATTAGTGCCGTTTGAACCACAAGATGGTCTAAGAGTAATATGTCAAGGACGGATTACAGTTTATCCTCCACACGGGAATTATCGTTTGATTATTGAATACTTAGAGCCAAAAGGTTATGGTGCCCTCCAGTTAGCCTTTGAACAGTTAAAGAAAAAATTAGCTCAAGAGGGCCTTTTTGATGCTAAAATTAAGAAAACCTTGCCTTTTTTCCCGCAAAGGATTGCAGTAGTAACTTCACCTGTAGGAGCAGCCATTCGTGATTTTTTGAGAGTGCTACTTAAGAAATTTCCTAATATTCATGTCCGTATTTATCCGGTGAGGGTTCAAGGAGAAGGAGCTGCTCAGGAAATTGCCCAGGCTATTTATGAATTAAATGGTTTACATTGGGCAGAGGTAATTGTGGTGACCCGCGGAGGTGGCTCTTTAGAAGACCTGTGGGCTTTTAATGAAGAGGTAGTAGCTAGGGCAATACATGCTTCAGAAATCCCTGTGGTTTCTGCGGTTGGGCATGAAGTAGATTTTACTATAGCTGATATGGTGGCTGATTTGCGTGCCCCAACTCCTACAGCCGCGGCAGAAATGATTATTCAAAAAAAAGAGGACCTGGAAAATTTTTTACAAGAGGCTACTAAGAATTTGTCCCTTGCTCTCAAGAAACAACTTGAGACCACGAAACTACATTTAAATCATCTGATAAAGCGATTGGGCACTCCACGTCAAGAACTTATTACGCAGCGCCTTCGTTTAGATGACCTTTCTTTAGCTCTTTTGCGAACAATCAAACATAGAATGGAAAGGGAACAGACCACAGTGCAAAATTTGGTAAAAAGACTTTCATTATCTCATCCTAAACGTCAGATACAAAGTTATCGGGATACCTTTCAGCAAAGAAAAACGGAATTGATAGTGCATTTTACTCACTTCCAGCAAAAGCATTCTCAACACCTTCAGGAAATCAGGCAAAGATTGAATGCCTTAAGTCCTTTAAATGTGTTAAAACGAGGCTATGCCCTGGCCTTTACTTGGCCAGAAGGCAAGTTGATTAAATCCATTAACCAAGTGGAGGTAGGCAAAAATATGGTTGTTAAGGTAGTAAATGGTGAAATAAAAGCAAAGGTGGAGAAAAAAGATGAATCTACCATTTGAGGATGCCATAAAACGGTTAGAAACTATTGTAGGTAAGCTAGAAGCTGGAGAAACTCCTTTGGAGGAATCCTTAAAACTATTTGAAGAAGGAATGAGCTTGATTCGGTATTGCCAACGAAAGTTAGATGAGGTAGAAAAAAAGGTGGAATTACTTATCAAGAATGAACAGGGAGAATTTGAGACTAAGCCCTTCTCATTGGGTTCAAATCACCCAGGTAATCAAGCATAATTATGACTTTTGATTTAAATGTTTATCTAAAAGAAAGAAAACTTTTAGTAGAGGAAGGCTTAGAGCGTTATCTTCCTCCCCAAAAAGGGTTTTATAATCCAATTGTGGAGGCCATGAGATATAGTTTGCTTGCAGGAGGAAAACGATTACGTCCTATTTTATGTTTGGCAGCCACTGAGGTAGTAGGAGGTAAAAAAGAAACAGCTCTACCTGTGGCCTGTGCTTTGGAGATGATTCATACTTATTCTTTGATTCATGATGACCTACCTGCTATGGATAATGATGACTTCCGCCGGGGTAAACCTACCAATCACAAGGTGTTTGGTGAGGCTATGGCCATTTTGGCAGGAGATGGTCTTTTGACAGAGGCATTTTATTTATTGAGTTATCCTGATTTATTGGAAAAGATACCACCTGCACAATTGGTCAGGATTAGTCATCTTGTTGCTCAGGCTGCTGGATTTAGGGGAATGGTAAGTGGCCAAGTAATGGATTTAGAGGTCACTGGGAAGGAGATAGATTTAAAGGAGTTAAAGGTTATACATGACCATAAAACAGCTGCCTTGATTCGAGCAGCCATAGAGTGTGGAGCTGTTGTAGGTGGTGGGAATGAGATTGAGGTAGAGGCATTGAGGGAATATGGCACTCAAATTGGTTTGGCATTTCAGATTGTAGATGATATTTTAGATATAGAAGGAAGTCCGCAAGAGATGGGTAAGAATACAGGAAGTGATGAGTTTCAACAAAAGGCTACTTATCCCAAGTTATTGGGCCTCAGTAAGGCTAAAGAAATGGCCAAAACTTGTATTAAAAGAGCAATTTATGCCTTAAAACTATTTGGTGAAAGGGCAATACCTTTAAGAGCTATAGCACAATACATTATAGAAAGGAGGAGTTAAATTGAGTATTTTAGATAAAGTTCAAACCCCTAGGGATTTAAAATCCCTTTCTTTAAATGAATTGGAAATTCTAGCACAGGAACTTCGGGAGACCATTATTCAAACTGTGGCTAAAACTGGAGGACACTTGGCTCCAAGCTTAGGCACAGTGGAACTTACTCTAGCCCTTCATTATGTGTTTGATACTCCTAAAGATAAAATTATATGGGATGTAGGGCACCAAACATATGCCCATAAACTCATCACAGGTCGTAAGCATTTATTTCATACTTTGCGGCAATACGCTGGATTAAGTGGTTTCCCCCATCGTGGGGAAAGTATCTATGATGCCTTTGGCACAGGTCATGCTAGTACTTCTATTTCTGCTGCTTTAGGTATGGCCATTAGCCGGGATTTAAAAGGAGAAAAACACAAAGTTATTGCAGTAATAGGTGACGGTGCTATGACTGGTGGATTGACCTTTGAGGCCTTAAACCACGCAGGAGACTTGGATAAAGATTTGATTGTAGTCTTGAATGACAATAAAATGTCTATTTCTCATAATGTAGGAGCCCTTTCTCATTTTTTAAGTCGTAAATTTACTAGTCGCGCTTTTAGGCAATTTAAAAAAGGAGTGGAGCGCTTTCTTTCTTCTCTACCAGCAGGTGAGAATTTGGTTCAGTTAGCTAAAAGGAGTGAGGATTCTTTTATGAGTTTATTTACCCCAGGGATGCTTTTTCTTTCTTTACATTTTGATTATTTAGGACCTATTAATGGGCACAATCTTAACAAATTGATTAAGGCCTTTGAACATATCAAAGAGATGGAAGGTCCTATCTTGGTTCATGTGTTAACTACCAAGGGCAAGGGCTATGAACCAGCTGAAAAAGATCCCACTAATTATCACGGAGTAGGCAAGTTGTATCTTTCGGCGGAAAAATCAGGTAAGGATAATCATTTGACTACTGAAAAAAGTATAACTTATACCCAGGTTTTTGCTGAGACTTTGGTAGAATTAGCCAATAAAGATAAGCGCATTGTAGGCATTACTGCAGCTATGCCAGAAGGTACAGGATTGGCCCTCTTACAGAAACGCTTTCCAGAAAGGTTTTTTGATGTGGGGATTGCTGAAGAACATGCAGTGACTTTAGCTGCAGGTATGGCTACGCAGGGATTAAGGCCAGTGGTGGCTGTTTATTCCACTTTTTTGCAACGTGCCTATGATCAAATTATTCATGATGTTTGTTTACAAAGGTTACCTGTGGTATTTGCCATAGATAGGGCTGGGATTGTGGGTGAAGATGGTCCTACCCATCATGGCGTATTTGACTTATCTTTTTTGCGTGTTATTCCTCACTTAGTTCTTATGTCTCCCAAAGATGAAAACGAATTACGACATATGTTAAAAACAGCCTTAGAGTATGAAGGACCTATTGTTTTGCGATATCCACGGGGAAAGGCCATAGGAGTATCCCTAGAGGAGCCCTTAAAAACGCTGCCTATTGGTGAGAGTGAAATATTGATAAAAGGGGAGGATGTCCTTATTCTGGCCATTGGTCAAACTGTTATGCCTGCTTTACAAGCTGTTAAACAATTACAAAAAGAAAATCTTTATCCTGCCTTAGTAAATGCCCGATTTGTCAAACCTTTAGATAAAGGTTTATTAAGAGAAAAAGCACCAGAATTTAAGGCAATAGTGACCATTGAAGAAAATGTGCTTATGGGAGGATTTGGGAGTGCGGTAATGGAGCTTTTGAGAGATTTAGATATAAATATCCCTGTATATAGAATGGGATTGCCAGATCAATTTATTGAACATGGAGGACAGGATATCTTAAGGGAAAAATATGGCCTGGATAGGGAAGGTATTTATAAAAATGTTAAAAAGATTTTTTTGAAATATGCCACAAAAAGAAAGATTAGACAAATTGCTTTTAGAAAAAGGCTTGGTGCGGAGTCGTGAACGGGCCAAGGGCCTTATTTTAATGGGCCAAGTATGGGTAAATGGCAAAAAAATAGATAAAGCAGGCACTCAAGTAGATATATCTTCAAATATAGAAATTAAGGTTGTTGACCATCCCTATGTCAGCCGTGGAGGGCTTAAATTAGAAGCTGCTTTACATCAATTTAATATTAATGTGAAAGATAAGATTGCTATGGACGTGGGTGCTTCTACAGGTGGTTTCACTGACTGTTTACTTAAACACGGAGCAAAAAAAGTTTATGCTATTGATGTAGGTTATGGTCTCCTGGACTGGCAATTACGTCAGGATGAGCGGGTGGTGGTGATTGAGCGGCAAAATATTCGGTACCTGTCTGTAGAGCGAATTCCAGAAAAAATAGATATAGTTACCATTGATGTATCATTTATTTCATTAAAAAAAGTGATTCCTAAAGTAAAGGAATTTTTGAAGGAAGGTGGGGAAGTTGTTGCCCTTATCAAACCCCAATTTGAAGTAGGTAAAGGTGAAGTGGGTAGGGGAGGCATTGTGCGCGAAGATTTTAAGAGACAAAGGGTTATAAATAAAATTAAAGACTTTTGTCAAATGCTATGTTTTGAGATATACGGGGTTATTCCTTCTCCCATTCTGGGAGCAAAGGGGAATCAAGAGTATCTATTGTATGCAAAAATAAGTGAATAAAAGGAGACCAATATGCGTAAAGATAGACTTATTCAAGAAAGAATTCATGACCCTTATTATGAAGACAAAAAGTATCCTGATGGGATTGTTTGTCCTGGTTGTGGAGCAGTTTATGAAGATGGTCGCTGGGTGTGGCCAAGCGGAGCAGAAAAAGGAATCAATCCCGAGGCTGAGGAATATCTTTGTCCTGCTTGTCGGCGTATAAGAGATAAATATCCAGCAGGAGTGGTGATTCTTTCTGGAGGTTACTTAAAAAGACATAAAGAAGAGATTTTAAATTTAGTGAATAATGTTATTGAAGAAGAGAAAGAAAGATCTCCTTTGAAAAGGCTGATCAATATGGAAGAAGCAGATGAGAAATTGGTGTTAAACTTTACAGATGACCACTTGGCCCGAAAGGTAGGAGAAGCTGTAGGCCGCGCTCATAAAGGTGATTTAGAGGTGAAATACCTTGATCAGGCCAAGTTTGTGAATGTTTTTTGGCATAGGGATTAGAAATTACTTTTCTCCTTCCATTATGTACCGCAAAATTGGCCTTAGCTTGTAAAAACAGTAAAATATTTATTATCTTTCAAGGGTTATCACACAATCTGAGGTTATATGAAAATTGAGGGCGTATGACTTAGCAAAGGAAAAGAAAAATAAGGATGGTTTTCCACCCCAAAACGCATCATCCTTGCCTCTTCTAACCCTGGCAGTTACAGAAAAACTTGGCAGGTGCTGGATAGGTTGTGATTTATCTAAATTTACCATTCAGATGACAAGAAAAAGATTATTGGATATTCACAATTCAAAAGATTTAATGGATGAATAAAAATGAAGATAGAAAAAAAGATAAAGGAAATAGTGGGAAGGGTTTTAGAGAAAAATGGATTTACCTTGAAGAGATTTCAATTGAAAATAAATGGATGACCCCCTATACTGAGACCCCCTATAGTTTTCGGAAAAGGGGTCAATTTTCAACGGGAATTAACAATAACTCTTTCAGCTAGCTCATATAACAATTCGGTCTACCTGACCGCC
>Ga0190316_1000442_pt1 | contig 12239 bp, 6 predicted proteins | sample 48701112_MG_FD_161663 | JGI IMG/M metagenome (GOLD analysis project Ga0190316, IMG submission 161663) | Hydrothermal vent sediment bacterial communities from Southern Trench, Guaymas Basin, Mexico - 4870-11-1-2_MG | ecosystem: Environmental > Aquatic > Marine > Hydrothermal vents > Sediment ... | reverse complement strand
CGGAGCAGGTTTGGCCCGGACTCCCCCTCTTCAGGTGCGAAGAAGTCCCCCACATTGTGAAACCGCCGTCCCTTTTCCCGGTCGGCCCAGCGGAAGAAAGCGGCCAGGAGGACAGAGTGGACGTGACGACGCACAATCTTCTCGTTTTCCACCACCACAACGGGAGGATGAATGTGTCCGGCGACCAATCGGCGTGGGTCTGCGTAGTGGCTCAGGTCATGGGAACGGCGTTGTGCATAGGTGAGGGCAAAGGCAGCAGTATCGGTCCGGCGGCCGGCCCGTCCTGCCCGCTGGAGATAGTTGGCCGTGGTAGGCGGAACATTGCGCATCAGCACCGCCTGGAGGCTACCCAAGTCCACGCCGAGTTCAAAGGTGGTTGAGCAACTGAGGAGGTTAATTTCGCCTCGGACAAAACGGTCCTGGACTTTGCCTGCCTGGTCGGAACGCCACTGGGCAGTGTGCTCTTCGGCCTTCAGGGGAATGGGTTTCATTTGGAGATAGAGGTGACGATAGTGGTTCTCCTGCCAGAAAGGGTCCTCGGGAGAGACAAGTTCCAGCGTGCCGTCGCAGCCGTAGGTAGGACACATACCACGCAGGTTGATAGGTGAGACGGCCTGGCACTGATTGCAGCGATAGAGAGGCGGCTTACCGTCTATGACCGGCACCCACTCCCAGAGGCGGTAATTGAGCCGGTACACCACACCCACCCGCTTACGATTCTCGGGGAGGAGGTGTGTCTGCCAAACCGTCCCCGGGGCTGTGAGGTGCCGCCATAACCCCTGCAACGTCTCCTGGGCCACACGCCGGGCTTCGCCTTCGGTGAGGGAGGAGGAGCGTGTCAGTAAGCGCACCAGAAAGTCCAGCCGCCGGTTGCTTCCCCGGCCGGGCAGCCAGCCAAAAATTCCCCATTTGCTATCTCCTTTGGCTTCCCGCACAAAGAATTCCTTGTTGCGAGGAGCAAAAGCATTACTTCTAGGGTCAACTCCTTTCGGATACGTAACGGCTCCCTGACGGCGCAAGCTGTCCAGAAGGACAAGCAACAAGTTCCAAGCCTCATCAGGCGTAAGATTCCAAGGAGCCTCTAACAGTAGCGGGGGAGGTGACCATCCGGGAGGTCGGACTAAACGGAAGGTAAGCAGCCCCAGTCCTTCCAGGCCAATTCGGTAATCTAAGGCCGTCAATTCTTGCATCAGCCAGGTACGGACGATGCGCAAACGTGCGTCATAGCTTTCTTCTAAAGTGAAGTAATTGGCTTCCTCTGCTTGCTCCAAGACCCGGTTTGCTACATCGTCTAAACGCAAGCGTCCTGACCGAGCCACTTCATCTTCCAGAAGAGCTTTCAGGATTAAACGTCGGCGGAGGATCCGTTTGTAAGTGCGCTCAACATAAGGGGCAAAGAAAGCAGCGTCTTGACGACTGTCAGAAAAGGTTAAAAGCTTACGCCCCTCACCAGGGTATATCAGTGCTTGGCCCTCTTTTGCCGGGGGAAGCTCCTGATAGAGTGAAGTTGCCAAAACACTGACCGGTGCATCACGGCTGGTAAGGAAACGGTAAACCACCCTCGTCAAACGTCGTGTTCCACAGGCGACGCAATGCCGCAATTCCCTGGCCCCTTTGGCCAATGCAACCCGGTAGACGGTTACCCGGGGACTCTCCGCCAGACAATCACAGCCGACATCGGCATCTCGGCCTGGCGCCAAAGCGCCACATCCCAAACATAAGGTGTACGGTTCCAACTGCTCCTTTCCCAACTCCTCCAGACTTTGGCCCGCTACAACGGCCTCGTCCTCATCGGGTTGCTGGATTCGCTCGGTGAGGGCAAAGTAAGCCAAGCGGCCTGTAGGTTCCTCACTCAGCACGCTGCTCTGTTGCAGATAGTGAGCTCCTCCTAATGTCACTTCCCGCCCCACCACATAGGCCGTCCCGCAGTGAGGGCAGGTGGCCAGCTCGAAGACCCGTGCACCGCAGTGTGGGCAAACCTTCTGACGGGTCAAGAAGAGGAAGGGCTTTCCGGCAGCGCGACCACCTTCTCGGTGAGCCACTTCGTTTAGACAGACGAAGGCCCCTTCCAGTGCCCGGGCGAATAGGTGATAGCGAGTGGGAAGCAGCGGCACTTTTTCTTTCCCCGGCCGGGCCCTCACAGCCAGGTCCACCAGCTTTACCAGGTGCTCCAATGCATCCGGCTCATTAGGGAAAACCTCAGGGGCCAGGTCGGTGAGAGCACACGGTTTCTTTAGGGCTCGGCGCAGTTGATGCAACCGACCGTCGCCACGAAGAAGGAGATAGAGCAAGCGCCCGATGCGTTCTTCCCCGGCAGCCTGGAGAGCCTGCACACGGCTCTCCTCCACTACCGATTGGGGGATGCCACCCTGGAGAGCAGCCTGGCACAAATCATCTATATCCCCGTTGCCTTCTATAACAGCGTTAAGAGCTTCATACAAAGCCGGAGAGCCCTCACCCCAGCGCTTACCTAAAGCCGCTTCTGGCTCCCGTTCCGCCTCCACAACATCCTGCCGTTGGGAGTCGTCCTCTACCCACTCAAAACGCTCACCGAAAAGCTCGCTGGCAAAGCGGGCAACGGCGGGGAAATCCTCCCGCCCCCGTCCCAGGGTAGCGCTCGTTGCTATGCAGCGAAGACGTCCCGGTTCGCTACGCACCACCCGGTCCTTCAGCCGACGCAACAGCATAGCTATCTCGATGCCTTCTGCACCATCATAGATGTGCGCTTCGTCCAGGACGATGAAACGCCAGAACTGCCCCGTCTCTCCATCGAAGAATTCGCAGTCCTCCGGACGAAGCAAAAGGTATTCCAGCATAGCATAGTTGGTGAGGAGGATATGCGGCGGTCTGTCCCACATCTGCCGCCGGCTGAGCAACTCGTTGGGGATACGTGGTTCTTCGGGAAATTGATCACGGAAACGGGCCTCAGCCTTGTCGTCCTCTTTCTCCGTTTCCCCTGTGTAACGCCCGAAAGTGATGGCTGGGAAATCCTTCAAGATGCGTCGCAGCCGTTTCAATTGGTCGTTTGCCAGCGCATTCATCGGGTAGAGGAGCAAGGCACGCACGCCGGGGCGTTCCAGTGTCCCGGCTTCCTGCTCACGCAGCAGGTGGTCCAGAATGGGGATAAGGAAGGCTTCGGTCTTACCGCTCCCAGTTCCAGTAGCAACGACCACGTTACGGCCACCAACTACTACTTTTTCAATCGTTCTGTCCTGATGGAGGTAAAGAGGCCGCTCCAAGGGCAATGCATCTGAGCAGAGTGTGCGGAAGCCGGGATGGAGTACGCCGTCCTGGATCATTTGCTTGATGGAGCGGCCCAACTGGGAAGGGGTCGCGGCCTCCAAAAGGGGGCCACGCACCAGAAAATCGGGGGCAGTAAGGGCCTCCCAGAACTGACGACGCAGCTCGGCATCTCGAAAGAAATAAATGGTTTTCAGGTAGCGAGTGTAATCATCTCGAATGCGCCGTGTTACCTCTAAAGGGTGTAACTTCATTGGTGCGTACCTCCGTTAACAGAAGGTCTTTCAACTCCAGGGGTTCGCAGGTGGGACAAAAGCGAACTCCGGAGCGGTGTGTGTCTCCAAAGTCACCCCTGGCTCTGGCCGAAAGGCCGGGCTCATCCCTCCGTGGGCGAAGCGGTTATGCTTGTCGAGTATTAAATCGATGTACTGGGTGGAAAACCGACCGCATTTAGTGCATGTATAGACACGATCCGCCTTCAAAAAGGTTACCATCCCTTTATCTAAGTCCAATAAGACTGGCTCTGCCACCTCCGGGTCTTGGGCATGCAGGAGAACGTGCAGCCGGTATGTCCGCTCTGTATAGAGGAACTGGGCAACTTCTTCTCCTTCTGGTCCTTCGATGCGCTCAATCCGTCCCCATCCTGCAATGCAGCGAACCCAGTACCCGGGGCGAACTATGATTACCGGCACCTGGTTAGGATACTTCTTACCTAATTTCTCCAACAGGTGAACGGCTACAGGATGAGGTAAAGCCTGCTTCAACGCTTCCACGGCTAACGGTATTTGCTTTTCGAGCAGGTCCATGGCATCTTCATCCGACAGGATGCCTTCTTTCACCCACTCCACCACAGCCTGTGCACCGCTGGGGCAGCCTCGTCGGAGCAACTGTTGCACTGCATACAGCCGAAGTTTCTCATCGTCTACGGTCAGCAGGAGTTCACAAGTATCGGCAGGTAGTAGAGTGTACCGTGGCAACAGCCACAGGTATTCCCGGTATGAATTTTCATCCAATTGCCCTGCACGATAGGCGTCTAGAATTCGCTTCACCCGGCGGGCTGCAGCCATTTTGATACGAAGTGGCAAATCCAGAGTAGGCTCAGAAGAGACGCAACGTGCCAACGCCAGAACTTGAGCCACCTCAGCGAGATCCAGATTCTCAAAACACCATTGGAAGTCAGCACGAGCCATCTCTTCCTGGCCCAAATCCTGCCGGATACAGGCTCGTTCCATCACCGCTGCGAAAGGAAGTTTCCCTTGGCTTTTCAGATCCACCAGTTCCTTAAGCCGCCGCCGTACTGCGTCAGGAGGGATTAGCACCGGGATGGCAGTTTGGTCGTCCAGAGAGGGCCTTTTAACAGGCGGTTGAGCTGCCCAAGGGTCCCGTGTGCCAAATTCCAAGAGATATTTACCCGGGGTCAAATCTTTCGCCGCAACCGAGAAGCGGTGTTCTCCCCGGGCCTCGTCCGGTATGGTTACTTCTAAAGGTCCTTTCCAAGGTTGCCAAACCGACCAAAAGCGAACGAAGCGATGCCGTAGACGGACGGGCGACTGCCAGCGAAGCAAGAGGTGTACTTTACCTCCTTTCCATACTGCATCAACTTCGGCCTTTTCTACAACAAATCGGCGTGTTACGAATAGTACAGGGAAGGCAACCTCTTCAGGGGTATCAGGCAGTCCACGCAAGCCAAGTTTAAGAGAGAGGAGAGGGGAAGATGCGTGGCGCATTGTGTCCAGAAAACCGCGTAAGTCAAACCGCCCGTTAGGTTGCCCCTTCTTGAAACGGGCGCTCTGTTCCTGGAGGATTAGCCCCTCATCGTCCTCCAGACGCAAAGTCGCTTCTAGTTTATCGCAGACGCCACCAAATAGATCTACGAACAAATAGGGGTCCCGGCTTTGTTCCAGCGCTTCCAGTGGAAGGCGCAATGGGCCGATCCTCCATTCCCGGGCAAGAGCTTGCTCAGGACTAAGAACGATCATCCAGCGCAGGCGGCGTATGGGAACTGATATGGCTACGAAGACGGTTTTCCCGTCCGGCTTTCGCAACACGAATCGCAGAGGGGCCTTCGACCTGTTCTGCCCGACAGTAACCTCATATAGACTCTTGGCATCATCTTGCTTGATCTGTGTTACCCGACAATCTCTTGCTCCCGGCTGAGACAGCACTTCTAGTTGCGAGGAAGTTTCTAGCAGAAATTGAACCTCAGGCTGCGATTTATCAGGAAGGTATAGGGTATCATGGCCCACTATTTCCAGTGCAGGCAAGATGCGGAAAGCCAGGTTAGCTCTATAGCCCAGAGGACCACGTATTGTTACCTTGTAATTTCCCATTGGAGACGAGCCCAGATATTTATTCAGCCTTAACGTCACAAACCCATCACCATAGGATACATCTTCCTCTAGGTCTTCCAAAGTCCCAGAAAGATTAATATCCGGAGAGGCTGCTCCTTCGCTTCGCACGCTTCGCACTTCCACACGCCACTTGTGAAGTCGTGTTCTATGAACAGGCAAGGGGATGCAAACCATAGGAGGTATTCCAATATATAGAGGCGGATGTCCATCCTCTATCGGGAAGAGGTTTTCCCCTTCCAAAAAGGGCTGGTCCTGACTTTCAATGATAAACTCAGATACAGTGCTGCCTCCCTTGCGCACAATGAGCTGCCGGGCTTCAGCGAGATCAATTTCTTTCTCAACGAACTCACGCCATTTCTCCCAAGGCGGCTGAAGAAATTCTTCCGTCACACGCAATGCGCCTGGTGGTTCGGTTTCCAGCTCTGTACCAGGGGGGAGGAGAATCCAGAGGCGACGTGCGGGTAAAACTCTCCGAGGCAATATTAATTCCCGGGTATCCGGGTTAAAGACCATCAACGGACGGTCTTCCGCCGGTCCAGGATACTGCCACACTCGCTGGACTTCTCGCTCTACACCCTGTCCGTTCTCCCTTACCCGCTCAAATACTAACTCGGCACGATATTCCGAGGCTGGAACACACAAAGGGATGGACTCAGCCGCCGTCTTCAGGTTGAATTCTTCCTGTTTGACCTTAACCGATACTTCCTGCACTAATTCTGAACCAGCATATACACGCCAGATTACCCGCACTTCAGATTCGGAGGCCGGTATCTGTTGGGCTGGCAAGTACAAACTGGGTCCCCAGCCCCATGGATCCAATAAGAGCACAGGTTTGCGGTATTTACCTCGCTTCCGAAGGGAGGGCTGCACTCTCCCCTCCAGCCATTCTCGATACCTCTCAACCACCTGGGGAGGCAAGCCTACCTCTTCTGCTGAGGGGACGACGCCCGTTTCAGCAGCGCGGGTTGCCATCTGGCGACAACGCTCGACGAAATCCTCGGCGACCTTTCCACCGTACTGCAGGAACCGAATAACCGGCTTATCGACCACATATTGAGTGCTCGATTGATAGAGCCGCTCTTCGATGAAATCAGAAGCAGATAAGACTGCATACTGAGGACGTGTGACCAGAGGCTTGATAAAGTGCTCGAAAAAGTCAAGAAGGCAATAATCAGGTATGCCACCGTGAGCCAGGATAGGGCCAACATAGCGGTATCCACCTAAGGAGGAGAAACGGGCCACTCCCAAATCGGCAACTATGCTCTCAAAAAGTTGCCCCCATTGGATGGTCTGGATCGGAGAAAGGTTTAAGCCTGTAGTTTCACGCACTCCTGACCAAAAATCACCTTCTTCATAACCGTGGATTCCTTGGGAGACGAGATAGACGGTGAATGAACAAGGATATTTTTCCCGTAAAGCTTCTTTAGCTTGTTCCCATCCTAAACTGCGAACCAGGTCGCCGATGAGATTCCCCAGTTCAATGACTTCTTCAGGAGTAAGAGCTATCTCACCCAATAAATCAACTTCTTCCACTTGGGAGCGAAGTTTTGTTTCCCACTCAGGCAGCTTTCTGTAAGACATGGACCTCCTACCATTCAACTACAATACGTGCTTTCTGCAGATCCTTGCCTTTCACGTGCATGGAGCTTACGGAGGAGATCAAGAGCTGAGCGTGATCCGCATTGTGCGGGGCTGCTCCCGAGGCCCGCGGCCGGATCTGAAGCAAGTGATAGTCGGACTTTTGACCACCTATCGCTCGGTCCGTTTTATTCAGGCCCTGGACGAAAATGCTGCTGACGCTAAAGTGGTGCCTGGGCTCATCAAAGCTTACGTGCAACAGTTTCGGGAAGAGCAGAAGCCTTACTTGGTAGCCGATGGTGCCTTGCGCGAGGTTATAAACACCACCACCTTGTGCTTGTTCTTGGCCTGTGTCCTCTGGGCTTGCTCTATTGGTTTCTTTACCTGACTTTGGAGATTGCCGATTCCTTCCTGACCGAAATGGGCATTCAGCATCACAACTTCGTCCGAGGAAAGGCTCACGGTTAGCGTCGCTCCATACGGCTTGGCTGCTCTTGCCAGAAATGAGTTCACTCTATCGACCAGTCCTGAATCGTCTGATAGTGTCCAGGACCTCACCTGGCTATGCTTTTGCGGCAAGAAGGCCATCCTCGCAATGGGCTCTCTTAAGTGCCAGGCCAGCATTTGATCAGGAAATTTGCCTTCCCCTTCCACAAGCAATCGCTCATGCTTGCCTGGAAGAAGTAGAAAAGAAAGCGCACCGCGTTTACAGCCTGTTGTACGCTACCCTAAGTCTCCAGCATTCTCCCTTCCATGACAAATTATACTATACCACCCCACTTACTCCTCGTCAAGATAAAACACCCTTCGGTCGAGAAGTTGAGCCCGGTTCTGCCGTGGCAGCCCTAGTCTTTGAAACTATCTCTTATTCCATATCGTTATATACCTAACCATATAAAACAAGAACGGGCTTTCCGTTCTTGCCTCAACCCTATCTGATGGCTTGTCCTGTCCAGGCCTTGTTCTGCCTCGTGAAATTCACACTCACCGCTGGCAGTTTGTTTCTTTCTCTCCCAAACTTGACACTGCGCACTTTGCGTGATATAATAGTTACGCAAGGCGAACTAATAATGGGCAGGAGGAGCGATGCGCAGACACTCGAAAAGAATTAACGTCACACTCCCGGAGCCATACCGGGAGTGGTTGAGAAGGGAAGCTCGCGCGCGTGGCATGAGGCCTATGACCTTCCTCAGAAGCCTGATCGCCCGGGCGCTGGAGACCACTCTCCTCCCACCCCCTCCACCGCAGGCCCGATGCAGCCTGGACCTCGCTCCTGAACTGCACCAGGCCCTCCAGGCCAGGGCGAAAGCACTGGGCTATTCTTCGACCGCAGCTTTCGTCCGGGCCATCGTCCGGGAGCACGCCGATCCCCTGGGAAGGGTAGCTATCCGTCTCGGCTTTCATCACATTGAGGAACTGCTGAACTCGATCGCCTGCGGGGAAATGGCCCTCCTCCCCCTCCCCGAGGAGCACTTCCGGTACATAACCTGGCTTGAGGCACAGGCTGCCCAAAGCTCCGATCCCTCGCTCCGGGAGTTCCTGATGAGCGTTGCCCGAAGCATGAAGGAAGCCCTTCAGCGCCGGGTGGAAGAGAAGTACGCCGGGGAAAAGCTGCCCGACGAAGCAAGCTTGAGGGAACACATGCAACTTCTGTCGGCCCTCCTCGCCTCGAAAGAGCTGCCCGAGGAAGTAGCCCGCGACCTCAGGCGGCTTCTTTCGCAGGCCCGAAGAGCTCTGGAGAAGGCTTATGAACAGAATTGAAGCATCAGGCGGCCTGGAACTGGGACCAGGCGAGGGTCCCTGGATCGACGTGGTGCCCCTGCCGCCCGTTCATCCCGTCACCATGGACGAGATCGCAGAGGCAATAGCGGCTGGCCTGCAGTGGCATCCCTGGCACGAAGTGGCTGCCAGGATGAAGGAAGCACCCTACATCAGGCACCCCAACATGGAGGGGGTGATAGGCATGGGCAAAACCCTCTCCATCCGCTTCCTTTACTTCCTCAAACAGGAGCCGGCCTCCGCCTTGCGCGTTATTGAAGAGCATGAGCGCGGCTTACCCCCCGCGTTAGCCGGAGCGGTACTGGCCGCCGCACGGGCCAGGCGCTACCCGGTTGAAATCGCGCCATTGGTGATCGCCCACGCATGCGCACTTCAGCCCCAGGCAGCTCCTACTCACTTCTCCCGCAAGGAACTGGAGCAGATGGCCGACACCTATATCCGCTCTCTGATCCACGGAGGCGATGTCGACATCCCTCAAGGAGCAGTGGACCGGGCCCGCTTCTGGCTGCTCGTGGCCCGCAAGCTCTGGGAACCGAAGACACGCTTCCTCATCGCCCGCACCTCCCCCTCTCCGGCCATGCTCATGCCCGGCAGTCTGGCCGCCGCCTGGCTCGAGCTCCGTGCCCTGGATGCGATCGAGATCGCCGGCGTAACGCTCGGCCTCCCACCGGAGGGCTACCCCATGGCCTGGCCTCAAGTGCTGGAGTGGGACCGCGGCGGCATTACCGACGAGGCCCTGCGTTACCTCACCGATGGCCAGGTGCCCGTTGGGGAACCCACCGTGGATCGCCCTTCTCGGATCGATGAGCCCCTCCCCACCGATGCACAGGACGATCTCTGTAAGGGTCTCACAGCCGCCCTCCTGCGAGAAGCGGCGGAGCAGGGCGTATACGCTCCCGTCGGAGCCTTCACCCTGGCCCTGCCCCGCGACTATCCCCTGCGGGCCTGGGGAGTTAAGGCCCTGCGGGTCTGGGCCGAGCCTGACGGCCTCTGGGCCGCCGTGATAGATCAGGCAGGCCAAATCGGGGTCTCCTTCCACTGGCAGCCGGGGGAGCCTCTCTCCCGCTGGGTGATCTCCGAACCGGCAGCACCTCTGGTCGCACTTACCTGCGCCGCCCTGTGGCGTGACCTGCGCGTGGGCGGCGAAGAGGCCGTGCCGAGCAGCACCACCCGACGCAAGAGGGCAGGCAGACGCAGAGGTAAAAGAAAACGGCCGTCTGCCGGGAGACGGCCGGTGCGCACGCTCCCCACCCGCCGGGTGCGCTTGACAGGAAGGCGTACCTGGGGAAGCGGCGAAGAGCACGCCCACATCCGCCGCCGGGCTCACGCGGTGCGTGGTCACCTGCGACGATTGGCCCCGGGATGGCACGCCAGCCACCAGGCCCGCGAGCTGGCACGACAGTTCGGCATCGTCGTGCCCGATGGCTTCACCTTCGTCCGCCCCCACGTGCGGGGCAGAAAAGGAAAAGCTCAGGAGCCCACCGGGGTGGTGGTGAGGGCAAAAGGACTGGCCTCGGTGATGACTCTGCTGGGAGCCGGCGCCCGGAGGCATCCCGGAAAAGCCGCCTAGCCGGCTGCCTCCGATTGCGCCTGCCGCATTTCACCTCTGAGGTAGCGTCTGATCAGCTCGCAGATCCATTGGTCAACCGACCAGCCCTTGTAAGCTGCATAGTGCCTGGCAGCTTCCCATACCTCGCGAGGCAAAGTGATCGTCCGCTCCTCAGGCGGACCGCTCCGCTCCGGAAGAAGGGCGCGGATGTGCGCGATGACTGTATCCAGCTCTTCGATGGCAGCAGCAATTATATCCTCGGGTACACCAAAAGCTTTAAAGTCCTCTTCTGCCGTTGCTCTGGCCGCCTCAATATGCGCCAGAGTTTCCTTGAGTTCCGCCACACTGTGCTCCGGCATGCTCTCACCTCCTGTTAACGAAATTCCTAACAGATTTTATCACAGTTCCATCTCCCCGTCAAGACCGGCTTGACAGGAAGCGCTATTTGTGCTATATTATTACCAGGCATTCGGGTATCTTTTATCTCAACGGAATAAGCTTGACCCAAGCTCCAGGGCAAGTCAAGCTTTTAAGCAAGACATAGGCCCGGTCGGGAGCCCGACCGGGCGTTTTATTAGGAAGGAGGAAGTCCATGAACAGCGTTCCTTCTCAACTCAGCCTGCTGGAGATCGCCTTCTACCTGGCAGACAACGCCGCCAGGCGCTGGGACGAGATCTGGGTGCAGCTCCATGAACCCTTCGACAAAGCCCAGGCCGACCGGGTAGCCGGGCTGCTTGAAGAGCTCGGCTTCGAGCCTGCTCCACCGGATATGTACCATACTCATTTCAGCGATCGCTCCAACCTGGCCGAAGTGGCCAATAAGCTCATCCGGGAAGTGGGTGAACTGCCCCTCCGCCTCAGGTTCAGGATCTGTCTACCCCATGAGGACAATCAAATATTCCTGCCTGAAACCTTGTGGCCTGGACCTGTCGGCCGGGCATAGGCCAGGGGACAAAGAACCGTCTCCACCTCGCCGAAAATTCTATTCGGTTTGGTAGATAACGATATAAAAGGCAAAAACTATGAGTGCCAGAGCCGTCTATCACTGTAATGTCTGCGGCAGAGATTACACGCCCATAGAGGCCGCCCGCCGTCAGTATCGGTGCTGCCGGCAGCCCCTGGAGAGAGTGGAAATCCACCCGCAAGGACGCCGGGCGGGCTTTTTAGAAAGGCTATGGGAAGCTATCGGGGGGCTTATAGGAGAACCTCCTGCGCAGCAGGAGCAAACACCTGCACCCGGTCCAACCTCAACAGCGCAACCCCAGGAAACCGGGCCGGCTTACCCTCCCTCCTCCCGCTTAGAGGAGATGGCGGAACCGCCACCCGCCCCTCCTCCCGCATCGGAGGGCGCTCCTCCGGCCCGGCTGGAGCTGGTGGAGATCATCCCGCCTCTCAACAATACCGTGGACGCCCTCCAGATGGAGCACCTGCTGGCTTCCCTGGGAACGAGGCCGGCTCCCCTCTCCTTCCTGCAACGACTGCTTGGGGCTACGGAGACTCTGGAGGCAGCCATTGGCCCCTTCAGTCTGGAGATAGCGGGAGACGAGACGGGCAAGCACTTCTATATCCGTGCCCACCCTGCGGTGCTCACTCACATCCAGCGTCAGTTCAGGCGCGTCTACAAACAGGTCGAGTTCCGCCCCGTCCCACCCGAGCGCGACCCGGCGCGCAGGCTCCGAGGAGCCGTATACAAGGGCGTCATGACCCTGACCGAGCCCTGCTATCTCCCCCTCAGAACGCAT
>Ga0190316_1000440_pt1 | contig 12251 bp, 10 predicted proteins | sample 48701112_MG_FD_161663 | JGI IMG/M metagenome (GOLD analysis project Ga0190316, IMG submission 161663) | Hydrothermal vent sediment bacterial communities from Southern Trench, Guaymas Basin, Mexico - 4870-11-1-2_MG | ecosystem: Environmental > Aquatic > Marine > Hydrothermal vents > Sediment ... | reverse complement strand
AGAAGCTATATCTCATGCAAAGGCACTTTACGATGAAGGCCCTGAACAGGAAGAAAGGCAAAGGCCCGAAGGTCCCATGGAGTTCATCACGTTTCAACTAAGTAAAGAGGTGTACGCAATACCCATACACATGATAGAAGAGATAATAGGGCTGCAGGATATAACTGTCCTGCCCAATGTACCTGGTTATGTTAAGGGTGTAATCAACTTAAGGGGTGAGATCGTGCCTGTTATAGACATGAGACTCAAGTTCGGTCTTGAACATATGCCCTATACCCAGTTCACTGTGTTTCTTATAACAAAGGTCCAGGGGCGTACTATAGGCCTAGTAGTGGACAGGGTTCTTGATATCCTTGTCATAAACCAAGCTAACATACAGCAGACCCCCACATTCCCAAACAATATACCGACTGAGTTTATTGAAGGTATGTACAGAGATGAACAGAACCAGATGGTAATACTCATAGATATTGAATCGCTGATACAGCCAGAAGAATGGATGGCTAAAGACTCACAGACTACCGAGACCGAGCTTTATTCCCCTTTACAAAGGTCCTGATAAATATACCGATAATGGCAATAGATATGTATGTATCTGCCATGTTGAATGTAGGCCATGACAAGGCACCTATATGGAAATTTAAGAAGTCGACGACCTCATTGAACCTAAGCCTGTCTGTAAGATTACCCAAGGCGCCTGCAATAACAAGATAAAACATTGCTTCCAAGAAGACATCCTCAGCACCCTGCCTTGTTAAGATAAAGACTATAGCAAGACATGCAGCTATAGTAACGATTAAAAAGAATATAGTCCTCCACGAGACCGGAATCCCTTGTAGTATGCCAAAGGCAGCACCTGTATTCCTCACGTGTATTATCTCTATGAAACCTGGTACCACGATTACTCCACGCCCTTTAGGCAAGTTCTCACACACAATCCACTTTGTCAGCTGGTCAAGCGCATAGAGTGGAACAACAAAGAGGACAAACCATAAACTCCATTTCTTCATGAAAGTTGTTCTTCACACCTTGGACATATATCCGGGTATTTATTGCTTTTACCCACCTCCTCGCTGTAATGCCAGCACCTGTTGCACTTCTTCCCCCTTGCCCGCTCTATTTCTATGGTCAGGCCCGGGAAATCCCCTTCCTCGGCACCCAGAGACGAATCCCTTGCAACCTCCACCGAGGATACAATAAAGACCTCTTTGAGGAACCTTTCAACCCCCTTTATGAAATCAAAGGTCTTACCATCTGCCAGGAGCCTGACATTGGCATCCAGGGAATGGCCTATCACACCATCCCTCCTCGCTGCCTCCATTGATTTTGACACCTCTTTCCTGAGTGAGAGTATCCGCTCCCACCTTGCCTTTAAGGTATCATCCATTAGCCCAGGGTCAACATCCGGTAGGCTGCTTAGATGCACACTATCTTCCTTGCCTTTAAAAACCGGCATATTTTCCCATATCTCCTCGGAGGTGAAGGATAGTATGGGGGCTATCATCCGTACAAGGTCCATTAATATCCTGAAAACAGCGCTCTGTGCTGATCTCCTGGGAAGGGAATCAGGCTTGTATACGTACAACCTGTCTTTCAGTACATCCAGGTAAAAAGAACTCATGTCCACCACGCAGAAATTGTGTATAAGCTGATAAATGGTATGCGGTTCGTATTCTTCGTATGCCTTCCTCACCTTTCTGAGAAGCTCTTGTGACCTGTGAAGAGCAAACCTGTCCATCTCCAGCATATCATCGTAGCTAACCATATCCGTATCTGGATCAAAGTCATATAGGTTACCCAGCATGAATCTGGATGTATTGCGTATCCTTCTATATGTCTCCACCAACCTGTCAATTATCTCGTTAGATATCCTTATGTCCGTTGTGTAGTCCTGGGCACTCACCCAGAGCCTAAGTATCTCTGCACCGTACTTTTTTATTATGTCCTGTGGAGATATTACGTTACCTACTGACTTGGACATCTTTTTCCCCTCGCCGTCGACAACAAAGCCATGGGTGAGGACAGACATGTAGGGTGCACTCCCCCTTGTCCCAACTGAAGCAAGTAGTGTACTCTGAAACCAACCCCTGTGCTGGTCAGAACCCTCAAGGTACAAGTCCACGGGCACACCTAGTCTGGGATCCTTCTCGCATACAGCAGCGTAACTCACGCCTGAATCAAACCAGACATCAACTATATCCTCTTCCTTCACAAACTCCTCCCCAGAGCACTTTGGACACCTGGTACCCTCGGGCAGTAGTTCCTTCTCGGTCCTGTCAAACCACGCGTCTGCACCCTCTTTCTCGAATATACCTGCTACGTGCTCTGCAATATCCTTGGAGGCTAGCTGTTCACCGCATGCCTTGCAATAGAATACAGGGATGGGTACACCCCATGCCCTCTGCCTTGATATGCACCAGTCAGGCCTGTTTTCTACCATTGAATATATCCTGTCCCTACCCCAGCCAGGTATCCAGTGCACCTTATCTATGGCCTCCAGTGCCCTCTTCCTCAAGTCATTATGTTCCATGGATATAAACCATTGGTTCGTGGATCTGAATATAATGGGATTCTTGCACCTCCAGCAATAAGGGTAGGAGTGTGCATATTCCTCATGCATAAGCAGGGCCCCTTTTTCATCCAGTGCCTTATTCACATTCTCGTTTGCATCGAAGACAAACTGTCCAGCAAAGCCCTCCACGTCGCCAGTGAACCTTCCATCGTCGTCAACAGGAGAATATACATCAAGGCCGTACTGCTTCCCTATGTCATAATCCTCCTCACCGTGGCCAGGTGCAATATGAACGCAGCCTGTACCGGCATCCAGGGTCACAAAAGGCGCAAGTATGACTACAGATTCCCTATCATAGAGAGGATGCCTGGCCTTGAGCCCTTCCAGTGAGCGCCCGTCAATGATTGCAAGCGTATCGTAATCCGACGCACCTATCTTTTGCATGACAGGATACACCAGATCGGATGCAACGATTAGCGTGCCGTACTTCTCTGTCTTTACCAACGAGTATTCCACATCTGGATGAACAGCAACGGCAAGATTGGCAGGTATGGTCCACGGGGTGGTTGTCCATATAACGATGTAGGTATCGTCATCCACTTGGTGTCCGCCTACTCTCTGTCCTATGTCGGAAAGCAGCTTAAATCTTACGTATATGGCAGGTGTCACCTGGTCATGGTATTCCACCTCTGCCTCGGCAAGGGCGGTCTTGCAACTAGCACACCAGTACACAGGTTTTCTTGCCTTGTACATGGCCCCCTGCTCAATAAACCTACCGAGTTCCCTGACTATGGTAGCTTCGTAATCATAGGTCATGGTACGATACGGGTCTTCCCACAGGCCAAGCACACCAAGTCTCTTGAACTCATCCCTCTGTATGTCAAGAAACCTGCTCGCATATGCACGGCAGGCCTTGCGTAATTCGGACTTGGATCTTACATTACCTTTGCCGCCAACATCTTTTTCCACCTGATGTTCTATGGGCAGACCATGGCAATCCCAACCAGGCCTGTAAAAACTATCATAGCCCATCATGAACCTGGATTTTATGATGATGTCTTTAAGTATCTTGTTGAGAGCAGTACCAAGATGTATATGGCCGTTGGCATAAGGCGGCCCATCATGAAGTATGAATTTATCCCTGTCCCTGGATGCATCCATGATCATACCGTACAGGTTCATTTCATCCCATCTTCTGATGTATTCCGCTTCCCTAGCTGCCAGCCTGGCCTTCATGGGAAAGCTCGTCCTCGGTAGGCAAAGAGTACTTTTATAATCCATTGTATCCTCCTAGACTGTATGAAGAAGGCAATCTATATCAATGAGACATGGCTTGTCAACGCTTGCGAGGGTATATATACCTTAGAACACCGGTTTCAGCCTCAAGAACAGGCCCTGTTTAGTCTGTACCTCCATCAGGCCGGGATACAAGCGTGCCAGAGATCCTGTTTACCACCGGGGCTAGACCAGATATAATATCCTTAATCACCTCTTCCACGCTCTTTAGTTCCTTTATCATGCCTGCCACCTGCCCGCTCATCAGGGAACCATTGTCCATATCCCCCTTGACTGATCCAATGTATGTCCTGTCAGAGCCAATCATCTCAAGAATCTTTACAGGGTCAACTCCTTTTCTCTCGGCATCGATAATCTTCTCGGTAAAGTCGTTCTTTATAACCCTGGTAGGGTCATTAAAGGCCCGTCCAGTGATTGTGGTATCCGTGTCACCGGCATTTATTATGGCCATCTTGAAATTCTCATGCACTGGTGATTCCTTTGTCGCAACAAACCTAGTGCCCATCTGTATTCCCTCTGCACCGAGCGCAAAGGCTGCAACCATACCTCTTGCATCTGCAATACCTCCCGCCGCAATAACAGGTATTCTTACTGCATCTACAACCTGGGGAACCAGTGTAAGCGTGGTCAGTTCGTCCCTGCCGTTGTGCCCTCCTGCCTCGAAACCCTCGGCAACAAGCATGTGATAACCAAGGTCTTCCACCTTTTTTGCCATTTTAACGTTTGCCACCACGTGTATTGCTATCACACCCGCATCTAACAGCATCTTGTTTACCTTTGCAGGGTTACCTGCAGAGGTGACAACAATATTGACACCCCTTTCCAGGGCTGCATTCAGCATAACTTCATAATCCGGCCTTATAAGAGGACAACTCACCCCAAAGGGCCTATCCGTCATACCCTTCAATACCCTCAATTCCTTGTCAAAGGTATCCAGGTCCATGGCACCTATACCCATCACGCCAAGTCCACCTGCATTGGAGACCGCTGCTGTAAGCCTGGAATTGGATACCCACACCATGCCCCCCTTTAGTATGGGATACTCTATGCCAAGCAACTCGCTTACCCTGGTTTTGATCATTTAGTACCTCCAATCATGGTCTTTCATCCACAACCACACCCCTGCCTGATATCACTGTACCTGGGACTATCTTTACCTTCATCCTCACACCAAGTCCTGCATACATTGCCCTCTCTATCCCCTCGATAAAGGTTTCCTGTGCCCTCATCTCGTCGAAGAACAGGCCTTCCTTCACCTCGAGAAGGACTTCAGATAATTCCTTTGCACCCTCCATGTACACCCTGACCTGGAACCTTGTATCAACACCCTGTTCAGATAGTATCTGCTCTATCCTGGATGGATTCACCATTATGCCCTTTACCTTGAAGCTATTGTCAACACGCCCATAAAAACCACTCAACCTCATATGGGTTCTACCACACGGGCAACTATCCTCCATTATAGATGTAATATCCCCGGTGCGGTACCTTATCAAGGGATAGGCCTCCCTTGTCAGGGTTGTTATCACCAGTTCTCCCTTTTCACCTGGATCAAGCCTTTTAAGGCTTTTAGGGTCAATGACCTCGGCTATAAAGTAATCTTCATATACATGTAGACCCTCGTGTGCCTGGCATTCTCCTGCTATGCCCGGGCCCATTACCAAGCTGGAGCCGTAGTTGTCAAAGACCTCTATGCCAAGACCAGACTCAATCTCTTTTCTCAATTCCAATGACAAGGGCTCTCCCCCCATGATACCTGTCTTTAGGCGTAAGGCCCTTGGGTTTACATGCATTTGCTTCACGGTGTCCATGAGCACAAGGGCGTATCTAGGTGTACAAGCAAGCACTGTTGTAAGATAATCCTGCATAATCATTATCTGCTCAGCCGTATTACCCACACCTGTGGGTATAACAGACGCCCCAATGAGCTCAGCCGCTGCATGCATACCAAGACCACCAGATAACAACCCATAACGAAATGCAATCTGTACCACGTCATCCTTTGTTACACCTGAAGCCACCATATACCTAGCTACCAACCTTGCCCAGTTAATGAGGTCATTCCTGGTATATCCTGTAACAACAGGCTTACTGGACTTGGCAGATGGCCTGTGCATCCTCACCACTTCTCTCAAGGGAACGGCAAACATGTCATAAGGATAATTGGCTTCTATGTCCTCCCTCGTAGTTAAAGGAAGACTCTGGAGGTCATCTATAGACATTATATCCTCTGGGAGAATGCCAACATCGTCGAATGCTCTCCTGTAATGGGCAACATTTAAATATGCCCTGTTAAGGGTTGACTGCAACCTCTCCAGCCTGAGCACATCCAATTCCTCCCTAGGCATTGTCTCATGGACAGGATCAAAATATGTCATACAATATCCTCCCCCAGGTAAGCATCTATTACCCTCTGGTCGTTCCTCACCTCCAGGGGTGAACCAGAAGTCAGAACTGAACCCTCGAACATGACTACTACCTTCTCGCATATATCCATTACAAGGTTCATATCATGCTCAATGAGCACAATCGTGAGATTCATATCCTCCCTTATCCTCTTTATCAAGGAATCAAGCTCTTCTGTCTCCCTTGGGTTCATACCGGAAGCAGGCTCATCCAAAAAAAGCACCTTTGGCCTAGTTGCAACGGCCCTTGCAATCTCAACTTTTCTCTGTTCTCCGTAAGACAGGTTTATTGCCTCCTGGTCTGCCTTGTCTTCAAGACCGAAAAGCCTCAACAGGGCCCTTGCATCCAAGACAAGTCTACTCTCCTCCTGCCTCTTTTTCCTCGAATCCAATATACAATCTAGAAGTCCTGAGTTTATATGCAGGTGCCCCCCGGACATGACATTCTCCAGTACGCTCATATCCCTGAAAATCGCAAGGTTCTGGAAGGTCCTCGCCATACCGAGCCTGACCCTCGAGTATATGGGTACACTGCTTATGTCCTCATCCTCCAGGTAAATATGCCCAAGGTCCTGCCTTATAAGGCCTGTGATCACGTTGAAAAGTGTGGTCTTACCCGCACCGTTAGGCCCTATGATACCAAGTATCTGGCCTTCCTCCACCTCGAGGTCCACGCCATTTAATGCGCGTATACCCATAAAACTCTTGTGTATGGAATCTACCTTTAGTATCACTCCCATACTTCCCTGTAGTCTTTGCCCAGGTAAGCCCTTTTTATCTCGTTGCTCTGCTTGAGTTCTCTACAGTTACCCTCAAGCATGATTCGACCTGTCTCGATTATATAACCTCTTTCAGCCAGCCCAAGTGCAATCCTGGCATTCTGTTCCACTATAAGTATGGCTAGTCCCTGTTCTTTGTTTAGGTATATTACCTGCCTGTATATGTCCTGTGCAATAACAGGTGCCAGACCCATTGTAGGCTCATCCAACAAAAGGAGTGAGGGCCTAGACATAAGTCCCCTTGCTATGGCAAGCATCTGCTGCTCACCGCCGGAGAGTGTACCTGCATACTGTTTGCTTCTGTTTGCAAGGACCGGGAAAAGTTCTTTCATTTTTCCCATGTCTTTTTTTATCTCTGAGGAATCTCTCCTCGTGAATGCGCCAAGGAGTAGATTATCTTCCACAGTAAGCCTGGGGAATATCCTCCTTCCCTCCGGTACATGGCTTATACCGGCCATCACTATTTTATCAGGTGATACGTGGGTAATGTCATTGTTATTGAATGTTACAGTACCCGAAGCAGCTTGTACTATGCCCGAAATTGCCTTCAACGCAGTACTCTTACCAGCACCATTGCCGCCTATGAGCACCACGATCTCCCCTGACTTTACATGGAGGGAGATCCCCTTTAATGCGTGTATGCGGCCATAATAACAATGTAGGTTTGACACAACCAGCACCTAGGACCCCCTTGCAAAGATATCTGTAACCTTCATCTTACCCATGATACCCTGTGGCCTTAATACCATCATTGTAACCAGTAATGCGCCGTAGAATATACCCTGATGGGCCTCGAACCCCCTGAGCAACTCCGGGAGTAACACCAGTACCGAAGCACCTATTATGGAACCCGGGATGCTGCCTATACCACCTAGCACCACCATGGCGAGAATCATGATCGATGTCTGCATACCGAAGGTCATGGGGTTGATATAGCCCGTGTAATGTGCGTAGAGGCTTCCTGCTATACCTGCCCAGAATGAACTTATAACAATACACAAGACCTTGTAATAGTATATGTTTATACCCATGAACATGGCAACCGTGTCATTATCCCTTATAGCAGCCCACGCCCTTCCCACTTTAGATGCCTTCAGCCTTGAGGTGGTAAGCACCATGATGGCAAGAATGGAGGAACAGAATGCAAAGTAGACAGGCTTGGATGTAAGGGCAACGCCAAATACACTGGCGGGTGGTATGCCTGTAAGGCCATCCGGCCCACCTGTTATATCCATATTCATGAGTATGATAACGGCTATGATGCCAAAGCCCAGAGTTACGATGGCCAGATAATCGTCCTTCACCCTCAAGGACGGTACTGCTAGGATTATGCCAAATACAGATGTTACGATACCCGAGAGCACAAGAGAAACCTCGAACGGCAAGCCACAGAGCATCATAAGTCCACTTGCATATGCGCCTATGCCGAAAAAGGCGGCATGCCCTAAGGAGACAAGGCCAGTCATGCCCACTGCTATGTTAAGACTCAGGCTCAGCATCGAGAATAGGACCATAATGATGCATACGTGAAGGATATAAGCTGTCATCTCTTTGCACCCATTATCCCCTTAGGCCTTATAACTAGTACAAGCACAAGGGCCAAGAATGCAAAGGCATCTTTAAAACCCGAAGATATATAAGCAGCGCCAAGGTTCTCTGCGACACCAAGGGTAAGTCCTCCTACCACTGCGCCAGGTATGCTGCCTATCCCCCCCAGTACAGCGGCAGAAAAGGCCTTGAGGCCAGGCAGGGTACCCATGGTAGGGTAAGTAGTGTTATAGTATACGGCCATGAGTATGCCTGCAACACCACTAAGAGCAGAGCCGATTAAAAAGGTAAACATGTAGGTCTTATCCACGTCTATTCCCATAAGCATTGCTGCATCAGCATCCATGGCAACTGCCTTCATGGCTCTTCCATTCTTTGTGTGGTTCACAATGATATAAAGAAGGATCATGAGAATCAAAGAGACTCCCATTATTATTATTTGCAGCATGGAGACGTCAATCCCGAGGAAATTGTATATATGTGATTCAAAATGCACGGGAAACGGTCTCTCGTCAGGCCCAAAGATGAAGCGTGCAGACGAACTCAAGAAGATAGATGCCCCTATCGCGCTTATAAGGGAAATCAAGGGATTCAGCCCCCTCAGTGGCTTAAAGGCCACGCGTTCAAGCAGTACACCCACCACACAGCTGAGACCTATACCCAGAAGAACGGATAAGGCCAGGTCTCCAGTAAGACTGAGCGATATAACTGCACCGTAAGCGCCGTACATATAAATCTCGCCCTGGGCAAAGTTTATGATCCCTAATATGCCATAGACCATTGTGTAGCCCAGGGCGACAAGAGTATACACGCATCCTACTACTACACCATTTAAGGCTTGCTGCCAGAACACCTATTCTACCTTTACGTATTTGCCACCCTCTACCTTGAATATGTATACGCCCTGTTTAACCACGTCACCGTTCTTGTCAAAGCTGAGTCTGCCGGTTACACCGTCAAAATCCTTGAGGCTATCCAGGTAATCCCTTATTGCTTCGGCGTTGTATCCCCTGTTCTTTATTGCATCGGCCACGATCCTGGTCATGTCATACGTTATAGCGGCGAACATTATATTATTGGGCTCGTTCTTATGAGACTTTACTATAGCCATGTACTTCTCTTTGAAACGCCTGTTCACAGGCGTATTGTAATCGAAGTCGTATTCACCGGCAATCACGTGACCCTCGGCTGCATTACCTGCAAGCTCAATATACTTGGGTGCCATGTCACCGAAGACACCCATAGACGGGGCATCTATACCCATCTTCCTTGCCTGTGCAATTGCAGGTGCTGTCTCCTGCAAATAACCCGGTATGAAGAGCAAGTCGAATTTTTTCTGTTTTATCTTGGTAAGCTGTGCTGAGAAATCCCTGTCGCCTCTCATGAAACTCTCGTCTGCCACAACACTTATGCCAAGATCATTGAAGTACTTGGAGAATAGTTTGTTGCAGCCCTTGCCGTATGGTTCATTGCTGTACAGTATGGCAACGGTCTTCACCCCCATCTTGTCCTTGGCATATTTGGTTAGCGCCTCGGCCTGCTTGTCTATTCTGGTACACCCCCTATATATGTACTTGCCGGCATTTGATATCTTGGGAGATGTACCGTTGGGTGTAATCACAACTACGTGGTTCCTCTCCGCAATAGGTGCCACTGCAAGGGTATTACCACTCATCATGGGACCTATCACAACCTTTACCTTGTCCATGGATATGAGCTTTTCGAATGCAGTAACAGATGCCTGCGGCGAGTCCTTGCTATCCTCGTATATGACCTTCAGGGGTTTGCCGTTTATACCTCCAGCGGCATTTATCTCATCCACTGCTATCTCTATGCCTCTCTTGGCAGGAAGACCATCAGAGGCCCCTGTCGAGAGCCTTAGGATAGCGCCTACCTTTATCACCTTTTCCTTTGTGCAGCCTGTGAATCCAACGACCGCGGATATCAGAAGCCCTACCAAGATTACCCAAGCAAACCTTTTCATCCTTATACCTCCTCCTTATCTACCTATTGTTAACGGCTGAGAGACAACATAGCATGCAATCCGAGATGTCTTTGTTATGTCCCCATGCCCAATCGAATGTACACCTGTGGCAACACATCCATATACTTCCAAACAACCACAAGATCAAAGCCTATAGACCTTTTCACCTGGTAATACCCTCAGCCCCTTTTCCTGGAGCACCTCAATTGCCCTGTCTGTGTCGTCGAACCTGAATATTATCACGGCGTTCTCACCACTTCTCTCCACAAAGGCATACATGTATTCCACGTTAATCCTTTCACTTGATAGTGCATCCACAATAATATGAAGTCCTCCTGGCCTATCAGGGACCTCTACTGCCACCACTTCGGTGCGACCAACCGTGAATCCTTCATTCTTCAGTACATCCCTTGCCTCCTGAACCTTGTCCACTATAAGTCTGAGTATGCCGAAGTCCGTGGTATCTGCCAGGGATAATGCCCTGATGTTTATATCTCTTTCTTTTAATACCCGGGTAACCTGGGCTAAACCACCTGGCTTGTTTTCCAAAAATATGGATATCTGTTCCACCTTCATTGGCCAAACCTCCTCTTTAAATATTTCTCTTGTCTATAACCCGCTGTGCCTTACCCTCGAATCTTTTGAGTGTCTTTGGCTCAACGAGTTTCACCTTTGCAGTCACCCCCAGGTAATCCTTTATATCCTTTGCAATCCTCTTCTCCATGTCTTGTAGTTTTCTCACCTCGTCGGAGAATATCTGCTCACTTACCTCTACCTGCACCTCAAGCGTATCAAGGGCACCTTCCCTTGCTACTATGAGCTGATAGTGCGGTTCAAGACCCTCTACATCCATAAGCACACTCTCAATCTGGGATGGGAACACGTTCACACCCCTTATGATAAGCATGTCATCACTGCGGCCGGAGACCCTGTCCATCCTCACGAATGTCCTTCCGCACTTGCACGTCTCTGGCATGAGCCTGGATATGTCTCTGGTCCTGTATCGGATAAGCGGAAACGCCTCCTTTGTGAGGGTCGTAAATACCAGCTCACCCTCCTCTCCGTAAGGCAGGACCTCGCCGGTCTGAGGGTTTATGACTTCCACTATGAAGTGATCCTCGAATACGTGAAGGCCATTCCTGCCTTCTGCACATTCCATGGATACGCCTGGGCCCAATACCTCGGAAAGACCGTAGATATTAAGTGCCATGATGTCAAGTTTGTTTTCTATCTCCTGCCTCATCTTCTCGCTCCACGGCTCAGCCCCGAGTACACCAACCCTGAGTCTCAGGGAACGCATATCCATACCCATCTCCTCTCCAACTTCAGCCAGGTACAAGGCATAAGAAGGGGTGCAGCAAATAGCGGTGGGACCAAAGTCCTGTAGTATCATTATCTGCTTCTTCGTGTTGCCCCCTGACATGGGAATAACACTGGCCCCAAGCCTCTCAGCACCGTAATGGGCACCGAGCCCTCCTGTAAAGAGACCATAGCCATACGCGTTGTGTATTATGTCGTTCTTCGTAAGTCCTGCAGCTGCAAAGCACCTTGCCATTAGCTCTGCCCACATGTCTATGTCCCTCTTGGTGTAGCCTACCACCGTGGGCCTCCCTGTTGTTCCTGAAGATGCATGAATCCTCACCACGTTGCTCATGGGTACGGAAAACATACCGAACGGATAGTTATCCCTGAGGTCCTGCTTTGTGGTGAACGGTAGTCTTTTCAGA
>Ga0190316_1000439_pt1 | contig 12260 bp, 10 predicted proteins | sample 48701112_MG_FD_161663 | JGI IMG/M metagenome (GOLD analysis project Ga0190316, IMG submission 161663) | Hydrothermal vent sediment bacterial communities from Southern Trench, Guaymas Basin, Mexico - 4870-11-1-2_MG | ecosystem: Environmental > Aquatic > Marine > Hydrothermal vents > Sediment ... | reverse complement strand
TATCCTTAAAGAATAACCCATAGGATAAGACGCCCTTAGGTCAGACAGTAACGAAGCTATAGCCAATATAGACGTATGCCAGTTGGCAATGTCAGTATCCAATCTCTTTACCACAGCCCATGCAGGTGCAAGATATGTAATGATCCAGCTGTATACCTCCCTTGGTAGACCTTTCAAAGAAAGATAGCCCAGGGTTTTGTTTCCCCACTTTATCGCTTTCCCAGGAGGGGTCTTTCTTATAGATATCTCTTTTGCCTGGGTCTGTATCTTAATAAGGTCCAAAAGCTTGCCCAGTTCATCAGTGGTAGGCACTGAGTATAATAATCTTTTCACCTCAAGCTCCAAGGATTGGTTAAGTGGTTTCAACATGCCTGTATCTGTAAATGATACACAGTTGGATCCATTCTTTTTGGCATGGGATAAAGACTGTATTACCGCATTGTGGAGTGACCTGGAGTCCTGTGCCTCTGCAGGAAAGGTTGCGATTCCAGATACCATGTTGTCAGATATGTTCTTGCCAAGACTGCGCATGGCATTCTTTACAACGACTTTTGCCTCTTTGGTAGAACATCCGGGCAGTATCACAAAGAAGCTACTTTCATCGTATCTGATGACTTTATCGTAGCACCTAAACGTTCCATTTAATTTTTTTGCAAGTAGTTTTAGCGCTTGTGCACCCCCGTTTGTTTCAAGTGAGAGGCTGAACTTGTAAAGGTCCCTGATTGCAACAATTGCCACACTCAACTCATAGGAGAGTCTTCTGGCCTGTTCTTCATACTGGTGGAGGATGTCTAGTATGATATTCTTTTGGGGAGTGTCTATACGGATATCCAAAGTGTTATCCACAGACCTGCCAAATTCAAGGGAATCTATAAGGGCTTTCTCGGAGTACAGTATAAGGTTTTTTGTAAGAACGAGATCATCAAAGTTGAAGGCTTTGCCTTTTTTTCTGTAGACCTCAACGCATCCTATGGTCCTTGTGTCTATGTATATGGGGAGGCCTATCATGGAAGAGAAGTCTAAGGGAAATTCTTCCTTGGGGATGCCTAACTCCTTTGAGTTTGTTATTAAAAGAGGTCGCATGGTATCTTTCAAGAACTTTGTAAACATGTTACCTGTCTCTATGTTAGAGGGGACCCTTTCTTCTATTCCCCTACAGAACCATTGTTTTCTGGGTTCCCAGACATAAAGCAAGGCAGTATCGTAAGGAACGATACGCTCGATGAGGTAGAAAAAGACGTCCGGTAGCTTGTCTAGACTTATATCCAGGCTTGTTACAAGTGCAGCATGTAAAAGTTGCTGGACCTCCTTGGCATTATTTTGGATTATCTCTGCTGAGAGCTCCAGAGGTTTATCAACGCTAAAAGGAAAAAGTTTTCTGTTATTATACCACACCCCTCACACCCACTTTTGCCTAAAGGCAATCCTGTTGACCCACCTTTGGCGTACAGATCAGGATTGCACGCTATCCCAGTATGCTTCAAATTCTCTGCAGGTCTTCTTCAGGGCACTAATTGTCCTTATGCCCAGCCTTTCAAGCTCTTCAAGGATCTCTCTGCGAGTAAGTCTCATTGAAGCCTCCACATCCTGATCTTTATTCTTCTGTACTATTTTAAGCAAAGCAAAGTTGATGCCATTGGTTGCTCTCTTGTAATATACTTATTTTATTGGCTTATTCTCAAAAGAAAAAATTCTGGTTCAAAAATTTGCAGATCCGAGCACAAAATGGGAAATAATTGGTAACTTATTGGGTAAGTTTTTTCACTTGAGCAAGGTAGATTTTTACATAATAATGTTTATTTTTTTATTAATGGGTACTTCTAATGCCCATAAGCCATGCACTTATAAAGTAGATCACAGCTCCGCCCGTTATAGCCATGCCAAGTAATAAGAGGCTAAGGGGTGTCAATCCATTCATCCAGAAATGGATGTGCACGACTGGAATAAGGCATATAAACATAATTATGCCGGATGCGAATATCTTCACAAGGCTGGCATATGAACTAGTTGGAATGATAACGCCTCTCTTGCGAAGAAGGTAGTGAAGAAGAGCAACCTGTATTATAACAGACAGCGTAGTAGCAAGTGCCAGGCCCACGTGTTGCATGTATGGCATCAAGATAATGCTCAGTACAAGGTTAATAACAAGGGTGACCCATGCCACCTTGACCGCGGTAGTAGCTTGTTGCATGGCATAAAGTGCCTGTGTGAGTATTCTTGATATACCTATTGCCCACAGGCCGAGTGCATACATTCTCAAGGCCTGGGCAGTAAGTAATGCATCTGTCTGCCGGAACTGCCCCCTAACAAAAAGAAGTGACACTATGGGCTCGGCCAGAACGAACAGGCCAAGGGATGAAGGAACGGTGAAAAAGAGTATGGTATTGGTTGCCTTGCCCACAAGACCGGACATCTCTCTCATCTTGACCCTGGCGGATGCCTGGCTCATCACAGGGAGCATGACATTGCCCACTGCAAAGGCGAATATACCAAGGGGTAGTTCGACCAATCTGTTTGCGTAGTAAAGGTAGGATACGCTCCCCCTGGGAAGGAAGGACGCAAGAATGGTCCCTATCAACACATTTATCTGGTATACAGATGCACCTATAGCAGCTATGCCCATGAGTTTTAAGACCTGTTTTACCCTTTTATCCTTGAAGTTGAAAGAAGGCCTAAGCGGCACGTTCCTGGTTCTCAAGGGGCTAATCTGCAGCCCTATCTGTAGTAGGCCACCTAAGAGTACTGACCATGCAAGGGCATCCTCGGCTGTCCCGAAGAAAGGCATGAGTATATAGAAGAATATGGGGATACATATCATGGATATGTTAAGTAGTATTGGAGCTGCTGCCGGTGCTGCAAAGTGATCTAGTGAATTGAGTATACCCATGAACATGGCCACGATGCTTACAAGAAGTATGTAAGGGAACATGATCCTGGTTAGGTGCAGGGCAATATCAAATGTGTTTGTGTCGATGAAGCCTGGTGCTATAATGGTTACTATAAAAGGACTCGTAATCTCGCCGATTATCACAATAGCCCCCAGGGTGAGGACCATTAGGGTTATAGTCTTTCTGGCCATGGAGAATGCCCGGTCCAGACCTTCCTTCTCCATGGTCTCGTTGAACACAGGCACAAAAGCAACGTTGGTTGCGCCTTCGGCAAGTAGCCTTCGAAGAAGATTGGGTATCCTGAAGGCCACAAAGAAAGCATCTGCAATTGGGCCTGCGCCTATAAGCCAGGCGATTACCGCATCCCGGAGAAATCCCAGGCTTCTGCTAACGGCCGTAAGAATGCCTACGAGTGCTATGTTTTTGTTAACCTTACTTTTCATGCATTAATAATAGATGGTATCCTTATTTGTTGGTCTGGACTATCTTTCTTTGCACACGTGCATAGATGTTTACCACTACCTTTGAAGGATAGTCTAGGTCCGTTCTAAAGACCGCTGCACCGTAGACAAATCCATTCTTGACCACCTTTGGCCTGAATGTGAGGGTAAAGGTCTTTACACAGCCTGATGCCAGGATAAAAGGGCTAACATGGTCCAGCCTTATCATCTGTGTTGATGGTGTGATTATTATGTTGGTTATCTTTACCTTTTTCCTGCTCTTGTTTAGTATTGTGATCTTCTTCTTATATTCCTTGCCCTCAAGGACCGTTCCGAAGTTGATAGACCTGGGATTAATAACAATGGTCTCTAAGACCTTCATGCTTATGCGTAGATTGATATCCTTTGCCAAGGGATCGTTTGTATGGATATGTATAACCTTTCTTAACATCCCTTTCCTGCCCCTTGTTGAGACCATGACCCGGATCCTTGTATTCTTACCGCTTGGTATTACATGTCCACCCGGGGCATCTATAGACACACCTCATGTATGTCCAATGTTAAGGATAAGGGGTTTGTCTCCCGTATTCTTAATAATAAAGTCGTGGGTTACGGTCTTCCCCTGTGGGATACTACCTGCCCAGAATTCTTTGGGTGAGATGACAGCATGCGGAGCTGCCGATGCAATGCTCGACAAGGCTAATAGCAAAGGAACAAAGAAAGAACCAATTGCCAGACCTATTTTGGAGAACATACATTTACCTCCTTAAAAGACATGCATAACTGGATTATTATTTATTCCAAGATTGTTTGTCAAAGAATTAAAGTTGCTTACTCCATTACAGAAGCTTCTTTGTATGTGCTGTTCGTTATTCAAAGATTACCTTTCATACATTTCACCCCTAATGCTTGGCGATCTACATTTAACAAGATCTGGCGCTGAGTTAATGAAGTACCACTGGTGGCTTAGGCTGCAGGATAGATATGGTTGACTTTTCCCTACCTAGATAATACTCTATGTCTTTATGAGGGGTAAGCTTGAATATCCAAGTGGTCTGATAGAGCTTGTATCGGTTGAGGTTGAGATGATTGATCCTGAATACATGGAACTATGGCTCGGTTATGACTACACGTGCCCGGGAGGCGAGTACAAATCTACCATGGCAATTCCCATTACTGATTCAGCTGGTATGGCTCATCACTTCTTTGAAGGACTGGTTGAGGAAGCAAGGCGTTTATCAGAGATAGACGGGGAGTATTCAGAGGGGCTAGGTTTCTTCCTGTCAAACAAGTCAAGTACATTCTTCCTGATAAAAAATCTTTGTCAGCAGGTGATTAATGTTCTTTCTATGGAAGACCCTCTGGAAGAAAATAGGCTCTACATTGATCTCAGTACAACAGGTATACATTTTAAAGACCCGTCTAAGAGTCTTAGTGGAATGGATTTTGATAAAAGGCTCAAAGTCTTTATGAATAGGGCAAAAGAAAAGATCTCCCAGGGGTTTTATACCTTGGCTGCAGATGATCTTGAGAAGGCAAGGGCCCTGTGCTCTAACAGTCCAATAGTGTACAAGTTTCTCGGTATTTGTCATAGGGAACTCGGGCATTTGGATCTTGCACTGGAGATGTTTTTAAGGGCAATGGATCTGGATGATAAGGACAAGGACACTTATCTATACCTGGAAGAGACGGGATTCTTCCTGGATGATATGGAATTCTGCGAAGATATACTCAAGGAGATGCTTAACCTTTATCCTGATGATATAAGGGGTCTTGTTGAGCTTGCTAATGTGAGGTATCAGATGGGCAGGGATTACATGAGTATACTTGACAAGGCATTTTCTATCAATAATGATGAGACAAGAGAGGTTATACTCCAGACGTTTGTTTTCAAGCGTTCCAAAAGTCAGAACCCAGAACCTAGATTGGTTTCAGTCAGGGACGTCTCTGCCATGATGGGTGTACCATTAGAGACAATAAAGGGTCTTGTGAAGATGAACAGGATACCTGCGAGGGAGACAGGGCAAAGAGGGGAATTTGTGTTCGATAAGGACGAGCTGAAAGCCTGGATGGATGTATACAATAGATATGGGCTAATGAATAATGAGATCGAAAGAGCTAAAGATAAATTCAACGGGCATTCCGATCAAGGTATGGCTCTTCTCACCTGATACTTTACGCAGGAATCTTTTGCCTGCTGTGGTCTTGTGTCATGGTATACCTAGCTCAATGCCTGATCCAAAAGATAGAGGATATATCCCTCTTGTAGAGTCAGTGGTTGATTTGGGGTTTCATTGTGTCTTCTTCAATTTCAGAGGGTGCGGGGACTCGCATGGCAATATTGACATGGAAGGTTGGTATGAAGACCTATGTGCAGTTCTTGAGGAGGCATACGGTATTCCCGGCATTGATCCTTCTTCCCTGCATTTACTGGGTTTTAGTGCAGGTGGGGCAATAGCAGTAAAGGTAGCTGCCCTGGATGATAGGGTAAAAAGTGTGATGACCATGGCAACACCAGCCAATTTCTCTGTAATTGTACCCCCTGATCCAGACTTCTTAAGGCAGTACTTCTTCGAGATAGGACTTATAAAAGAGGATTCATTTCCGCCTGATACTAGGACCTGGTATGACACTTTCTTGGAACTCGACACCCCTAGGTGGATATCATTCGTTTCTCCCAGAAATGTATGTATAGTACACGGTGATAAAGACACCCTGGTGCCGGTAGAGCATGCCAAGCGCATATACTCTGCAGCAGGCAGGCCCAAGAAGATAGTTATATTAGAAAACGCCCCGCATCAACTCAGGAAGGACCACAGGATAATACCTTTGATAAAGGAGTGGTTAAGGGAGGTTGCAAGCTAGTTTGGTAGACAGGTTGAGAGATACCAAAGAGAATATGTATTATCCGATTTTCCTTGATCTAAAGGATAAGCTTTGCGTTGTGATTGGCGGTGGAAGGGTTGCTGCAAGGAAGGCGGAATCTCTTGTAAGTGCAGGTGCGAGGGTAAAGGTCATATCGGATGATATACTTGACGAGATCAGCTCTATGGACGGTGTTATCATTGAAAAAAGAAAGTATAAAGATGGGGATCTAGGCGGGGCATTCCTGGTAATAGCAGCCACTGATGATCCTGATGAGAACCTAAGGATAACAAAGGAAGCTATGGCCAAAAATATTCTCTTGAACGTGGTTGACAAGATAGAACTATGCAATTTTATCATGCCTTCCGTGGTTGAGAAAGGTCCTTTGAAGATTGCAATATCAACAGGTGGTTTTTCCCCTGCTCTGGCGAGAAGGCTACGAATTGAGATAGGTAAACATATAGGACAAGAGTTTGAGATCTTGGCAAGGATACTTTCAAGGATAAGGCCTATTGTAACGCAAATGGGTGGTGATGCGAACATGCACAAGCGCATGTTCGAAGTGCTTATAGATTCTTCGCTACTAGATGCCATACGTGAAGGTGACAGGGAGCAGATAAACGATATTATTTATCAGGCGCTTGGTGTCCAGGTAGATATCGAGGACTTGATGTGAGTATAATAACGATAACAAGCTTGCTCTACATATGTACATCTGTGGTATTCATAATCATCCTGCCGCTCAGGAAAACACTGTTATTAGGCGCTGCCAGGGTTTTGTTCCTTGCCTCTGTGGTGTCTCATGGCATACTCATGGGAAAGCTCTTTCTTGTTCTGCATGAGATACCCTTGAGTTCCGTTCCCCAGGCGATTAATATGATGATATTCATCTCCTCTGTGGTATTTATACCTATTGTGCTGAGTAGGAAGACGTATCTGCTGGGTGTTTTTTTCCTACCTTTTGCATCGTTCGCCCTGATGTGGGTCTTTCCAAACATTGGCTTAAGCTCTCTTACCCCATTCAGGCCGCATACTTATTGGTATCCTTTGCACACAATGTGCGTTATTATTGGTGAAGCCATGTTCGTTGTGGCGGCGGTGACATCCCTGGTGTACCTTGTTCACGAGAGTATAATAAAAAAGGGGGATTTTCATTCCTCGGTTTCTTCATCATTACCTGCCTTGACGCTTCTTGACAGGATTCTCTACATGAGCGTTTTGATAGGATTTGTTGCAATAACATCTGGCATGATTATCGGTACACTCTGGGCGCAGAGCAAAGGGCTAGCCCTGCCTAAGATAATGCCCAAGATAGTGGCTGGGGGTATAGTGTGGGTCATATTTGCTGTATGCCTGCACCAGAGATTTGCCATTGGATGGAGGGGAAGGCGTACTGCAATAGCTGCCTTAATAGGATTTATCGTGATGATGGTACTACTTTTTTTGATTAACATGCTATTCCCTCATGCACACGGACCGCGCCTATTATTATGATAAGGATACAGTGTATCAGCATAGATTATAGGCATGTTCCTATAGACATACTGGAGAAGGTAAGGATATCTCCTAATGCAGTTGTCTCCATGTTAACTCCGGGCTCAGAGGCCTATGCCCTGAACACATGTAATCGTGCCGAGATATACTGGACAGGCATGGAAAAGCAGGGTGTATTCAATAAGGTATCCGGGTTAATAGGTGTAACACCCGGATACCTTGACCGTATATCTTTGTATTTGAGGGGGGAAGAGAGTGTCAGGCATCTTTTCAGGGTAGCATCAGGTCTGGAATCAATGGTCCTCGGTGAGCCACAGATACTAGGCCAAGTCAAGGAAGCCTACAGGGTTGCACTAGATGAGCATATGGTTTCTATTGTATTTAATAAGCTCCTTCACAGGACATTCAGGACAGCAAAACGTATCAGGACGGAAACGGCCATAGGTAGGTTCCCGGTGTCCGTTGCATCCGAGGCAGTGGAATTGGCATGCCACGTGTTCGATGAGATACAGAACAGTAAAGTCCTTGTAATAGGAGCAGGGGAAATGGCCACTATAGCAGCAAGGAGGTTGAGAGACAGGGGGGTATCAAGAATAACTATACTCAATCGTACCATTGATCGTGCAAAGGATCTGGCAGAGGAACTAGATGGGGTGGCGCTGGGTTTCAACGAGCTACACGATGCGCTAAAGGCTAGCGACATATTAATCACGTCTACAGGGTCTTCAAAACCAATAATAACCAGGGAAATGATGGCTGAGATAATGAAAAAGAGGCACTATAGCCCTGTGGTTATGATAGACATTGCACTTCCAAGGGATATAGAACCCGATGTAAGGAAGGTATATAACTGTTACCTCTACGACCTGGATTCACTCAAAGAGGTTGTTGCAAGGAACTTCGCTGAGAGGGAAAAGGAAATTGCAAGGGCAGAAGAGATTATAGAATACGAGGTGGGTGTCTTCAGTAGATGGCTTAAGGGCCTTAATGCACATGGTACAATAAAGGACCTTTACAGCCTTATGGAATACTACATATATGAACAGCTAGAGGAAAAGGCCTCATTAATAGGGGAAAAGGAGAAGGCAATACTCGAAGATGCCCTTAGATCAATGGCGAAGAGGATTTTTAACAGGCCTGTCTCTTTTATAAAGAAGAACCCCACACTGGACTATATAGAGCATACAAGGAGGATATTCCGACTAGATGAAGACTATCAGGATAGGCACAAGAGGCAGCAAACTAGCGCTGGCGCAAGCAGAGATAGTAATAAGTCTAATGAAGAATATAAAGGCAGACCTTGATATTGAGATACAAGAGATACACACCACTGGTGATAGGCTTGTCGACGTATCCCTGGATGAGATAGGTGGTAAGGGGCTATTCGTAAAGGACATAGAGATGCATTTGCTTAAAGGGAATATCGATGTTGCTGTCCATAGTCTGAAAGATATGCCGGCAGAAATACCAGAGGGCCTTGATTTGGCTGCTTTTGTTAAAAGGGATGACCCAAGGGACATGCTATTTACGGGCGGTAACTATACGCTCTATTCTCTGCCTAAGGATGCGAGAATTGGCACATCCAGCCTGAGGAGAAAATATCAGTTAAAGTCGGAAAGACCTGACATAGACATCGTTAATGTAAGGGGTAATGTTACTACCAGGTTGGATAAGGTTGATAAGGAGTTAGATGGTGTGATACTAGCTGCTGCAGGAATAAAACGCCTTGGTTTAAAGCCCGGGGTGCCACTGGAAATTGATACCGTTATCCCGGCCCCGGGACAGGGTGTAATAGTGATAGAGACAAGAGATAATGACGAATACATGCAGGCCCTTGTTAAGGGCATTGACCACGGTGCAACAAGGTTATGTTCTGAGACAGAGAGGACATTCCTCAGGGCCTTAGGGGCGGATTGCAACTTTCCCGTGGCTGCCCATGCATTTATTGTGGGCGGTGACATCATCCTACACGGCATGATAGGAGACATAGATAGACCATATCTGATGGTAAAGAAAACCATCAGGGGGAGGGACACCTCGCTAGGTCGTGTTTTGGCAGAAAAACTTCTTGTAGAACTGGAGAAAAGTTGAGTAGGAAAAAGGTATACCTTGTAGGTACAGGGCCTGGTGACCCTGAACTAATAACCATTAAGGCAGAAAGAATCATCAGTAGTTCTGATGTCTTAGTCTATGATGATCTTATCCCTCCGGAGATTATGGGCCTTGCCAACAAGAATGCGAGGACCATATACGTTGGTAAAAGGGCTGGCAGACATAAAATGAGCCAAGGGGAGATAAACAGCCTTCTTGTACAACTGGCTGGAGAGGGAAAGAGAGTGGCTAGGCTTAAGGGTGGTGATCCATGCATATTTGGCAGATGTGGTGAAGAGGCTGCCTATTTAAAGAAGCACAATGTGGATTTCGAGATAATACCGGGTATAAGCTCAGCCACAGCAGGACCGGTTTCAGTAGGTATACCGCCTACACACAGGCATTTATCCTCGTCTTTAAGGATAGTTACTGCTCACGAGGATCCCACTAAGGAAGATAGTTTGCTAGATTGGGAAAACATGGCACAGGACAAGGGTACCATTGTATTTCTCATGGGTGCCTCACGTATTGGTGCGATTGCAAAAAGACTTATAGCCGAGGGTATGGATAAGAATAGGCTTTGTGCCCTTGTTCAGGATGCAACCACTGGTTTTCAGAGGCATGTACTGTCAACACTGGCTAAAGTTGAAAAAGATGCCAAGCGCATGGGTATCGGTTCCCCTTGTGTAATGCTTATCGGTGATATAGCAGGTATGGCCCATGAACTATTTGAACCTAAGAGTCTTCCACTTGAAGGGACCTCTGTCCTTATAACAAGGCCTATTCACCTAGCTTGGGAATCCGCTCTGCGGTTTTTTTCTCAAGGGGCCAGGGCATATGTATACCCCCTTATTGAGATCTCTGAACTCGCGTTTGATATACCCGATATAGAAAGTCACGATATGTTCATCTTTACATCACAGAATGCTGTTAACCTCTTTATGGAGAAGATGCTTAGCTCTGGCCGTGATTCGAGGATATTTTCAGGCATAGAGATCGTGGCAATAGGACCAAGCACCGCTGATGCTCTTTATAGATATGGAATAACCGCTGATATCGTGGCAAAATTTTATACAGCAGAGGGGATAATTGAAGCGATTGAGGCAAAGGGCGTAAAAGGGAGATCTATATGCATACCAAGGGCGAAAGGTGCAAGGCCTTACCTGGTTGATGCCTTACAGGACATGGGCGCATGGGTAACAGAGATACCGGTATATGAAAGCAGGATGCCAGCCAATGCAGATAGTGAGAGCTTTTATCACATGCTGGCAAAGGTGGATTCAGTTATTTTTACAAGCCCTTCTGGTGCAATGAATGCCTTAGAACTCCTGGGAGATGGAGCAACAGAGATCCTTAATACCAAGATGATCGTTACTATAGGTCCTATAACTGCAGGTTTCCTTAAGGACTCAGGCCTCGAGCCTGATTTGTCAGCAAATACTCATACAGACATAGGTATTATAGAAGCCATGAAAGGAGCAAGAAAGTGATAGGTATATCAAAACTTTATTGTGGAACTGTAGAGGCATCAGATCCTATAAGGTATGGCAGGCGCTCTAAATCCTTGCCTGCGCATCTATTGCAGTTCTCTGAGGATAAAAAACCAGTTATAGTCTGGAATATCACAAGCAGGTGCAATCTCAAGTGTGTACATTGCTATGCCTCTGCAGGTGGGGCTAAAACAAAAGAATTGTCCACTAAGCAGGGACTTGATCTAATATCGCAGCTCAAGGATTATGGCGTACCTGTCATACTCTTTTCTGGTGGGGAGCCCTTCATGAGGCAAGACCTGGTACGGCTTGTAAAGGCTGCTGCTGATAGTGGTATAAGGGCCGTTATATCAAGCAACGGGACCCTTATAACTAAAGACATGGCAAGCAGGCTCGCGGACGTTGGCCTGTCATACATAGGTGTGAGCCTAGACGGAATGGAAGATGTTAACGACAGGTTCAGGGGAGTTCAGGGTGCATTTAAAAAGGCTATGGATGGGATTCAGAATGCCATGGCGAGTGGTATAAAGGTAGGCCTAAGGTTTACCATGAACAAAAGGAACTATACCGAGATACCCGGTATATTTGACCTCATGGAAAAAGAAGGTATACAGAGAATATGTTTTTATCACTTGGTTTACACTGGTAGGGCCCGTGATTTGATGGCAGAGGATCTTACCCATGAAGAGACCCGCAAGACCCTTGATCTCATAATGGATAGGACTAGGGAAATGATAGAGAAAAAGTCTCTTGGTGTTGAGGTGCTAACCGTTGATAATCATGCCGATGGACCCTACCTGTACCTTCGTATGGTAAAAGAGGCTGATCCAAGGGCATCCGATGTCTTGGAATTATTGAAGATGAACGGAGGTAATTCAAGCGGCCTGGGTATAGGCTCGATAAATTGGGATGGGGATGTGTATCCTGACCAATTTTGGCGTAATCACAGGCTTGGTAATATCATTGAGAAGAACTTTAGAGAAATATGGGAA
>Ga0190316_1000438_pt1 | contig 12275 bp, 10 predicted proteins | sample 48701112_MG_FD_161663 | JGI IMG/M metagenome (GOLD analysis project Ga0190316, IMG submission 161663) | Hydrothermal vent sediment bacterial communities from Southern Trench, Guaymas Basin, Mexico - 4870-11-1-2_MG | ecosystem: Environmental > Aquatic > Marine > Hydrothermal vents > Sediment ... | reverse complement strand
GGAATTCATGTTCTTCACTTCAACTCTGGGACTGCTTTCACCCGTTCTCAGGTTGAGTACGGATATGTTCGCATCGCACCTCAACGCTCCTTTCTCCATATCACCCGTGCTGACACCGGTGTACCTGAGTATGTCCCTCAGTTTCTCCATGAAGATACGTGCTTCGAACGGACTTTCTATATCAGGTTCCGTGACTATTTCTATCAGAGGAACTCCGCATCTGTTGAAGTCTATGAGACTGTATTCAGCCTGTGTTATCGTCTCCGACGAATGAAGCATCTTTCCGGTATCCTCCTCAACGTGTATTCTCCTTATCCTTATCCTCTTCTTCCTTCCGTCAACCTTTATGTCGAGATATCCATCGTTCGCTATGGGATGAAAATACTGGCTTATCTGGTATCCCTTCGGAAGATCGGGATAAAAATAATTCTTCCTGTCGAACCTCGAGTATCTGTTTATCCTGCAGTTCAACGCTAAAGCAGCTTTTACTGCGAATTCCACAACCTTTTCATTCAGGATCGGAAGAACCCCAGGTTGACCTGTGCAGACGGGACATATGTGTGAGTTCGGTGGTTCATCGAAGACATCCGCCGAACAGGAACAGAATATCTTAGTTTTGGTGGCAAGCTGGGCATGTATCTCGAGACCTATGATAACCCTGTAATCGTCCATCGTGATCATCCTCCCACATCATTCAGGATTCACAATTTTGGAAGATTGTATCTGTTTCCATCGAGTATCCCAACATTTCTTTCTATGCTTCTCGCGATCCTGAGTATCTTCGGATCGTCGTATCTCTTTCCCATTACCTGAAATCCAACCGGGAGACCCTTCACAAAATCGACTGGTATGCTGATGGCTGGGGCACCAACCAGATTCGCCGGTATGGTGTATATGTCCATGAGATAATACGTCAGTGGATCCGTTATCTCTCCAATCTTCGGTGGAAGGGTGGGAGTTGTCGGACCTATTATCGCATCGTATTCCTTCAGGATCTCGTTCACTTCGTTCTTTATCATCGTTCTGACCTTCTGTGCCTTCCCAAAGTAGGCTTCGTAATATGCTGCACTCAGTGTGAAAGTTCCGAGCATTATCCTCCTCTTCACTTCCATACCGAAACCTTCATCCCTCGTCCTCATGTACATACTTTTCAGATCATCCATCTCGACGCGCAGTCCATATTTCACCCCATCGTATCTGGCAAGGTTTGAACTTGCCTCGGCGGGGGCTATTATGTAATAAACCGCCACGACGTATTTCAAGGATGGAAGGCTCTTCCTCACCACCTTCGCACCGAGGGATTCTATCTTCCTCACGGTTCTATCTATCACATCCCTCACCTCATCCTGTAAACCTTCGGATATGAATTCCTCAGGTATGACGAACTTCATTCCATCTATTCCTTCCTCTATCTCCCTCATAAAATCGATCTTTCTATCAACCGTCGTCATATCCCTTGGATCCTTCCCATGTATCATGTTCATCACGAGCGCGGAATCCCTGACGGACAACGTGATTGGACCTATTTGATCGAGCGATGACGCAAAGGCAACGAGCCCATACCTCGACACTAAACCGTAGGTTGGTTTGAATCCCACGACACCACAATATGCGGATGGCTGTCTTATCGATCCTCCTGTGTCGCTTCCGAGAGCGAACGGAACCTCACCACTTGCAACCGCAACCGCAGATCCCCCACTGCTACCACCCGGTATTCTTTCCGTATCCCATGGATTCCTCGACGGAAAGAACGCTGAATTTTCCGTGCTGGAACCCATGGCGAATTCATCGAGATTGGTCTTTCCCATGAGGAAGAACCCATGCTTTTTCAACTTCTCCGTCACGGTCGCATCATAAGGGGAATCGTAATTTTCCAGAATCCTCGACGCACAGGTTGTCTTAGTCCCAATCGCCATTATGTTGTCTTTGAGCGCATACGGGATCCCATAAAAATCACCATCTTCCGTCCCTTCTATTGGTTCATCCAGAACTGATATGAATGCTTTCACCTTGCTATCCACCATTTTTATCCTCTCATGAAAGGCAGGAAACAACTCATCCCTATTCAACCTTCCACTTTCAATTTCTTTCAATATGGCTTCGAGAGTCAAACCTACGGGATTCATCTCATTCCCTCCTCGAGTTATATGCACTTTTGAAAAGATTTTAACACAGGTGTTATGATAAAATCCCCAAGATACACGAAGGGAGGAATAGATGTGGGATTCAAATACTGGAAATTGTTCGTGATGGGATTGGGATTCTTTGGAATAAGCATGATATGGGCACTTTACAACGCCTACGTTCCGATATTTTTGAAGGATTTCGCACTTTCATCCATGGTTATTGGGTTCATAATGACGATAGACAACATATTCGCTATACTCATGCTTCCATACATAGGTGCCCTTAGTGATCAGACGAGAACGAAAATAGGTCGAAGAATGCCGTACATACTCGTCGGTGCACCCATGTCTGCGATCTTCTTCTCACTCATACCGCTATCACGTGCTTTTCACTCTCTCGCCCTCATGATGACCACCATAATCTTCATGAACTTTTTCATGGCTCTGTTCAGATCACCGGTTATAGCTCTGATGCCAGACATAACACCATCTGAGTACAGGAGTCAAGCTAACGGGATAATAAATTTCATGGGAGGATTGGGCGCGCTCTTAGTTTACTTCGCTGGAAAACCTCTCTACGATAGATACTATGGACTGCCGTTTTACGTCGGTTCCATCTTCCTCATCGTATCCTCCCTTCTAGTTTTCATCTTGATAAAGGAACCCGAAAGATACAGGATGAAGGGTGGAAGGATAGATCTGAGCGGTGTCCTTTCGAAAGCCTTTGGAGAGCTTAAATTGAATCTGAGGGATGTTTTCATCGAGAAGGAGAAAAGCCTGTTCTTCATCCTTCTGTCCATCCTCTTCTGGTTCATTGCCTTCAACTCACTCGAGACATTCTTCACGAGTTATATGAAATTTCAGATAGGTGTCAAGGAGAGCAGTGGTGCACTCATACTTGGTGCCTTTTCATTGACTTTCATGATTTTCGCCATCCCAGCTGGTTTCATGGGATCGAAGATCGGAAGGAGGAAAACGATAACCATAGGATTGATAATAGCTACGATCTCGGTTCTTTTGACCTTGATACTCGGATTGACAATCTCATCCAAGGGAAGCATAGAAAGTTTCGAAGGAGCGAAAAGGAAATTCATACTCTTCACCTTCGCCCTCTTCTCCTTCGGTGGTGTAGGATGGGCTATGGTCAATGTGAACTCACTTCCAATGGTCGTTGACATGACCGTGGATGAGAAACTTGGTGGTTATACGGGATTGTATTACTTCTTTTCAATGACTGCGAACATAATAGCTCCACCTCTTTCCGGACTCTTCATAGATATCTTCGGCTATAACTCCCTTTTGGTTTTCACCATGGTTTTCTTCATACTGTCAACTATAACCATCCAATTCGTGAAAAGAGGAGAAGTGAATCTCAGCGAAACCTTTCGAAAAACGCTGCGAAAATAAAAAAGGCATCCCATTTGGGATGCCTATATGAAATCTGGAGCGGAAGACGGGATTCGAACCCGCGACCTCCTGCTTGGCAAGCAGGCGCTCTACCGCTGAGCTACTCCCGCCCAACCGTTCAATCTGGTGCGAGAGGTGGGACTTGAACCCACACGGGAAAATCATCCCACTGGATTCTAAGTCCAGCGCGTCTGCCAATTCCGCCACTCTCGCACCTTCGAATGAATGGTGACCCGCGCGGGATTCGAACCCACGACCCCCTGATTAAAAGTCAGGTGCTCTACCTGCTGAGCTAGCGGGTCACCCAAAATTCAATGACCGATCCATCACAGTGGAGATTATACTCTATGTTTTCTTCCAATTCAAGTATCAGGGAGCGTGTTTCCACTTCAACTTATCGCTACATTGGACAGGGTCTATAATTTTATATATATCTCATATCGCGCGAGTATTTTGGCAATTATAATGCTACCAATAAGTAAGCCAATAGTAACTAAAATGGGATAAATTATTGGTAGGGAACTTGGAAGCTTGGCATTTAAGATGGTAGAAATAGTATTACTAAACATAAATATAATTAATGAATTTTTCCCCAGCACATTTAAAATGTCAACATGAAATTTATGTATTTCCACAAGGATATAAAATATGGAAAACAAAACAGTTGCTAATCCCGTGCTAAAAAGAATATAAGAAGATGAAACTAAATGCTTATTGAGTGGTATAAAGCGAGATTCCGCGAAACCAACTAAAGTAAGTATGATCCCTGTGAGTAAAAGTTTCTTTAAATCCGCCTGATCTCTTCGAGAAAATACTTCAACTCCTACAAATGAGGAGGCAAAAACGGGGATAAAAGCCCACGAAAGTGTTGCAAATGGACCACCCATGTCAAATTTTAGAATGAAGGAACTCAAGCCAAAAATGTTTATAGAAATTTGATAAAATGCGAGTAAAATAAAAGAAATGATTATACTGTACAATGGAGATAAAAACATTATTGGTAGAATAAATAAACCAACTGCGCCAAGCATTTGTAATATTCCCCAATCAAAAGACCTTTTAACCAATAAAATCCCTACAAATCCAAAAAGGAACAAAATTACATAGCGCTTTATAAAATGAAAGAGCGTTCTTTTCATTCCGAAACGAGAAAGTCTTGAATTTAGGGAAATACGATATGCTACACCCATGGCGAATAGAAACAGCGGAGCCACCAAGTCAGGAAATTGATAGCCATTCCATGGAGAGTGTTTCAACCACTTTGGCACATTATAGGGAGATAAGGAATTAACAAGTATCATTAAAAACAAGGCAAGCCCGCGAAAATGATCAAGGGATGATAATCGTTTTCTCTTTTTTTCTACTGTTTTGAATTTATTATCATTTCTTGTCGTTTTGCTTAACGTTCCAGGGTATTTGAAATTTCGACTTACGAAATTTAAGCGAGCGTTGGCAAACCACATATTCATTCGTTGTTCAAGTACATTAACATTGAGGTGAAGAATCGCCTGAAGCCTTATTTTACCCACCTCCCTTAAGCATTCCTAATCTCACCTTCCCAACTTTTTATTATTACTCGTTCACCACCGTTGAATTAAGTCAAATCAATTGTATACAAGCATTATCCCATGATCAAGAGATAAAGATGTATGATACAGAGCGGGTGGGGACATGATCGATCTCAAAAAGATACATCTTGAAGAAGAGAAATTAAGAAAGCTCACCGATATACTCAGGAAAAACGTGCAAAGAAGATAGCCATATTCGGTTCGCGTGTCAGGGATGATTGGAAGAAAGATAACGATGTGGACGTTTTGGTGAAATTCGACAAAAAGATGGATCTACTCGAATTCATAGGTATAAAGCAGGAGATAGAGGATGAAATAGGTGAGAAAGTCGATCTCATAACCTTGAATTCCAGGGGAAGATAACTCTGCAGAGAGGTCATATTGGGTTGCCTCCACTTTCACAAGTTCATCAAGATCAGCTCGGGAATTCCCTCCTTCATGGTGAATTATAAAGAGAACCAATGAAGTGGGAGGTGAAGGTAACGTGGGAAAATACACTTTCATCTTCTTCGTGATTCTGTTCATTATCATTTTCCTCTGTTCCTGTTCCAGCACGGTGAAAATGCTGATCCCCCAGAATCTCAAAACCGAATACGTGGATGAAACGACAGTTAAAATAAGATGGGACTATTTTGCGAGGAGTGATAGTTTCGAGATTCAGAGGAAAAAAGATGGTGGAACATTCGAGACGGTGGGTGAGGTCGAAGGGAAGGAGTTCAAAGACACAGGTTTAAACCCAGATGAGATTTACTACTACAGGGTGCGGGCGATAAAGGGTATCAGAAAATCGGACTGGTCTTATCCTCTCGAGATCAGAACTCTCGAAAGGGTACCCCATGTTCCCATCGTTGAGGACCCAGAACTCGATAGAGTTGAAAGGAAGATCAAACTCAAGTGGAGAAACACGAACAGATCGAATGTCAGGTTTGAAATTATGAAATGGTTGGATGGGGATGAACCTTCGATAGTTGAGAATGTGGACGGTGAGGAATTCGAAGATGGAAATATTCTGGAAGGGTTGACATATCATTACAGGATCAGGGCGAGAAAGGGAGATTATGTTTCTGAGTGGTCGGATCAGGTGAGTATTACCGTGGATATTCCGATTCCATACTCCGTGATCAACCTTTCGGCAGATAGGGTGATGCCGACCGAGGTTCACTTAGCTTGGGATTGCGAACTGAACGATCTCGATGGTTTCGAGATATGGAGAAAAGAGGAAGGAAAGGATTGGATCCTTCTGGCGAAGGTGCCGGGAAATTCGAAGAGCTTCGTGGATAACGAGGTGGAACAGGAGAAATTCTACACCTACAGGGTTGTAGGATACAGGGGCGTATCGAAGATGAATCCAGGTATTTTGAACATCAAAGTTCCACCGAAAATCGTTCTCCCAGATGTCGAAGATTTCGAGATAACCGATGTAACAAATTACAGCATACATCTCACATGGAATTACGGCTCCGATGAACACGAAGGATTTGAAATTCAAAGACGAACGAACGACACGGATTTCGTGAGGATAGCCATCCTTGGAAAGGATGTGAAACACTACGAGGATGTGGATTTGAAACCATCCACGAGGTATTATTACAGGATGAGAGCCTTCAATGGGGATGGTTATTCGGAATGGTCGGTGGTTGTGACCACGGTTACCTTGGAAGATACGAGATAATATCGGCGAGCAGGAGAACGGATATACCTGCTTTTTATTCGAGATGGTTCATGAAATCCATAAAAAGGGGATACTTCTGCTTCATCAATCCATTCAACAGGAAACAGGTGCAGAAGATTTCGTTGAGACCGGAGGATGTGAAGGTGATAGTCTTCTGGACGAGGAATCCATCACCTCTCATTCCTCATCTCGATGAGTTGGATCGTGCTGGATACAGATATTACTTCCATTACACCGTGCTGAACTATCCAAGAAGTCTCGACAGGTTCGTTCCTTCACTTGAAAGAACTGTCGAGGTTTTTCGAAGACTCTCCGACAGGATCGGCAAGGAGAGGATCATACTCAGATACGATCCAATCATACTGACAGATGAGATGGATGCGGAATTTCACATGAAAAATTTTGAGAAGATAATCACCAAACTTGGAGATTACGCTGGGAGGGTCGTCATAAGTTTCCTCGATCTGTACAGAAAAACAAAGAAGAATCTTGGAAAAGCAGGTGTGAAGTTGGTCGAGAAATTCGATTTGAACGATCCATCGATGTCGAAAATGATGGAAACTATTGTGGATGTATCCAAGTCGAAGAACTTAGAAATTGTCAGTTGTGCAACGGAGACGAATCTCGAGGTCTTTGGAATAAAGAGGGGAAAGTGTATAGATGACGAACTGATATGGAGATTGTTCAAAATAAAGGTGAACTCGGAGAAGGATGAAAATCAAAGGAAATTCTGTGGATGTGTCAAAAGTAAGGATGTCGGGATGTACGATACATGTCTTCACGGATGTGTGTATTGTTATGCGGTTTCGAGCCATGAAAGAGCTTTGAGGAATTACAGAAAGCATGATCCTAACTCACCTTTTCTTCTGAACCCCGAATTCACGTGAATTCGATCATCAACTTCCCGTTCTCCATCAGGATTTCACCATCTATCTCTATGGTCGGATGGAGAAAAACACAATCGTTGTGAGTTTTGCTGAGATTTTTCCCTCCGAAATCCACGTTCATGCCGAAACCCACATGTGCGGTTCCAAGCTTCTTCTCATCCTCTATGATCCGACCGGTTATTCGAGCCCTTTCGTTGACACCTATTCCAAGCTCGGCGACGACCATCGCATTCGGATCATCCAACTCCTTCAAAAACTCTTCAAAGATCTTCGCCTGAGCCCCTCCCTCTATTTCGGTTATTCTGCCATCTTTTATATCGATCACCACCTTCTCGTGAAGAAGCCCAACGTTCGCGATTGACCCATCCACGACGAGTCTTCCGTTCACGGATTCCTCAACCGGTGCTATGAAAGCTTCACCTGCTGGAAGATTTCCCCATCTTCCCGGTTCCGTGTATAAACCATCATCTGGTCCACCTGGTTTTCTATCTTTCAAACTCATCATCAGATCTGTTCCGATGGGAGTTGTTATCCGAAGGCTAACCGCATCGCGGAGAATCTCGGATATTCTCGAGACCATGCGGGATATCTTCCCGTAATCAGCGTTCAAAGGTCCAAGGAACATGTCCATGGTTATGGATCCCATGCTCGCTATCCTCGCCCCTCTCTCAGTTGCTTTCATTCTCGCCTCTGTGTGACTTATGGAGTAATTCGTTATGAGCAGACAAACATCGCTGTTCATCATTGCTTCCGAAACAAGCACGGGAGGTTCCTCTCCTCTGAAATCTCTCGGCTTCATGAGAACGAGGATAGGATCGACCTGAAAATCGAGAGAAAACGCGGATTCGAAGAACATATTTGCAACTTCCATCGTCGGTGGATCCGTCACCACCACCAACTTCTCGTTCTGTTTCAAATTCATGTTCTTGATGAGGATATTCTTTGCGATTTTGAGGATTCTTGGATCTATCATTCGATCACCTCATTTCAAAAACAGATTCATCACCTTCGCGTTAACCGTGTCTACCAAGCCAAGATCTGAAACTTTGTATTTCGGACTCACCGTGAGAGCCAAAACGGTGAGAAAGAGAATCGGATTGGTGTGCGACACGCCGTTTCTCCTCAATGCATCCTCTATCTCCCTCATCTTCGTTCCAACCTTTTCAACGGGTTCATCACTCAGGATACCTCCAATCGGCAATTCGAGAAGAATCCTCTCATCCTTAGATACGAAAGCCATCCCACCTTTCAAAATCATGTTACCCGCTTTCGCCATCTGTTCCGGATCTTTTCCGACGATCACGATGTTGTGGTTATCGTGTGAAAAACTCGTGGCGAAAGCACCGTCTTTCAGATTCAGTCCCTTCAAAAATCCCACACCACCAATCGGTTCGGAATTTCTTCTCCTGAAAACGTTGACCTGAACTATATCCTTCCCGTTCAAGTTGGCGAATCCGCTTTTGAAATACAATCTTTCCACGGTTATATCGGTCAGTGAGTTCTCGTCGTTCATCGTGATGACCCTCACCTCGTGTGAACCATCCGAAATGTCGATTCTGAAATCCTCCTTCTTGAATTTTCTCAGCTCTATGGACTTATCGAAGATCTCGCGGAATCTGGTCGGATGAAATTGAAGATTCAGCAACCTTTCACCCTTCACATAAACTTCATCTGGAACGATCCTTTTAAGATCACTCACGGTGAAGAAATCCGCACTCTTGCCCGGGGCTATGATTCCGTATCGATCCAAACCCAGATAAACTGCCGGTCTCAGCGTTGCGGATGCCATCGCATCCAATGGATCCCAACCGAGTGATATCGCCCTGTCGATCAGAAGGTTGAGATGTCCATCCAGCAGGATGGATGGAGGAAGATCATCCGTGACGAGCAGAATCCTCGATCTATCCTTAAGGCTCATTATGTATTCGACATTTTCACGTGTGAGAGATTTCATCTGTATCATCACGTACATTCCTTTACGTAGTTGTTCCTCAATCTTCTCTGGATTCGTGAGGGTGTGATCCGATCTGACCCCATATCCGAGATATTTCGAAAGTCTCATCTTTCTCAAAGTTGGACAGTGTCCCTCGATTTTCAATCCTTTTCTGTTCGCAAACTCTATTATCTCCATCAATTCATCATTTCCATCGAGAACCCCGTTGTAATCCATCAGTTCACCCAATGCGACCACACCGTTGAAATTTGAAAGAACTTCCACATCTTCCACAGTTATTCTCGAATTCGGAGTTTCAAGTTTTCTTCTACTCGCCGGAACACAACTTGGAATGGCGGTAAGTATCTTCAGGGGCTGATTCTTTGAATTCTCGATCATGAATACGACACCCATCAATCCGAAAAGATTTGCCATCTCATGTGGATCCTGAAGAACAACGCCTGTTCCGTGTTTGAGCACTGCTTGCGAAAATCTGTAGGGTGTTACCATACTGCTCTCTATGTGCATGTGAGAATCTATAAGAACCGGAAGAACCTGCTCACCTTTAAGATCCACGATTTCACCGTCGAGATCATCACCGTACTTTCCCTCTTCAACGAATTCAAAGACCCCATCCTTCACGGAAAACCAACCCTCGAATATCCTTTGATTCACCACATCCACGATCGAAGCATTTTTGAATATTTTCCTCATTTTTTGTTCCCCTCAATCAGTATCCTGACAGCTTCGATTGAAACCTCTATAGCTTTCTCCTCAGCTTCTTTGAACAGCTTTTCCTTCTCCTCTTGGGAAGGTTGCTCCTTCAACCATATGTTGGAATCCGTTGCGAGTATCGCACCAACCTTCACCCTTCTCATTGTTCCAACCACAAAGACGGTGGCACACTCCTGCTCCGCTGCAACCACACCGGCATCCTTCAAAAATCTGTTCAGGTCCCAGTCTTGAACGTAAAAAGCGTCCCTTGTGTAAACAATTCCCTTGAAATAACTGTATCCCAGCTTCTCACATGCCTTCTCCAAAGCCAGAGTTACTTCCATATCCGCCACAGCTGGGAAGGGTAACGGTGCGTAGGCTTGTGATGTTCCCTCCCCTCTGTAAGCTCCGGTCGCTATGATGAGTCCACCTATGGGAATATCCTCCTGCCTCGCCCCTGCCGATCCAACCCTTATGAAATACTTAGCTCCTATGTTGGTGAGCTCCTCGACAGCTATGGATGCTGAAGGCCCACCTATACCCGTTGAGCAAACACTCACAGCAACTGAACCTATCCTTCCGGTGTAAACGATGAACTCCCTGTTCTTCGATATCAACCGCGGTGATTCGAGTTTCTCAGCTATCTTCCTCGCCCTTTCGAGATCACCCGGAATCAGAACATATTCCCCAACATCGCCTTCTTTACATCTTATGTGTCTCTGCATTCCCATCCGATGTATTCCCTCCCCGTTGAACTGTGAATCTATATCTTGAAAGCTATGCAATCCTTCGGTTCCACGAACACGGTGATACTTTGCCCTTCCTTCAGCATGCCCATCTCCAATTCCATCTCAACATTCAGAATCTCCATATACCCGATATCCACCATGTAAAGCACCGTATCCCCCTGAAAGATTCTCGAAATTATTCTTCCCTCGAGTGTGTTCCTCGTCTCTTTTTTCGCGGGCTTGAAATTCTTCCTCCTCGCAAGAAGAACCACATTCTCACCGATCGTTAAATCTTCGGAAGTTCTCGCCAAAAATTTCCTTCCCTCATAATCCACCACCACGTATCCATCCTCGAAATCCACCACCTTCCCCTTCAAGAATTCCTGAAACCCCATGAACTTTGCGCAATACAATGTCTTTGGATTGTTGTAAACTTCCTCCGGTGTTCCAAAATGTTCTATCTTTCCATCGTTCAGAAGTGCTATCTTATCCGAAAGTGCTATCGCTTCAGCCTGATCGTGTGTGACGTAAACTGTCGTTATTCCGAGCTCTTTCTGGAGTCTTCTGAGTTCGGACCTCATTTCAACCCTAAGTTTCGCATCCAAATTTGACAAAGGTTCATCCATCAGGAGAAGATCAGGCTCTATGACTATGGCGCGAGCTATCGCAACCCTCTGTTGCTGTCCTCCGGAGAGTTGCGAGGGCAATCTACCCTCGAACCCCACCAACCCAACGAGTTCAAGGGCTTCCTTCACCTTCTTCTCTATCTCAACTTTATCCATCCTTCTCAACTTCAACCCAAAGGCTACATTTTCAAAAACGTTCAAATGGGGAAAAAGGGCGTAGTTTTGAAACACTATTCCTATGTTCCTCCTGTTGGGAGGTATGTTGTTGTATATCTTCCCCCTTATGATGAGTTCACCGGATCTTATTGGAAGAAAGCCAGCTATGGTTCTCAGCGTGGTGGTCTTTCCACTCCCACTCGCACCAAGCAGTGAGACGAATTCCCCTTCTTCCACGGAGAGGGAAAAATTTTCGAGAACATTGGTCTTTTTGTCGTATCCAACTGTGATCTTTCTCAGCTCCAAGAAAGCCATCTGATCACCCCTGATCCGATCACATGTATCTCGTTATTCCAAGTAACTTCTGGGAAAGTATGACGATTCCGAAGGTTAGAAGGATGAGTAGTGTTGACAGAGCAGCTATACTCGGATCGTAGTAATACTCCATGTAGCTCATC
>Ga0190316_1000437_pt1 | contig 12278 bp, 15 predicted proteins | sample 48701112_MG_FD_161663 | JGI IMG/M metagenome (GOLD analysis project Ga0190316, IMG submission 161663) | Hydrothermal vent sediment bacterial communities from Southern Trench, Guaymas Basin, Mexico - 4870-11-1-2_MG | ecosystem: Environmental > Aquatic > Marine > Hydrothermal vents > Sediment ... | reverse complement strand
AGCTGGCTGAAGTGATGGGACGACTTGATCGGCTGGAGAAGAGTGCCTAGAATGCAGTTTGCAGTACCAGTGAGTGATGATAAGGATTTCAACGGCTATTACATTTTCCCTTCTTCCCACGGGAATCCATAATTCTAAAAAGGAGATTTGATATGAAAATCGCGGTAAGTACTTCTGGCACGAGCCTGGAAGCAATGGTTGATCCGCGCTTCGGACGTTGTCCCTATTACATCTTTGTGGATACAGATAGCGGCACATTCGAAGTGCAGCAGAACGCTGCCGCCATGGCTGGAGGCGGCGCGGGAATCCAGGCCGCCCAAGCGGTCGTGGAGAATGGGGCGCAGGTTGTGATCAGTGGAAACATAGGCCCCAATGCCTTTCAGGTCTTCAGTGCAGCCGGGATTCCCACTTATACCGCAACGGGCATAACCGTATCGCAGGCCGTGGCAGCTTTCAAAGCTGGGACGTTGCCCTCTGCGGGTGGCGCGACCGGCCCCGCGCACGCGGGTACGGGCGGAGGTAAGGGTTCTGAGATGGGCGCGGGGCTACCCGCTGCACCGGCATCCCTCAGCGAAACCGAAGTCCTCAAGCAGGAAGTCACCGAGCTACGCAAGTCGGTCGCCGCGCTCTTGCAGAAAATTGATGGACTGAGCAAATAAAGGATACCATAGAAAGGAAGATAAAATGGTAGGGACGGCGTTAGAAAAACGCGAGGAACTGCAACCACAATCGCGAGACCGCGAGGCACTGACGCCGGCAAGCCCCCCGGTTATCGAGGTTAAGCCGTATCCAGTCAGTGGCGTGCCGGCGACCCGGGAACGCTCCCGCGTCGTGGAACTGGCCGATAGAGGGTTGGCTCTTCTTTCCAGCCTGCTGCGGTTGGGGCTGCTATGGGTGGAAAACCGCGAGCCGGCGCAGCTCGTCGCTCCGTCAGGGAGACAAACCGGTCTCCCGGCAGACACGCGGCGGACCATGTCGGCGCGGGGTTCGGGGAGAGGCCGTGGCGGGCGACGACGCCGGCGGCGCGGTGGTAGGGGGGACCCTCGTGGTCGCCCGTAGGGGCAATCCTCGTGGTTGCCCTTTATCAACCAATAAATGGAGGTAAAATCATGAGTATATTTGCTAGAGGACGTGGCGGTGGTGGCAGAGGTCAAGGTGTGGGCGGCGGTGGCGGTGGACGCGGGAGAGGCGGCGGCAACAAACCCGGTTCCGGGCCGGCCGGCACTTGCGTTTGCCCATCCTGTGGACACAGCCAGCCGCACCAGGTCGGCGTCCCTTGCTACAGCATCAAGTGCCCTAAATGCGGCGCGACGTTAGTCAAGGGCTAGAACGTAGGTGATCTGACTCGCTTTTGCTCGTAGTAACGATTTTGGTCGTTCGGCTCTTTAGGATTTCGCATGGTCGAGCCAAAATCAACCGCGAATGGCGCGAATTCACGCGAAAAAAAATAAAAAAAATCAGTGCAATCTGTGTAATCCGTGGTGAAAAATTCACATCTCGGTGAACCCACCATGCAAAGTCCCAGAGACCCGGTCGTTCCAAGTCGACTGAAATCGTTACTACGATGCTGAGATCGCTTTCTGTCGGGAGATTAAACGTATGCTCGTTTTCGGACCGGTCCCCTCCAGGCGTTTGGGGCGGAGTATGGGAGTCAACAACATCCCGCCCAAAATTTGTACCTACTCGTGTGTGTACTGCCAGCTGGGACGCACGCTCAAACTGCAAAACGTTCGTCAGGCCTTCTACAAGCCGGAAGAGGTCTTGCGGGAAGTGCAGGACAAAATAGAAAAGGCGCGCGCGGCAGGGGAATCCGTGGATTACTTGACCTTTGTGCCCGATGGAGAACCCACACTGGATATTCATCTTGGCGCAGAGATCGCGTTGCTGAAGTCGCTGGGAATCAAGCTCGCTGTAATCACCAACAGCTCGCTCCTCTGGCACGAGGAGGTGCGGGCAGCCCTGTCGCAGGCGGATTGGGTCTCGCTGAAAATGGATGCCGTGCTCGAAGAGGTCTGGCACCGGGTGGATCGCCCCCACGGGAGTTTGCGACTTCCTCAGATCCTTGCGGGTGCCCTTGAGTTTGCCAAAACCTTTGAAGGACAACTGGTGACGGAAACGATGTTGGTCGAGGGCGTCAACGATGGCGTGGCTGCCATCGAGGCGGTGAGCGATTTTCTGGCACGCTTGAAGCCCCAGACGGCCTACCTGGCAATTCCCACACGTCCACCAGCCGAGGCGTGGGTGCGCTCCCCTGATGAGGAGGTCATCAACCGAGATTACCAGATCCTCCGGCGCGAAGTGGCGCACGTAGAGTACCTGGTGGGATACGAAGGTAACGCTTTCGCGTTCACGGGCGACGCTGCCGACGACTTGTTGAGTATCACCTCAGTGCATCCTATGCGAGAGGACGCGGTACACGAGTTCCTGGGGCGGGCTGAGGCGGATTGGGCAGTTGTGCGGGACCTGGTCGCCGGTGGGCAACTTGTCGAGACGACCTACGAAGGGCGAAAGTTCTACGTGAGGAAGCTCAATTCGAGAAAAGGGTGACGCCACTCCCCTGCGCTACGTGGCTTACTACGAACTACTACTACGAACAAATTCTCGCTTCACTGTAGCCGGATCTGACGATTTCTGGCGAGCAAACAAATGGGTGTCGTAGCCGCGATTTCTATATCGCGCCAGCCCCGCGAGGTAGGATTAGTGGGCCGTTTTGCGCCTGTGACATTTGCCAATCAATAGTATAATAGAGACCCCTCGGGTTTTTGTGGGGGTTGCACAGAACCTGAAGGGTCTTAAATCGTAAGTACCTACCCAGCTCTCTAGCTGTGGCTGGCGTGGTCCAGCAGGTCTCTGACCGAGCCACTTGTGGCTGCCTGGGTAGTTACCTCAAATCTTATATTTTTTATGGAGGAATATATGCGTATCGCTATTTCAGCCGATGACTCCCGAGGTCTTGACAGTGTGGCCGCCCATCACTTTGGGCGTTGCCCTTACTACGTTTTCGTGGATGTGGAGGAGCGGAAAGTCCAAAAAGTTGAAACGCTCCCTAACCCCACTTACGAACATCATACGCCGGGCGCAGTGCCGGCTTTCATCCATGCCCAGGGCGCGGATGTGATGTTGGCTGGGGGCATGGGCCGCCGGGCCATTGACCTCTTCCAGCAATACGGCATCCGCGCGCATACTGGTGCTGCCGGCACCGCGCGCCGTGCCCTGGAGCAATTTCTGGGTGGAGCGCTGGAAGAAGCTGTCCCTTGCAAAGAACACAGTGGTGGGGGAGAGCACGAGCACCAACACGCCGCCGACCACGATGAGGAGGAACACGGCGAAGTCCAGCGCTTGCAAGAAGAAATCACCGCCCTGCACAAGCAGATCGTCGAGGCTGGCAACCGTCTTGAGCAGCTGCAGTAAGCTTTTGGAGTATCTTCTCAATAATCCGGGGCGTCTTGAGCCAGTCTTGCTCTTTTCTGCCACGAATCTCACGAATTAACACGAAAAAAAGAGGAAAATTAGTGAAATTCGTGGCTGATTTTTGCTGCGCCCCATGATTTACCCCCCACTTTTTGAGAAGATACCTTTTGGACACGGGCACTGTGTGAATTTAGACCTCCGAGGTTTGGGCAGTATGATTCGGAAAGCCAGTAACATGCCCTGTAAACCTCGGAGGTCTGGCCCCGACTTTTTGAGATGATACCTTGCGGAGTGAGCATGATCACGCTAACCTGCATTGTCGAGGATAGGGACAACCCCCCGTTCCGGCACGAGCACGGCATCGCCTTCTGGATCGAAACTCCGGACGGGCGGGTGTTGTTCGATACCGGCGGAAGCGGGGAGGTGCTGTTGCACAATCTACACCGGCTCGACTTGGACCCCGCCACGCTGGACGCCATCGCGCTCAGTCACGCGCACAACGACCACACCGGTGGCTTGCCCGCGCTGTTGCCTCTTCTGCGACCGGACATCCCGCTTTATGCCAACCCTACGCTTTTCCGCCGCCGTTACTCGGATCACGGTCATGGGCCTGAAGATGTCGGCCCCAGCCTCACGGCAAAACAATTGGAGGGCCGCGTGGCATTGCGGCTGAACGCCGAACCCCAGGAGATACTCCCCGGCCTCTGGACCACCGGCGAGATCACCGCGCGCCCGCACCCAGAGGGCCGCAGCGCGCGGCATACCGTGATCGAAAACGAGCGGCATGTTCCCGACCCCTACCAGGACGATCTCTCGCTGGTACTAGAAACGCCGGAGGGCCTTTTCCTGCTCTGTGGTTGCTGTCACGCCGGGTTGTTCAACACGTTAGCACACGTCCGCCGGCATTGGGATGGCCCTGTCGTGGGCCTTGGCGGAGGGACGCACCTCACCGGCGCGTCGTCCGCAGTCTTGCACGAGACCGTCACGGCGGTTAAGTCTCTGGAAACAGTCGAGCATGTCTGGCTGGGACACTGCTCCGGCAAAACCTTCATGGCGGAGATGGCCGCCGCTATGGGAGCCCGCTTCCACCCCTGCCTGACCGGAACGCAAATCAGGCTGTGATCCCTACGCCACGGGATCGTGATTTACCATGGGGTGTGACAATCGCCGGCGCAACCTTAAACTTGTAACTTGCTAACTTTGTATCATCTCAATAATCCGGGGTAATTTTTACCACAGAGACACGGAGAGCACAGAGTTTTTTATTTTTTCTCCGTGTTCTCCGTGTTCTCCGTGTTCTCCGTGTTCTCTGTGTCTCTGTGGTGAGAAAAACAGCTGACGAAATGTTTCCCCCTAAATATTGAGAAGATACCTCTGAAGGGAGTGTGTGAACATGCAACCACCATCCGTTTCGGCTATAGTTCCCATCTATAACGAGGAGAAAACGGTCGCCGGCGTGGTGACTGTCTTGCTGCACAATCCGGCCTTCATTGAGGTCATCTGTGTCAACGATGGCTCTACCGACCGGAGTCTAGACGTGTTGGCAGGGTTCAAGGATGAAATCATCCTGATTGACTTGCCGGAAAACCGAGGCAAAGGTTACGCGCTGGTTGCCGGCATCCGGGTTGCCCAGGGCGAACTCGTTGCTTTCTTCGATGGCGACCTGACCAATCTTTCCCCAGCTCACATCCAGACGCTGTTGGCCCCGGTGCTCAAAGGTGAGGCCGATGCGGTACTGGGGTATCCTAAAAAAGGCTCCATGCCCAACGTATTCTCCCATCTGACAGGGGAACGGATCTACTACAAACGGGATTTACTTCCTTTTCTTGAGCAGATGGCCCAAAGCCGTTTCGGCGTGGAAGTTTTGTTGAATGATCTGTTTGCAGAAAAACGGGTCCAGAAGGTGCCTCTCGAAAACCTGACCGGCCTCTTGAAACATGAGAAGCACGCTCCCTTAAACGCCTTCAAAGAGTATTTGGGGGAAGGCGTCGAGATCGCCCAAACCCTCAGCTTCAGGGAAATTCTCACGCCGGAAGATTCCAAGATTATCGCCGGCTTGAGCCGTATCTCCAATTTCAGGGAACTTGAAAGTGCCATCAAGAAAATCACAGACCAGACGCTCAGGAATTTCTTGGAAAATTACATTCTAAATTATCTGAAAATGGCGCACCAGCGACTGAAGGATGAAGGCCAGGCGTTTTTCTAAGCCAGGAGCCGCACCCAGTACCTGATCGCCACTCACCACTCACCGAAATCACTTTAGGAGTTCAACACATGCAAATTGCCATTGCCAGCGGCAAGGGCGGCACGGGAAAAACCACGGTCGCGGTCAATCTATTGTTGGCCGTCGCCGGGTTAGAAGCTGCCGAACGCCCTACCGACATAGTTTTTCTGGATTGTGACGTCGAGGAGCCTAACGCCGCCATCTTTCTGAAGCCCACTTTCACCGAGACGGAAGAGGTAGGACTGCTGCTCCCCGAAATTGACGAGGACAAATGTACCTACTGTGGCGTCTGCGCCGAGGTCTGCGCCTTCCACGCCATCGCCGTGCTGGGGCAGAAGGTGTTGGTTTTTCCCGAACTCTGCCACGGCTGCGGAAGTTGTACCTACAATTGTCCCACGGGAGCCATTCACGAGGTACTGCGCCCTACCGGTCACTTGGAATGGGGCATGGTGGATGTGTCCGGCGCCGCCGTCAGATTTGGACACGGCGTGTTGAACGTCGGCGAGGCGATGGCGACGCCCGTCATCAAAAAACTGAAGCAGAAAGGGCTGCCGCGCGGCCAAGATGCGCTGGCCCTGTTAGACGCGCCGCCCGGCAACTCCTGCCCTGTCGTGGAGACAATGCGCGGGGCGGATTTTGTGCTCTTGGTGACGGAGCCGACACCCTTCGGGTTGCACGATCTTCGCGTAGCCATCAAGGTGGCGCGAGACGAGCTGCAGCTGCCGGTAGGCGTCGTCATCAACCGCGACGGCGTCGGCGACGAGGGTGTGGAGCAGTTCTGCGCCGAGTCCGGCGTACCCATCCTGCTGCGCATCCCGCTGGACCGGCGCATCGCCGAGGCCTATGCCGACGGCATCACCATCGTAGCAGCTTTTCCCGAATATCGTAAGACCTTCGCCGGTCTCTACCGGCAGATTCGGGAGATCGTGGAGGTGACAGCATGAATGGCGAACCCCAACAAATTGTCGTTTTGAGTGGGAAGGGCGGCACCGGCAAGACTAGCGTGATCGCTGCCCTTGTCCATCTGGCCGCGCAGGAATTCCCCCTCGCCATCGCCGACACCGACGTGGACGCCTCGAACCTGGACCTCGTCCTCCGGCCCCAGCGACTGGAGGAGCATATCTTCAAAAGTGGCTTGCTCGCCCATATTGATCCTGAAACCTGCATCAGCTGCGGGGCGTGTTATGATGCCTGTCGCTTCGACGCTATCATCCCTGGCGCGGAGGGTGAGCCGTACCGCGTGGACGAAGTGTCCTGTGAGGGTTGTAACGCCTGCACTTACCGTTGCCCGGTGGATGCCATTACCAGCTCGGAGCCGGAGGTGGGTCGCTGGTTTGTTTCGGACACGCCCTACGGGCCGCTTTACCATGCGCACCTCTTCGCCGGGGGGGATAACTCCGGCAAGCTGGTGACATTGGTCAAGCAGCAGGCCCGACTGCGTGCGTTAGATGACGGACGTCCCCTGGTGTTGGTGGATGGCCCGCCGGGGATCGGCTGCCCGGTCATCTCGGCGGCCTCTGGGGCAACACTGGCGCTGCTCGTGGTTGAACCCACGCTTTCCGGTGTACATGACCTGGAGCGGGTGCTGCAATTGACGGCGCACTTCGGCGTGCCGGCGTTGGTGCTGATCAACAAGGCCGACCTTAGCATGGTACGCACCCAGGAGATTGAGAAATTCTGCCGGGAACGAAACGTGCCGGTAGTTGGTCGCATTCCTTACGACACCGTAGTGACAGAAGCGATGGTGCAGGGAATCCCCATCACGGCGTACCGCGAGGGCCAGGTCACACAAGCGTTACGGGAAGTCTGGCAGAAAATTGTTAAGAAATTAAAAATTAAAAATGAAGAAATGACAAATGACTGACGGCTATCCGCTATCCGCTATCCGCTGTCCGCTGTCCGCTGTCCGCTGTCCGCTGTCCGCTATCCGCTATTCGCTGTCCGCTGAACGCTGACGACTACTTGACTACCCGACTACCCGACTACTCGACTACCTGACTACCCGACTAAATGAGGTAACCATGCCACTGGAAACTACTTTGCGCGAGAAGATTTTGTTGAAGCTGGTGGAGGTCATTGATCCAGAAACCGGCGTGGACGTGCTGCGGATGCGGCTCATCGAAGGACTCACTGTGGACGAGGAAACCGGGTTGGTCAAATACTGCTTCCGCCCCTCATCGCCGCTCTGCCCGCTGGCGGTCAGCCTGGCCACTGAGATCAAGCACGCCGTGGCCGCTGTGCCGGGAGTTAAGCAGCAACAGATCGAGGTCACGAACTACATCAAAGCCGCAGAACTGACGGAGCTCATCAACCAGGACGACGTGTGATGTAGCACAGGCGTCAAAAGTCCGAAGTCTAAAATCAAACGTCAGGAGCTTTTGTATCTTCTCAATATTTGGAGGTAGCTCGGGCCGGTCCCTTCGCGGACTCAGGGCAGGCTTCCTGACCGTGCCCGTCTGGGCTGCGGTCGGTGCAGTTTGGGGCGGAAGGCCCCAATGAGCCCCGCAGGGCAGGTGGCCCTGCGGGGCCACGCCGGCCACAGCTATTTACCGCTACTTATTGAGAAGATACGAGGTTTTGAAAGGAAAACAATGCCTTCTTCCCAGCGTGATTATCTGAAATTGCTCTTGGAGCGTTATTGGTTTGCTCCTCCCGTGGCCCTCTGGCGCGCGGTGGAATTGCGTGTCCTGGCCGCCGAGGAATTTTCGCGCCCCATCCTGGACCTGGGGTGCGGCGACGGTCTCATTGCGGATGTGCTTTTCGTTGGCGAGGAACCCATCGAGGCAGGTTTCGACCCCTGGTGGGAGCAACTGCGCCAGGGTGCGCAAAGCAACATGTACCGGCACGTACAACAGGCGCTGGGAGATGCCATGCCTTACCCCAGCAACACCTTCGCTACGGTCTTCAGCAACTCCGTGCTGGAGCATATCCCCGACCTGGCCCCGGTGTTGCGTGAGGCCGCGCGGGTGTTGCGACCGGGCGGGCGTTTCATCGCTACCGTGCCCAGTGACGCCTTCCGGCGACTCCTGGCCGGGTACCGTGAGCGCATGTCCGTTGGCGATCTGCAAGGCGCGGAAGCCTACGCCACGCGCGTGGATCGTCGCCTGGAGCATTACCGCTATCCCACACCCCGGCAGTGGGGAGGAATGCTCGCCCAGGCCGGGATACGTCTCCTGACCACGCGCTACTACATCCCCGCGACCGTGGCCGCGCTTTGGGATAAGGGGAACGCTACTTACGGCATCAGCGAAGACGGCAAGCCATTCTACCGTTGGTTGGCTTCGCCGCGTCTGAAGAAATTGGGGTATCAAAACTGGGTGCGGCGTCAGGTGGTGCGCACCTTGAGCCGCGAATGGCGCCATCTCTACGAGATGGGCGTCCCCGAAGGCGGGGTCGGCGCGGGACTGCTGGTGGTGGGGGAGAAGGTATGACCGTGCCGAGTCATGTAGCGGCGCAGTCTCAGCTCGCCCCGCAGACGTGGGATGCTTTCGTCGCCGGCCATCCCCAGGGACACATCCTCCAAACGAGCGGGTGGGGCCGCCTCAAGGCCGGCTTCGGCTGGGATTGGGAGATCGTGGCATTGGGCGAGGCGTCGGTCCCGACCGCCGGCGCACTGGTTCTCTACCGGAGATTGCCGCTCAACTTAGGCGCGTTGGCCTATATCCCTCGTGGCCCCGTCGTGGATTGGAGCGACGAGGCGGCGGTGCGAGAGGTGCTGGAAGCGGTGGAACAGGCCGCCCGCCGTCAGCGCGCCTGGGCGTTGTGGATGGAACCGGAGCGCGTTGCCGTGCCGGAAACCCGACAGCAATTGCAGGGGCTGGGATTGCGTCACTCGTCGCGCACCATCCAACCCCCTTGTACCATCGCGGTGGACATCGCGCCTGATGAAAAGACTATCCTGGCGCGGATGAAGCAGAAGACCCGCTACAATATCCGCCTGGCCGCGCGTAAGGGCGTCACTGTCCGCGCGGGCGGTGTGGAGGAGACTCCGCTCTTTTACACGTTGATGACGGAGACGGGGGGGCGGGATGATTTCGGCATCCACAATGAAGCTTACTATCGCCGGGCACTGGAGAATTTTCTCCCCGCCGGGCAGAGCACGCTGCTATTCGCCGAGGTCGCCGGTGAGCCGGTGGCCGCGCTGGTGGCCTTCGCGTTGGGGGAGAGGGCCTGGTACTTCTACGGCGCGTCGTCCAGCCGCCACCGCGCGAAAATGCCCACTTACGCCCTGCAATGGGAGGCTATCCGTTGGGCCAAGTCACGTGGCTGTACTACCTATGACCTGTGGGGCATTCCCGACGCGGACGAGGTAACCTTAGAAGCGGAATTCAAGGGACGCAGCGACGGCCTGTGGGGCGTCTACCGCTTCAAGCGCGGTTTTGGTGGGCAGGTGGTCCGTTACACCGGCCTGTGGGAGAAGTCGCTACATCCGCTTTACCCGCTGGCGGCGCAGCTGCTGCGAAGATGAGAGTTGCAAGTTGGGAGTTGCAAGTTGCAGGTTAGGAGTTGAAAGTTGCAAGTTGCAGGTTAGAAAGTTGAAAGTCGAAGGTTGAACGACGGAACACGCAACACGCAACACGCAATACGCAATACGCAATTTGTATCCCAAACTAAAACGACTAAAGTGGTATCTTCTCAATATTTAGGGGGAAACATTTTGTCATCTGTTTTTCTCACCACAGAGCAACTGTGTTAAAAATTCCCCCGGATTATTGAGATGATACCTAAAGTGATTATTACCATACTACCATGTGGCGTTCGCCGAGGTACGGAGTGACACTCGTTGCCGACCAAGGCATGGCCTTTTTGGAGTCTGGAAGCGCACACCGCCGTTCCTATGAGCGATGGCTTGTTCAGCGTGGTAGGTGTATAATTTTAGTAAAGGTGTTGTGTGTAGAAGACATTATTGGAAATAACAAGCAAACAGGTTTTTGACAGGATTAACAGGATTAACAGGATTAACAAGATTATCTTTCTGTTTCCATCCTGTAAATCTTGTAAATCCTGTCTGATTTTCTCTTGGTTGGACAAACATTCTTATTCCCGATAATGTCTAGAGTAAGGAGGTCGCAATGGAAATCTACAAAGTAGATACAGTATTAAAACAAAGCGGAACTCTAACTTTGAAACAGTTACCTTTCAAAGTAGGAGAGCATGTTGAAGTGATTGTGATGCCCGCGTCCAGGCCGGCGCGGGAAGCTGCGGCTGCTGCTTACCCCCTACACGGAACTGTGTTGCGCTATGACGATCCCTTTGCCTCAGTTGCCGAATCTGAATGGGAGGCGTTACAGTGATTGTACTGGATACACATATCTGGGTCTGGTGGGTGGATGGCAACGAGCGGTTGACAGCAAGACAACTTGAATTTTTGTGCCAACATGCCCCCAGTGGTTTGGGTGTGAGTGTTATCTCGTGCTGGGAAGTCGCTAAACTAGTTGAAGTAGGGCGTTTAGTACTAGCTTGTCCGGTGCAAGATTGGGTTGCTCAAGCATTGGCTTATCCTGATGTTCGATTGTTGGCTCTGACACCAGAAATAGCTGTCGCATCCACGCAATTGCCAGGAACATTTCATCAAGATCCGGCGGATCAGTTAATTGTGGCGACAGCCCGCATGTATGATAGTCCATTGCTCACTGCGGACGCTAAGATTTTGAATTATGCTCATGTCAAAACGCTAATATAAAATAGGGCATTGGGGTAAAAACCGTACATGCACTGCTCCCCGCCTCTGTCTCAAGGGCGTCTCTTGGGCAAGTTTCCTCGTCAACCCGCCCCCGGGGAGTAGGACACGGATAAAAAACTGTGGGTTTCTGGGACTTTGCATGGTGGGTTCACCGAGATGTGAATTTTTCACCACCGATTGGTGAGCACGGCCTGCTCATACTACGCACAGATTGCACTGATTTTTTATTTTTTTATTTTTTTTCGCGTGAATTCGCGCCATTCACGGTTGACTTTGGCTCAACCATGCGAAATCCTAAAGAGCCAAAACTGTTAAAAATCCGTGTCCCGAACCCAAACGACAACCCAAAACGCAAGGGGGTAGCGAAATATGGCCTTCACTTTTACCCGTCTGGCAATTCCCGATATAGTTCTCGTTGAGCCGCAGGTCTTCGCTGACGAGCGGGGTTTCTTCGTGGAGACGTACCGGCGTGCGGCGTTCGCCGAGGCCGGGATACCTGAGTTTGTCCAGAGCAACCACTCACATTCCACCTACGGCGTGCTGCGCGGCTTGCACTACCAGCAGGAGCCGGCGGCGCAGGGGAAACTGGTCACGGCTATCAGGGGTGAGATCTTCGACGTGGGCGTGGACATCCGCCGGGGATCGCCCACCTACGGTCGCTGGGCCGGCGCGATCCTCTCCGCCCAGAATCACCGGTTGCTCTACCTCCCGCCGGGTTTTGCGCACGGTTTCTGTGTCCTCAGCGACAAAGCCGACGTGATCTACCAGGTGACGGCGGAATACTCTCACGTACACGACCGGGGGATTCTTTGGAACGATCCCGCTATCGCTATCGCCTGGCCCGTCACCGAACCTCGGCTCTCCCCCAAAGATGCCCACCAGCCGCTGTTGGCCGATGCCGATAATAATTTTGTCTACGAGAAAGGTGACTGGTGACTGGTGACTGGTGACTGGTGATTG
>Ga0190316_1000436_pt1 | contig 12278 bp, 8 predicted proteins | sample 48701112_MG_FD_161663 | JGI IMG/M metagenome (GOLD analysis project Ga0190316, IMG submission 161663) | Hydrothermal vent sediment bacterial communities from Southern Trench, Guaymas Basin, Mexico - 4870-11-1-2_MG | ecosystem: Environmental > Aquatic > Marine > Hydrothermal vents > Sediment ... | reverse complement strand
AGACTCAGGACAGGTAGCGCGAATTCACGCGAAAAAATAAAAAAATCAGTGCAATCTGTGCGTAGTGTGAGCAGGCAGTGCTCACCAATCCGTGGTGAAAAAAAATTCACTTCTTGGTACACCCACCATGCAAAGTCCCAGAGACCCCGATTGGTGAAGGTGCTTATGGCCTGAAATTTATCGCCTAACCTTCTCAAGAGTACGCCTATTTGTAACCAAACTGTGACCGGTCTGTGACCGGCGGGTAACCACAGCAAAGGTAATTCATGCTACACTAACATTGTGTTGATCACTGTTTTTTCCTACAAGTAGCCCTAAATCTAATGGAGGTAAATTATGCGACGCTTTACTGTTCTACTGACCGGATTGTTGATTTTAACCCTGTTACTGGGGGCCTGTGGCCCTAAAGCAACCCCGGAACCGACCGAGGAGGCTGTCACCGGTCCGCTAACGGTGCTGGCCGGCCCACAAGAGGACTGGTCCCAGGCAATGGTGGCGGCTTTCCAAAAGGAGACCGGTATTGAGACTTCTTACGTGCGGCTCTCATCGGGCGAGGCTTTCTCCCGCCTGCAAGCGGAAGCCGACCACCCCTCATTCGACGTCTGGTGGGGCGGCCCCAACGAAGGACAAAGTGCCGCCTACGCCGAAGGCTTGATTGAGCCGTATGTCCCACCCAACGCAGCTCAAATTCCCGATGAACTCAAGGATCCCAATGGTGTCTGGACTGGCATCTACGTTGGCGCGTTGGGCTTTTGTTCCAACCAGGACTTGCTTGATGAGTTGGGCGTAGACGCACCGACCTCGTGGGACGACCTGTTGAATCCCGCGCTCAAGGGAAACATTGCCGTAGCCGACGCGCGGACGTCAGGCACTGCTTACACCTTCCTCTACACCCTGGTCGCACTGCGCGGTGAGGACGGGGCATTTGATTACTTGAAGCAGGTGGACGAAAATATCTTCCAGTACACCAAGAGCGGCTCCGCGCCAGGGCGTATGGCGGCTGCCGGTGAGGTGGCTGTGGCGATCATTTTCTCGCACGACTGCGTTAAGTTCGCCGAGGAGACGGGGGCTAATCTGGTAGTTTCTTTCCCCAAAGAGGGAACCGGTTACGAGATCGGGAGCGTGGCGCTTATCAAGAACGCACCGAACCCCGAGGCAGCCAAAGTGTGGATGAACTGGGTACTAAGTCCAGAGGCGCAGGCGATTGCGCCCACCGTCAAGTCCTATCAGGTGCCTTCCAATCCCAACACGACTGTGCCGGAAAAAGCTATCGCGCTGGACCAGGTAAATCTGCTCAGCTACGATCATGGCAAGGCCGGTGAATTGCGCAGCGAACTATCGGAACGCTTTGGCGAAGAAGTACGCGAAGGCGCGGCAGCTCCGGCGGAGTAAAAATCTCGTGAGTATCAGACCTCGTATCTTCTCAATATTTGGGGGCAGCTCGGGCCGGTCTCCTGACCGTGCCCGTCTGTGGCTCGGTCGGGAGACCGGCCACAGCTATTTACCACTACTTATTGAGAAGATATCAGACCTCCGAGGTTTCTGAAACCTCGGAGGTCTCTTATGGAGTGAATAATGTCCGAATTCATTACCCTCCGCATACGCGAATACAGACGCCTGACTCAGGATGGTGTATTGGCTATTGGGTTGTTGCTCTCTATAGGTTTCCTCGGCCTTTTCGTCGTCTACCCGCTAGCCCGTATCCTCTCGGTGAGCCTGAGCAGCGAAGCGGCAGCCGTCTACCAACGTCTCCTGGCTGCGCGCGGTACTTGGAGGGTTATCCTCAACACGTTGTGGATGGGGTTGGGCGTTGCCTCGGCGGGCACGCTGCTGGGTTTTCTGTTCGCCTTCGTCCAGGTTAAACTGGACGTGCCCTTCAAGCGTTTTTTCAACCTGATTGGCATCCTGCCGGTCATCTCGCCCCCCTTCGCCGTAGCCATGTCCACCATCGTGCTCTTCGGGCGCAGCGGACTGATCACTAAGCAACTGTTAGGTATCCGCTACGACATCTACGGTCTGGATGGATTGATCTTAGTCATGGCGATCTCATTCTTTCCGGTGGCTTACCTGACGCTGCTGGGCATGATGCGGGCGCTAGACCCCTCATTGGAGGAGGCCGCGATCAACCTGGGAGCTGGGAGATGGCGCGTTTTTCGCACCGTGACGTTACCCATGCTCATCCCGGGCATAGCCAGCTCCTTTCTATTGTTATTCGTCGAGGCTCTGGCCGACCTGGCGAATCCGCTGCTCATCGGAGGGAACTACACCGTCCTGGCCTCGCGCATCTACCTGGCAATCATCGGTGAGTACAATCTGAACACCGGCGCTGTACTCTCGCTTATCCTGTTAGTCCCTTCCTTAACGGTCTTCTTTTTCCAGCACTATTGGGTCAGCCGGCGTTCCTACGTCTCCGTCACCGGCAAGCCGGCGGGGCACCACCAGCCGATCAGTTCGCCCTGGGTCAAGTGGTCGCTGTTCGCTCTGTGCTTGCTCGTCTCGGGCCTGGTCGTGTTGCTGTATGGCTTCATCTTCGTGGGAGCGGTTACCAAAGTGTGGGGTATCAACTACGCCCTCACGCTGGAACACTTCCATTTTGTTCTCTTTGGTTATGGCTCCGAGGCCATGATTGATACTACGCTGCTTGCGGCGATTGCTACGCCGGTGGCCGGCCTGATGGGCATGTTGATTGCTTTTTTGGTCGTGCGGCGGAAATTTGCGGGCCGGAATCTGGTGGACTTCGCCTCAGTGTTGGGGATAGCCGTTCCTGGCACGGTGGTGGGTATTGGCTTTATCTTGGCCTTCAACCAGCCGCTGTGGGGTGGGCTGATCCCCAAACTTACGGGCACCGCGCTCATCATCATCCTGGCCTACGTGGTACGCAGCGTACCGGGCAGCGTGCGCTCTGGTGTGGCCGCCCTGCAACAGGTAGACACGGCAATGGAGGAGGCTTCGGCCAGCCTGGGAGCCAGCTCGGTCACGACTTTCCGCAGGATCACGCTGCCGCTGATCAAGCCGGCGTTCTTGAGCGGACTGATTTACAGTTTCGCCCGTTCGATGACCTCCCTCTCGGCGATTATTTTCTTGATCACGCCGCGTTGGCGCGTGATGACGGCGCAGATTCTCAACGAAGCGGAAACCGGCCGCTACGGCAACGCGGCCGCCTATTGTGTGGTGTTGATTGCTATCGTTATCACGGCCATCGGGCTGATGTACGCCGTCGTCGGCTCCACAACCGGGGCCGAGCGATTGGTTGAAAGATGAGGCTCGCTGTGAGGGCGTAGTGGTGACTCCGCTTTGAACGATAAAGTCGTTACTACAAGCAGATTGTAAATGTCTAAGTGAGGCTCAAGATTATGAAATCAGCTACTCTCGTATTGGATAATCTGGTCAAGACTTTCGGCCATCAAGGAGAAGTACGTGCCGTCAATGGGATGAATCTTGAAATTCACCAGGGGGAATTTGTCACATTGCTGGGGCCGTCGGGCTGCGGCAAGACGACCACGCTGCGGCTCATCGCTGGCTTCGAGTTTCCCACTGCGGGCCAGATACTTCTCAATGGTGAGTCACTCAATGACGTGCCGCCCAACAAACGACCTATGGCCATGGTCTTTCAGAACTACGCGCTTTTCCCGCACATGTCAGTGTTCGATAACGTCTCCTACGGCCTCAAGATCAAGCGGCAATCTACGGACCTGATCCGCGAGAATGTCGAGATCGTGATGCAGTTGATGAACCTGGTGGGGATGGGAGACCGGATGCCACACCAGCTCTCGGGGGGGCAGCAACAGCGGGTGGCACTGGCGCGGGCGCTGGTCATGCAACCTCAGGTGTTACTTTTCGACGAGCCGCTCTCTAACCTCGACGCCAAGTTGCGGGAGCAGATGCGCATTGAGATTCGCCGCCTGCAACAGCGGTTGGGCATCACCACCGTTTACGTCACCCACGACCAGGCAGAAGCGATGAGCCTCTCCGACCGCATCGCGGTCATGCGTGACGGCCAGCTCGAACAGATCGGCACGCCGTCCGAGATCTACCAGCATCCAGTCTCGTTGTTCGTCGCCGATTTCATCGGCCGGGCCAACTTCATCGAGAGCAGTGTACAAAGCCGTACAGACGGGCAGCTGACACTCGAACTGTTCGGGCGCTCGCTGACCCTCCTGGCTCCCCAGGGGGAGTTTTTCGCTGGTGCTCCGGTCTACTTAGTCATCCGGCCGGAAGCGGTGCGGGTGAACCGGCAAGCAGGTAGTTGGACGGGCGAGGTCAAACAGGCTGTCTATCTCGGCTCGACCGTGGAGTACGAGATTGAGACCCATGACCATTTTATTTCAGTGGTCGTCTACAACCCTCAAGAGGGAGATATTTTTGAGGAAGGCGACCAGATGTTCCTCGATCTCCCCAGCACTGCCTTCCATGTGTTGCCACGACGAACCGGCTGAGAACACACCGGATCTGAAGCACACCTAAAACGTCAATCGCCCAGTACCACGGCGATTGACGTTTTTTGACGTTTGCCAATCCCTGGCGCAGGTTCAGGATCTGGTAGTGGTTAAGTGGTAAGTGACAGGGCTAAATTATATTCCGCAATGTACCATACAATGTTAGTGCGGCCGCAAACACGACAGTGGTAGGTGCTGGTGACTTGAATCATGATTTACCTCCATTAGTAGAGTTTTCACAGCACTCTTATGATACACCATCACTTATCGGCTCTTTAGGATTTCGCATGGTTGAGCCCAAATCAACCGCGAATTCTTCGGAGACTCAGGACAGATGGCGCGAATTCACGCGAAAAAAAATCAGTGCAAGCTGTGCGTAGTGTGAGCAGGCAGTGCCCACCAATCCGTGGTGAAAAATTCACCTCTTGGTACACCCACCATGCAAAGTCCCAGAGACCCAAAGGGTTAACGCCCCATTTCTAGACCAAATCGGCAGCTAAAAAGGGTCAAGTGCTGTTTCAATCCCACAAATCTGCGTAGAGCCTTTTTTCTCTGTGTTCTCTGTGGTGAGAATAACAGATAACGAAATGTTTCCCTCTAATTATTGAGAAGATACCTTCTCAATAATTCGGGGGAGCTCGGGCCGGTCCCTTCGCGGACTCAGGGCAGGCTTCCCGACTGTGCCCGCCTGTGGCTCGGCCAGGAGACCGGCCACAGCTAGAAAAGAGTAAGTTCGGTTCGGGACGTCCCGGATTATTGAGAAGATACATTTTACGTTTCCTTTCAGAACATGGATGGGTGGTACCTTCTCAAAAAGTGGGGGCAAATCACGGGACACAGCAAAAATCAGCCACGAATTTCACTAATTTTCCTCTCTTTTTCGTGTTAACTCGTGAAATTCGTGGCTGAAAAGAGCAAGACTGGCTTGAGACGTCGGGTCTCTGGGACTTTGCATGGTTGGTTCACCGCGACGTAAATTTTTCACCACAGATTACACGGATTACACTGATTTTTTGCTTTTTTCCGTGCTAATCCGTGAAATCCGTGGTTAATTTTAACTCGACCACGCGAATTCCCAAAGAGCCGAGACGCCCCGGATTATTGAGAAGATACGTCTGCAGGGCACAAGGATTGGCCTGGGTGTAGGCGGTGCCGCTGCCGTCAGGTTTCGCAAACATGTCGTCCGGCGCAGCGCGGGTCGTCTGTGGCAGCCCCAACAGGGCCAGCACTAGCCACAGCCCCAGGGCGACAACATAGCCTAGACGTTTGGTTTGCATTTCGTCTCCTCCTTTGTGCATAGATGTCGGGGCGGCCGGCCCCTCCTTAATCCTTGTTCTTTCCCCGGTGACCGGCCCGAGGTGTAGGGCGGGATGCCATCCCGCCCTACGAGTTTCGCAGTACTAGCGGCAGGTAGAGCCGGTATCGCACACGCAGAATAGCCAGCCCGCCTGACGAGTCAGCGACATAGATATAAGCCTCTGTGCCTGATCCTGCTACCGCTACAGCATGGGCTTCCGCCAGGGTATGGTAAAAACCAACCTGGGTCGGGTGTGCTGGATCAGAGATATTCGCAACGTGCAAGCAACTCTCGCTGTCAGACCCGGAGTCACCGACGAGATAGGCATAGTCCCCCGCTACTGCCACGCCCTGGGTACTTTCTAAAGCCGTGTAGATGTCGGTCAGCGTGGGAGAGAGCGGATTGGAGACATCCACGATGTATAAACCGGCATTGTCAGCGGCAACGTAAGCATAATCTCCCGCCACCGCCACATCATAAGCATAGTCCGAGGTTGTGTAAGAAATAACCTCGGTCGGGGAGACGGGGTTGGAGACGTCAATGATGCGCAGGCCCTCGTGTCCGGCGGCGACGTAGGCATACTTTCCCGCCAGCGCCACAGCGCTAGCGCCAGAGGATCCAGGCGCAGGCCAAGTGCCGGTCAGAGTTGGTGAGAGCGGATTGGAGACGTCCAGCACGTGCAGCCCGTTCCATCCTGCGATGTAAGCCCAAGTCTCTGTCACCGCCACCCCGCAAGCGAGCTTTGGCGTGACGTAGAAACCAACCTCTGTAGGGGTGATGGGGTCTGAAATATCCACCACGCGCAAGCCCTGGTTATCCCCGGCGATGTAGGCATATTTTCCCCGGAGTGCCACATCGTTCACTCTTCCCGACATGCCTAGCAACCCGGTCTGGACCGGATTGGCCGGGTCGGAGACACCCACCACGCGCAGCGCACCCATGCTGTCACCGGGAGCATAGTAATAGTCGCCGACGTAGGCATAAGTCCCCGAGATCGCCACACTCCAGGCAGCCGAGGGCATGTCGTAGTCGCCAACCTCTGCCGCCGTTCCCGGAGTGGAGACATCAACGATGCGCAGTCCCCTTTCACCATCGGCGATGGTAGCGTACCTCCCGCCCACGGCTACATCCTGGGCATAGTCTGGCGTATCACAGAAGCCTTCTTCGGACAGATTGCCCGGATCGGAGATGCCAATGATGCGTAGGCCGCTGTTACCGTCGGCGACGTAGGCGTGGGTTCCCGATACCACCACAGCGGAGGCAGAGCCTGGCGTGTCAAGAATATCGGCGAGGGTCGGGGTGAGCGGCTCGGAGACATCTATAGCACGCAGGCCGTCGCTGCCAGCGGCGACGTAGACGTGATCCCCGGCTGCCGCCATGCCGTAGGCTCTCGTGGTGTAACTACTGACTTCGGTCGGGGTGAGTGGCTCAGTGATGTCCACGATGAACAAATGAGCCGAGTAACCCACGTAGGCATAGTCCCCCGCCACTGCCACGTCCGCGATGTAATCGTACTTTGAAGGAGAATAGGTGCTCACCAGAGTAGGGCTGGTGGGGTCAGAGACGTCAATGATGCGCACTCTCCTCGTGTAATCGGTGACGTAGGCATAACCGCCGGCCACGGTCACGGCGCGGGCATTCGACGGCGCGTCGGAGAAACCGACCTCAACCGGGGCCGTGGGGTCGGAGACATCCACCACGCGCAAGCCGCCATCACCGGCGGTGATGTAGGCGTAGTCTCCCACTACTGCCACGTCCTGGCCATAGCCCTCGAGCATCTCGTAGGAGCCGACTCTGAGCGGGTTCGCTGCGTCGGAGACATCCAGGACAACCAGCAAAGGGCCAGTGACGACATAGGAGTAGTCTCCTTGCTGGGTTACAGCCCTTGCCGGACCGCCAATCTGGCCCACCAGTTTGACGTTTTGTGCTCGCGGGGTAGGAGTGGGTGTCGGACTGCCGTTCAGCATTTCAGCAGGCAATTCTTGAGCTAGAGAAAGCACTGCGCCCCACGTCAATACCAGACCAACAACGAGGATCAAGATACTTAAACACCACTTTCTCAGCTTCATCAGGTAACCTCCTTTTCGATTACAATCTGGAGATTGGCAAATTCGCAGTTTTAGCCGAAATCAACCACAGATTGACACAGATTTTTAATAACTCGCGGCCTAATCTGTGCGTAGTCTGTGGTAAAAATTAAGCCGCCGAAAATCTGCCAAGCCCAGTTACAATGTTTGCCCCCTTACTAGTTTCGCAGTACTAGCGGCAGGAAAATTTTTCTGCAAACTTCGTCCGCGCCGATGTCGAAGCCGAGGCCGATGGGGCGGGGATCGCCGTCTATGTCGGTCGTGACACCCGCATCCACTCCGGCGTCAATCGCCGCCGAGCCGGGGCTGAGGTGGTAGTTGGCTAGCAGTAGCGCCGGGCCGGGAATTTCGTAGGTGCTATTCACGCCGGTCCCATAATTCGTCCCGTTGCCCTCAAACAGCGTGTACTTGGCTTCGACGGTGCTGGCGGGATTGGTGTTGCTGATACCCACGGTGTGGCTGACGATGATGTTGTTGTATAGCACCACGTCGTAGCCTGCAGAATCTACCCGCACGCCGATCCCGTCACCGAACAGGTTCTCGGCGATGGTGTTGTGGGCGAGTTGACCGTTGCTGTATGCAATGGCGACACCGCTGCCCAGTTCGCTGGCCTTGTTGCGGGCGATGATATTGTTGGTCAGCGTGAAGGCGGAGCAGTTGTTGAGGCGTATCCCGCCGCCACGGCCAAAGAGGCCAGCAATGGCTTTGTTGTCCAGGATCGTGTTGCTGTCCAGCCAGGAGGTAACTTGATCCAGGTAGACCCCTCCTCCAAAGCCTGCGTTGCCCTGGGTGGTGTAATTGTCGGCGATGGTGTTTCCCGTGATTCGCAAGTTCCCCAGGTAGCCGTAGACCCCGCCGCCGGCACCTCCCGCGCCCGAGACTCCGTTGGTGCCCCCATTGCCCACGATCCAGTTGTTCTGGATGAGGGAAAGACTCCCGGAGATTGCCATGCCGCCGCCGTAGCCGTCGGCCGTGCTGGGGAAACCGGAGAAGCCGGCGCCAAAGTTGCCGGTGATGACGTTGCTTTGGAGCAGCACGGCCCCGCCGTTGACGTAGACGCCGCCTCCTTCTCCGTGATCGCCGGCCCACGTAGCGGAATTGTCGAAGAGGTGGTTGCCGGCGATAGTCGCCTCGCTGTCGTCCACGTAGATGCCGCCTCCATTGCCGTCGTCGTTGTGACCGGCGATATTATCGTTGATGGTGTTCTCACTCACCAGTGATGGGGTGACCAGGCCGCTGAGATACATCCCGCCTCCTTCGCCGTGTTGTGGGGCGAGAGGGGAGGCGAGATTATAGTGAATGGTGTTATCGCGGATGACGGCGGAGACGGTTGGGTTGCCAGAGTAGTAGATTCCCCCACCACGGCTGATCAATCCGGCGTCGCCTGGGCCGTTGAGGGCCTGGTTGTATTCGATCAGATTCCGCTCAATGGTCGCCGGCGTGGTGGACCAGACGAAGATGCCGCCGCCCAGTCCCTGCACGCTCTGTCCGCCCACGTTGTGCAGGATGTCGTTATCAGCGATGGTCGGTGTGCCATCCTTGACCGTGATCCCGCCGCCGTAGCCGGCCGAGTGACCGGCTCGGTTGTACTCGATGGTATTGCTGAGCACCTGTGCGTCGGAGTCCCGTAGCATGATGCCGCCGCCCTGCCCCCAGGTGGATTCGTCGGCCACGTTGTTGGCGATCAGGTTATTGCTGATGACTGCCGTCGCTGGGGCATTGAGCAGGTAGATGCCGCCGCCACGGCCGTAGGATACGGGGCAGATGTCGCAGCCGTAGTTGCCGGTGATGACGTTATGGATAATGATGGGCGCTGCGTCCTGGCTGTAGATGCCGCCACCCGCGTCGTTGTCAACCGTGGGACCGGGGTCTCCGCCCTGCCCGGCCGCATTTCCACCGGTGATGGTGAAGCAGTCAATGGTGGGGGTGATGTTGCCGCTGATGCTGATGACCCGCCCGGCCCCCAGGGCGTCAAGCGTGACGTTCCCTGGATCACACGGGATGGCGGTGAAACTGCACGTCAGGTCGCTCGGGTCAACGCACATCGCATCCCACGCACCATCCAGGGTGATAGATTTGGTGATGACGAGCTTTTCCTCGTAGACCAACGGGCCGGCCAGGCTGTGCCTGGCTACGCAGATCACGTCGCCGTTGCTGGCCTGGTCTATTGCATATTGCACGGTGCGGCACGGGTAGCGTTCGTCGCTGCAGTCTGTGGTATCCGAGGCATCTATGCCGAGCACGTACCGGTCACAAGTTCCCTGTGCTCTGGTTGGCCGGTTGGACATCGTGGCCGATACCAGGATCGCCAACCCTATCCCCAGCGCCAGAGCTAATAGTAGTCGCTGTTTCATCTTTACCCTCCTCATGAAAGTAAATCAAAAGTCGAAAGTTGAAGGTCTGCTTTAAGACCCAGGTATTTGCGTTAATGAAGCATTGTCATCATTGTGGGTGTGGAATCCCCCAGGGGGACTCCTTAGTTTTTCGGGTCTCTGGGACTTTGCATGGTGGGTGTACCAAGAGGTGAATTTTTCACCACGGATTGGTGAGCACTGCCTGCTCACACTACGCACAGATTGCACTGATTTTTTTTATTTTTTCGCGTGAATTCGCGCTATTCGCGGTTAATTTTAACTCGACCATGCGAAATCCCAAAGAGCCAGTTTTTCACCGGATACTGATGGGTTTGCTTGTAGTAACGATTTCAGTCCCCAACTCCTCCTGTTGCCAGAGAAGAGTTGGGGCATCGTGGCAGTGTGTGAGGGGTTGCAGTTAGGGGTGGTGTGTAACTTCCAGTTGCAGCGTGGGGCGTAGGACATCTGCCGTATTGTTTCCGTTCGTCTCTTGTTCGTTGAACTGGAGGCGAATTTGGAATTGATTACCGGCGAGTGAGTTTTGCAGAGCGCTGATGCCGTCGGAGTTTAATGTTTGATCAGTCGTATCGCTCAAGTCGGCTTCTGAGCAGAAGCGGGCAATGCTTCCCATGACCGGCGGCGGCGTGTAATCGCCGGCGTCCAGGCCGCCGTAGTTCTGGTAGTAGGCGCGCAGACAGCCCAGGCCACCAAAGGGATCTCCCAAAGTGTCCCAAGAGACGAATTTGAGTTTGACTGAAGTGATCGTGGCCGTATCGGGGATACCGCTCACATCAAAAGTGAGAAAGCCTTGCAGCCCCAGATTATTCGAGGTGTCTCCGGCATTGGAGGGACTGTAGATGCTTCCGCCACCGTCAACCTGCCCGGTGCTACTGGGAGTGAGGTTGATAGTGGTTTCTGCCGGAGTTGCCGTTATGATGAATGGAAGGGGGGTAATTGTTGGTGGAATCAGAGTGATGGGGATAATAGTGGGGAAAGCGGTTGATGTCGAGGTGGCCGCCGGTAACTCGGTTGGCTCCGGCGTGTTTGTGGCCGGTTCCGGCACGACGATCTGGACGTAGATCTGGCTGCCGAAGCGCACCCCATCCGGTGCTTGCAACTGCCAGGTGGAGCGATAGGTGCCGGGCGTGGCCGGCGCGACCAGGTCCACGCCGATGTCGGTGTTGGAACCGGGCGCCACTGCCGGAACAGCTACCGCTGCCGGGCCGCCCAGCGGCTCGCCGGAGACGAAGACCAGCTGCGTGCCCGCTTTCCAGGTGCAGGTGCCGGAGTTGCGCACGCGCCACACCTTGTTGAAGGTTGCGCCGGGGGCGAACTCGGTATTATCGGGCACTGTCACGTCGGCGACCCAGGAGGCGTTGAGCGTGCAACCGCCGGGGCCGGAGATGTCGGGAGCAGGGGTGTTGGTGGATGTGGGGACGGCTTCCTCTGTCGGGGCATCTGTGGCGACGACTTCTTCCGTTGGCGACTCCGTGGGAGTCGCCGTGCCTGCCAAACTGCAGGCCAAGGCAGATAGCAACAAAAAGCTTACTACTGACAACAACCAACGATAGTTCTTCCGTGTGTTCATCCTTATCCTCCTTCGGATTTAGCATTCAACGGCTGAGACCAGCTGTCTCAACCAACAACCAGCATCTATTTCTGTAACGGACCGGAGAGCGTTTTTGTTACACTGTTATAAGCGGACAAATCTAAGATAAACGCAGATAATTTTTTCTTGGCGTTCTTTGCGCCCTTGGCGGTTCAAGTAGTTTTTTTTCAATTGCGCTTAATCTATCCCCACGCCGAACTGTGCTTCCTCGGACCAGCGGCCCAGATTCCCCGCGCCATCCTCGGCCCGTACGGCCCAGCGGTACAAAAGTCCACAAGAAACGGGGACGGACAGTTGGGTCTCCTTGAGCGGCCCCCAGGTCTGCGGCTGCGACGCTCTGAGGGCGGTGATCACCCTCAGTTGTACGTAATACCCGACGATGCCAGAGGGGTCGCTAGCCGGATTCCAGGAGAGGACGGTAGAAGAGCGGCAGGAAAGCACGACGCCATCTATCGGCGCTATGGCGGCAGGCGCTGATGGAGGCTGTGTGTCGGG
>Ga0190316_1000435_pt1 | contig 12289 bp, 11 predicted proteins | sample 48701112_MG_FD_161663 | JGI IMG/M metagenome (GOLD analysis project Ga0190316, IMG submission 161663) | Hydrothermal vent sediment bacterial communities from Southern Trench, Guaymas Basin, Mexico - 4870-11-1-2_MG | ecosystem: Environmental > Aquatic > Marine > Hydrothermal vents > Sediment ... | reverse complement strand
ACATTCAAGAAACGAGTCTAAAATCGGCTTCTTTTAAAAGAGCAATTCAGAATTTTGGTGCGGCCGCCGGGATTTGAACCCGGGCTGTCGGCTCGGGAGGCCGATGTCCTAGCCAGGCTAGACTACGGCCGCTGATCCCATAGCGTTTTCTAGCTTAACTTGCTCGATCATAGATTTATTTTTTCCGCACTTCGGATGCTTTTTGGAAAAGAGTATTAAGTTTCTTGCTTCATCAATATTTCTTAGTTGCTGGAGGATTCATGTTGGGTAGGGAGTGGGATAGGCTGATCGATGATCTCATCAGGATGGGAATACTTAAGACTCCAAGCGTTATTAGGGCTATGAGGAAGGTTCCCAGAAGCCTCTTTCTCTCGGAGGAGAATAGGGCTTATGCTGCGGTTGATACTCCGCTGCCTATAGGCAGGGGTCAGACCGTCTCGGCGCCACTCAGCTGATCAAACTCGATCAGCTGGGCGAGACATGGTCTCAATAATGAATGAGGCGTTGGAGCTCGATATTGGACATAAGGTTCTTGAGATTGGGACTGGATGCGGATGGCATGCCTCAACAGTCGCGGAGATCGTGGCTCCAAGCAGTGTGGATAGGAACAGGTGGGGCCACGTATACACTATTGAGATAATTCCGGAATTGGCTGAGATGGCGAGGGAGAATATAAGGCGGGCTGGATTCGATGACCGCGTAACTGTGATCTGCGGGGACGGCTCCTTAGGCCTCCCAGAGAAAGCTCCATTCGACAGGATATTCGTTACTGCAGCAGCCCCCTATGTTCCACCGCCACTAAAGAGGCAGCTGAAGAATGGAGGCATACTCCTACTTCCTGTGGGATCAGTTGGATTCTATCAGACGCTTATTAGGCTTAGAAGGCTCAATGACGAGTTTGTAGAGGAGAATCTAGGCGGAGTCGCTTTCGTCCCGCTTACGGGAAAGCATGGCCATAAGATATATGGTTACTAGAGCCCAAAATTTAAGTCTCAAATAAACTTATATTCTCGGATAGTTTTACTCCATGATCGTTGAGGGGACTCCAGTGGATTCTACGATTTGGCTCGTACTGACAGGCATATTTGTGGCCGTATCAGTCGGCCTAGCAACGCTGCTGATAATTGAGCGTGAAAGGAGCAGAAAGAATAGGAGTTTGGGCGAGGCGAACTCCGCTCCTATCAGAATTCCATTCGCTACAGAGAGGACTATCTCGCCCAGCATATATGAGGAGGCAAAGACGAGGCTTAGAGTGCTCGATCTAGAGAGGGAGATACTGAGCTACGCCATCCGAAGGTTATATGAGGCGCATGCGGAGGGCAGAATCACAGAGGAGGAGAGAGATAGGCTCGTAGAGAAGTATAGAGTAGATCTTGAGAGGATAAAGGAGGAGATCGCGAGGGGAGAATCCATAGTTGCACTGAACGAGCTTGAGAGGATGAGGGAGGAATTCATCAGGATATTCTCCGAACGATTCGATGAATTAACAAGGAGGATCGAGCAGTTAAGGGCTATGACGGGTCTTCCCCAGCCGGCACCGCAGCCCGAAGAGGAGGGGATGGAGAAGCCAGCGGAGGAAGAGAAGGAGGAGCCGAAGCCGCAGCCAGTGCAGAAGCCGCGGCGGAGGAGGAAGACCCAGATCAAGCCTCCGCCTGAACCTGAAAAGCCTGACGTAGAGAAGAGAGTTGAGCAGATAGTATCCGAGGTCGAGAAGGTCCTTAAAAAGCTTGGACAGATGGAAGTTGAGGAGTAGATGAGCTGGCGTGAGGATGCTAAGCGTAGAGCAGCCTCTGAGGCGGCGAGATACATTGAAGACGGATTCGTAGTTGGGCTTGGAAGCGGATCAACAGCAGCATACGCGATAAGGGAGATCGGTCGGAGAGTAAGGGAGGAGAGACTGAGAGTCCTAGGAGTCCCAACGTCATACAGCACCTTCCTCCTCGCAGTCAAGTCTGGAATACCAATAACGACTCTTAATGAGCATCCGACACTCGACCTAGACATAGACGGCGCGGATCAGATTGACAGCCGCCTAAACCTCATTAAGGGGATGGGAGGAGCCTTGACTAGAGAGAAGATAGTCGCCGCCTCATCCAAAAAGTTCATTGTAGTCGCGGATGAGACTAAGCTGACAAGCTCATTAGGCGAGAATCAGCCCATACCAGTCGAGATCCTACCATTTGCATTGCCACTAGTCATCGAAAGAATAAGGAGGATCGGGGGTAAGCCGAAGCTCAGAGAGAGAAAGGATGGATCAGGACCATACATAACGGATAATGGAAACTTCATTTTAGATGTGGATTTCGGAGTTGTAAATGAGCCGGCTAAACTGGAGATGAGACTTAAGGGCATTCCGGGAGTAATAGAGACTGGACTCTTCCTGGGAATGGCTCAGGAGGCTATCATAGGCACGAAGGATGGAATTAAAGTCATAAGGAGAACATAATCCGCTTAGATTATGCCGTTTCTCAGCAGATCCTCCCAACTCAACTTCCCAAGCATAACGTATGCCTCCTTCAAAGTTAAAACTGGATTTGGAAAGGCGGAGTCAGCATCCAAGGAGACCCTTGGACACGCAGTATTCACGAATGCCCCGAAACAACTGAAGTTCTCGAGAGACTCAGGGGTTATCTCCCTCATAGCCAAGATATAAGCAGACTTCCCCATGCGAGTCAGTTCATCCCTAACCTTAAGGGCCTCTGCAAGTCTCCTCTGACCCGGCTTCAACCCAACAATAACGCCGATTGCCTCTGCTCTTCCAGCCTCCTCGATCTCAGCCCACCTCCTCCTTAGAAGCCTCCAGGCATCATCATCCGGCCTGTAGGCTTTACCCGTGAATGGGTCAGCCGCTACAACCGGCTTCATAGTCGCCAAGGCTAAACCGAGAGGGTGGAAGCGTCCGCCGCCTATGAAGAGGAAGGCCTCAACATCCGGGGAGATCGCCTTCGCATTATCATAATTGCATCCCAAGACCTGTCCTGGACGGAGCACAGGTGATGCGCATCCGACATATACGGTTTTTCCCTTGGATGATAGGATCCTTCTAGCCTCATCTAGGCTCTTTATATGCTGGATCGTCGTCGCCAATCCTATCCTACTCCAACGCTTCAGGAGACTTAGGGATCTCTCAACGGCTTCCCCTACGGGTATCCTAGCGTAGGCCTCGAAGTATACGACTGGAACATCCATGTCACTCAGCATCTTCGAGTGGCCATAATGAACTATCAAGTCTGCATTTAGTTCCTTAGCCTCGGATATGGCTATGTCGCATGCTCCGTAGCATGGATCCCCGGAGATAATGGCGGTTGCCCCTGCATCCTCGATGATCGAGGCAAGCCTCAAACCTTGAGGCTTCAATCCCTCTGGGAGCTGCAGTAGAACCCTCCTCGCCCCACGCCTCCTAATCTCATTCCTAAGCCTATCCTCTTCTAGATCGAATATCGCTCCTCTCATTTGAGACTACCCTTTCAGAATGACGGGTGATACTAAATTGGAGCTTCAAGCCCCTTAAGGATTTAGATTCCGAAATTAAAGTTTATACATTACAAAAAATGGGTGGAGGATTGGGGCTCCGTCGCCTTCAGTCAAGCGGTATATCCAAGTCTGGGTCTTCACGCATTCCCTTGCCTAGGAGCTTCTCAAGCATTATCCTCTGCTCTATTCTAGCGACGAGCTTCCTGGTCTCAACGACTACATCTGGATTGACTGAGATGCTGTCTATTCCGCTTCTAACCAAGAATTCAGTGAACTCTGGATATACGCTTGGAGCTTGACCGCAGATGCTCACCGTCTTGCCGTCCTTGTGTGCGAGCTTGATGAGCAGTCTGATCGCCCTCTTAACGGCCAAGTCACGCTCATCGAATAGGTGAGCGACGGTCTCATTATCTCTGTCACATCCGAGAATAGTCATTGTTAAATCGTTACTTCCAATGCTGTATCCATCAACATACTTGTTGAATTTGTCGGCTAAGAGGCAGTTACTCGGTATCTCAGCCATAAGCCAAACTTTGAAGTCTGGGCCCCTCCGGAGGCCCTCCTCCTCGAATATCTTGTTTATCCTCACGATCTCATCGACTCTTCTGCAGAACGGTATCATAACATGCAGATTCTTTAGGCCGAACTCCTCCCTTACCTTCCTTACAGCCCTGACTTCAAGCCTGAATGCCTCTATATACTTGGGGTCATAGTATCTCGATGCTCCCCTCCATCCCAGCAGGGCTGACGGCTCAATAGGCTCATACTTGTCTCCGCCCTTAAGCTCCCTATACTCGGAAGATTTGAAGTCACTGAAGCGCATAACGACAGGCCTTGGATAGAAGGCCGCACATATCTTCCTGAATGCCTCAGCCAGGCTGTCGATGACCTTCTCAGGCCTTCCCTGTTCGATCAGATAGAGCGGATGCTCTCCAATCTCGCTGCTCCAGACGAACTCCTGCCTGAGTAATCCAACCCCGTCGGCTGGGAGGGCTGCGACTCTCTCGGCTATCTCGGGCTCTCCTAGATTCACGAAGATCTTCGTGCCGGTGACTATGTATGGCTCCGCAATCTTAACTGCCTTTCCAGTTATGACAGCCTCAGCCGCCTCCTGCTTCTTAACTGCCTCCTCCAATGCACCCTCATAGACGACTCCGAGCTTAGCGTCAACTGTGACTATAGCCCCATTAGGCAGAGCCTCAGTCGCAGGTTTTCCACGTGACGCCGTTCCAACTATGCATGGAATTCCGAGCTCCCTAGAGACTATCGCGGCGTGGCATGTCATGCCTCCCGAGTTAGTCACTATAGCAGCTGCCTTCCTCATCGCTGGAACCCAGTCTGGAGCTGTCATCTCAGTTACGAGTATCTCGCCCTTCTCAAACTCGTTTATCTGCTCTACGCTTGGGATTATGTGAACTCTGCCCACGGCTATTCCAGGAGATGCTGGAAGCCCCTGAACGAGAATCTTCCTTTCAGTCGTAGTCTTGATCTCGGCTTCAGGCTTCTCCTCCTTCTTCATTGCCCAGACGGTCTCAGGCCTGGCCTGCAGGATAAAGAGCTTATTCGTCCTTTCATCTAATGCCCACTCGATATCCATAGGCTTCTTATAGTGATTCTCTATCATTATTGCGTATTTCGCCAGCTCCTTTATCTGCTCATCAGTTAACACTTGCTTGTCCTGCAGCTCGGGCGGAACGGGCTTCTCGACTGTTCCTCCAGTCGGGACTCTAACGAGCTGAATAGTCTTCTTCGGAACATTCTTCTTTACTATTTCGAGATCCGATTTCCTAACGAGATACTCGTCAGGCGTTATCTTTCCCTGAACAACATACTCGCCGAGTCCATATCCAGCCTCTATAAGAACTACGCTTCTATCGCCATTCGCTACGTTAAGCGTGAACATTACTCCGCTTGCCTTGCTGTAGACCATCAGCTGGACGGCGGCGCTTAATGCTACTGATAGATGATCAAAGCCCTTCTGTATCCTATAGAAGATCGCCCTGTCAGTGAATAGGCTTGCATAGCACTTCTTAACCTTATCAACTACCTCCTTTGCTCCCTTAACGTTCAGGTATGTCTCCTGCTGACCGGCGAAGCTAGCGTCAGGAAGATCCTCAGCCGTAGCTGAGCTTCTAACAGCAACAAATGGATCCTTAACCCCAACCTTCTCAGCCAATGCATTATATGCATTTACGATAGCCTGCTCCAGATCCTTAGGCATCTCAGCCGACTCTATGAGCTCCCTTATCCTAGCTCCAACGCTCTGCAGAGTCTCAGTATCGTTTGGATCCTTTATCTCGCTGAGCAATGCAGCCATCTTCTCATCGAGCTTATTCGCCTTAATAAAGTATCTGTATGCCTCAGCCGTCGTTGCGAATCCGTAGGGAACGGGAACGCCCGTTCTACGGGTCATCTCCCCTAGACTTGCACTCTTACCTCCAACCCTCGGGACATCTTCCATTCCGATCTCGTCGAACCACAATACGAACTTCTTTTCAGCTGACAGTTGCCTTCACCTCCAAACTTGGTCTTTCCAGTTCCTCTATGACTATCCTACATGGAGTGGGCAGCTTCGCCCGGGCTCTCCTAAGAGCCTCCTTAGCGATCTCAACATTACTCTTATTAACGTATACCTCGGCTATGGGCTGATCAGGCTCAACCCTAGCGGCCCTACCAACGGGTTTGCCGAAAGCCCGTCTCATACCCTCCTGAAGCCTATCCGCATGCGCTCCAAAGATCATCTTGTTCTCGCGGAGGACGACATGCGGCAATGGAAGTATCCGAAGGAAGAAGCTCTTTCCGAGGTTCTTCTGGAGGTATCTGTTAGCGGCGACCCTAGCGGCCTCTAGGGCGTTATGTCTAATCTGAACCCTCTTCCTCGAGAGCAGAATAATCCTATGCGTATAAGAATCCGAGAGCTCCCCCATGGTATACTTGACTATCTTAGGCTGGGGAGCCCCATGAATATATTCCATCCTAGAGTATGGAACCCCCTTCACTCTACGGTAATTGTATGCCTTCATCTTGCTCTACACCTTCCTTTATCCAAAGGAACGAGATATTTAAATCTTCAGCTTCACTCCCTTAATGGTTTCCTGCTGAACCAGATCTTCGCAAGTTCATCGTAATTATCGAATATCTCCCTCAATATTGGAATGTATAACTGTATCTCCTCATCCGTCATGTATTGGAATTGATACTCGCCAGTGTATGGACATGGCTTTCCAATCCTAGTCTCAAACTCTATGTGAATCAATGGATCTCCACGCCTAATAGTTATGGGCTTCCTCTCATTACTTAAGTTCACTAGCTCCAAAGCCAGCCTTCCAACGAATCCGCTGTGAACCTTAGCGGCATTCAGGAATGACAGGCCAGCCCTACCATACTTGCTCTTCGCGGTCAGATGCGCGACGTATCCGGGGGGAGTGAATACAACCTCCTTCGAGATCACATTCTTATGCTCAAGATAATTCAATGTAACCTCATCCTTCACAGTCAAGACGTAGCTATCGCCGTCCAAGAGACTCATATCAAACGGGTAAATACATTTATACTTCTCGATTAGCTCCATCAGCTTATCCTTTCCGAGTATACACATCCCCCTTCACCAACCCTCGAACCCTCAAAATTTAGGATTGGGATGCTTAAAAAAATAGCTGATATCACAGTAATATCGACAGTTTTCACCGGCAATACGGTGAACCATTCATGCGCCTAGGGGAGATTTATGCTAATCTAAGAGGAGATTACCTCTATCCCGCTTATCGAATGCTACGAAGGCCTCAGCATACTTCACCCCCATCTCTAAGCCCCTGAACCTCATCATCTCCTCATGAACTGGATACCAGGATTCAGGCTTACAGTTCCTATGGCAGTATGCAGCCTTCCTCTTCAGCTCGGCATACTCTGTAACGTCAATGTATATCTCGGGAACGAAGCATCTGGACTGCTTGCCAGTCATAACCTCATAGAAGTATAGTTTCGGGCGGCTCCATACTGGAAGCGCCTGAATAGCCGATATGGTCATTATGCCCGTTGCCCTATGATCCGAGTGCGTATCAACAGGCCAGTGAGTTAAGATTATATCGGGCTTCTCAATGCTTAGGAGCCTCTTGATCACGTCTATGCCATCGGGAGATGCATAAACGCCTGCATCCCTGAAATCTAAAAACTTCACTGATGCTCCAAGCAGCCTAAATGCCCTAATCGCCTCCTCAACATTTATTCTCTCATTCTCTTCTGGGCTTCTAGCTCCAGTGCAGAGTTCACCCTTAGTTAGGCTTACGGCTAGAACCCTATGCCCCCTCGAAGTATACTTTGCGATGAGGCCTCCAGCTCCAGAGTCGGGATCATCAGGATGCGCCCCAAAGACTATCAGATACATCTCCTCATCAGCCTCCGCTAAAATGTGATGGATGCTAAAATGCCATAGTGATCCGATGGATAGTAGCCTTCAGAGTCAGGCTTATCCGCTACGATCCGGCAATCCAGAACCTTAATGGATGGATCTACAAAGATGTAGTCTATTCTCCTGCCATTATGGGTATAGCCCTCCCCGCTTGAATTCGCCTCCTCCCACGAATCCCGGAAGCCTAAACTACGCCCATGAATCTCCCCCTTGCCCTTCATGAATAGAACTACAGGCTCATCGGGCGTTTCATTGAAGTCCCCAACTACAACGGCAGGTGATGAACGTGAGAAGCCCCGGATGAAATCCGCCAGCATTAATGCTTCAGCAGGTCTATCCGGTTCATGCGTGGATAGGTGCGTCACGAAGAAGCATATTTCCCCGAGGGGAGAGCGGATCCTAGATGCAAGGACCATTCGGGGATGAGGGTTGACGTGGACGCTGTATGGGAGTCTTATGTGACCTGACTCGACTATGGGATATCTGCTCATTATTGCAAGTCCAGTCTGTATGAATGGGTATTCATCCGGCTTAACGTCTCTTGGGGGAGGATGCCTATGCAATGAGCATACAAGATTGTATTGTGGAAGTGACCTCACGATCTGTTGAGCTTGATTCCTCCCATCCTCATCGAATCTCGGATTGCTGTAGACCTCCTGCAGGCCGATGATGTCAGGAGACTCCGCATCTATAACATCGATTATTAGCTGTCTTCTCCTCTTCCATGAGTGGCTATATCCCCAAATGTTTAGCGTCATGACCCTGACGACTCGATCACCCATCGATAAATCAGCCGCTCCTCCAGCTGATTGATCCATCAATTCGATCTGCCCCCGATAATTCAGCATGTAACTCCTAAAAAATTTGCTCTCAAGCTAAGCGCTAACTCCGCCCTTTTCAATGCGTAGGCCCTAACCATTCGGGTGGATCTCAATTGTCCACTTGATCATTCAAGATCGGCTCTAAGTTTTATGCCGCTAAAATAGTGGGGTTTCGGCTAAACCTCTATAAACTCATGGAGAATCCTCCCCTCCGAATTCTTTGGGGGAGGAATTCCAAGCAGATATGATATTGTGGGAGCTACATCAACCAGGTTGATTGTCTCATCGAATTTTTTCCCTCCCTCCACTCCAGAGCCGCTCATTATGAAGAGAGCTTGATTCGAGCATTCTCCCAGCTTGGCATTCGGCAAATAGCCTCCATGCCCCGCGCTTGATGGAGGTGGCAGATGTAGCACCTCGTCTTCGCCGAGCTGATCTGATGTGATTTTAAGGCGGGCTGGAGCTTCCTCGATTACATAGCCGGGCTCAGCGAAGAAAACAACATCCTCGACATGATCGCCCCATATTCCAAGCATCCTAGCATCCTCTTTCCGCAGGGCCAATCTGACAAGAGGCCTATCCGACTCAGGATCTCTAATCGCATGCAGAATGCTTATTAATTTGTCCCTTACCGCCTCATATTCTTCTCCTGGCTTTACAGTGCCATGCGGTTCTCTTCCCTTAAGATTAACCCAGAAGCCCCAATTTCCGCTGAAGATCTTCGTTTTTCGCCAGTCAATCTGATAAGCATCACCGCTTATCTTCTTGTATGCCACTAATCCCTCCTTCATGAGCAGATGCACGATCCGGGCTGTAAGCTTAACTGGTAGGCCTCCATGATCGGAAACTATAATCGTCACGGCATTTTCATCTGCGCAGTTTTTAATTATGTCGCCGATCATCCTATCCGTTATCTTATAGGCTTCCCTGAAGATCCTCCAGCTTTTTGAGGCTGCATCTTCATCATATCCTGGGAAGCTAGGCTCAATTGTTGAGAGACAATAGTGATTATAGAAGTCTTGGATGTGAATTTGAGCTGCCAGCAAGTCCCATTTGTAATTGCGAGTTAGGTATCCGCAACATTTGGATATCCAATCCGCTTGCATTGATGAATGCTCTAAGGCAACATCTACGTCCACCCATCTTAATCTATGATGAGCAAGTATGCATATCTCCCATCCCTCATGGAACGGCCCTACATTCTTGATTATCTCCCGAGCAAGCCCTTTAGGGTAGCTCCATCCCTCAGATACGGAGCAGTCTGAACGGTAAAGTATCAAATGCTTACCGTCTTTTGATATGCTTATCAACTTAAATTGAAATGAAGCCTCTACAGTCTCGCCGTCCTTAATAAAGTTGTCATATATCCATCCGCTCCACTCCCCCTCATGCAACACTGTAAATGCTTTTGAGAGATCCTTCTCCGGAGAGATTGCGACGGTATCATATCCTTCGGGGGAAGACGCGTACATCAGAAGATGATAAACGGCGCCTTTCATTGACTTATCTTCTCTCTTCATGATAGGCCCATAAGGCCCCCATTTACTGGGAACCCCAACATCCATAGGTATTTCGGACTCCAATGGCTCCCTAAAAGACTGCGGGAGATTTCTCCATCCCTCAGCCCTCTTAAAACTTAATGCTTTTATGCTCGCAGCCAATCCCAATTCTAACTTTTGAATCTTATCCTTTCCTGCAGTAACGTAAAGGGCTGGATTCCCAACTGTCCACTCATGTGAAAGCGGGCCGTCTCCTCCTATCACTATTTGCCTTTTCACTCTTACTGGGAATGCAACTGGATAATTTACGAGAATACTTCTTTTATCATTCTTCTCTAGAGTCTCCCATATGTACTCGGCTCGGCAGAGATTCGAGTTAAAAGTGTATCTTTTGACGTTATAGTCGTCGCCTGGTAGGCGCATTATGAAACTGTTGATGCCGTGTGTGCCCATCCAGCTTCCAGTGGCTATGGTCGTCCAGTTCGTCGGAGTATCAGCTGGTGGGGAGGGAAGAGCGGGAATAAAAACTCCATTCTCGATTAGATTATGCATGTTTGGAAGATCCTCGATGAACTTTTCAATGAACTCGGGTATGGCACCGTCTAAGCCTATCAAAATCACCCTTCTTTCATTGCACAATTCTAAATCCCTTCACTTTGCTTCTCGGAATAGTTAATATGCCTTACTATGGAAGAGACATCTTTAAATAAAATATAGAAGTGTTACTCTCGGTTTTAGTCAAATTTAATTCAAGCCTTCAAACCCCGAAATTTTATTGGCGGAGTTCCCTACATCTTTACTCTAACGGTTGATATTCCAAAGGCTCTTATCGGAACCTTTATTCGATCAGCCTTAACTGATGCTTCTTTCACATTCTCCTCGACTGGACTTGTCAAGTAGGCTTTTGAAGGCTTGATGAATGACAGTCTTATATCCGCCTGGGCATCCTCCCCCTCAGTCTCTATCAGTCTCAGGATTAATCCATCTTCATCCTCAGCCCTCTTCAATGTTAGGAGCATAACGTTTGGCTTATCTACATTGCAGAAGCCCATCTGAGAGGGGAGACTTCCATTCCTTCTTCCAGTCATATAGACTGGTATTGGTGGATTATGAAACTCCCATCCGAACTTTCTGGCTTCATGGATCCCCCTGTCTCCACTACTACTCGTTATTGAATATCTGAATAGTAGATCTCCAACTTGAACTGGCTGAAAGTTAGTGTGGAAATTATTACTCATCACATAGGAGTATATGTATCCCATCCTGATCTCTCTGGGCTTGGCGAATTCACGTCCATATCCAGACGGGGTTATGCAATGATGAGCCTCCGAGACGTAACTGGACCATAACCCCCCGAACTCGACGAGAGGCGCCTCTATACTCGAGAATGCAACTCCAATGTGTCCATTAGATATGTATGCCCAATGCTGCATAGCATAGTAATTTGTGTTTGAGCCTGGAAACTGATCTCTAAATGGCTTGACCACCGAATCCGAAGCCTCGAATCTGAACTCCGGATCCTCTATTCCAAAGGGGAATGCAAAGTATACTTCCAAGAATGGAGTTGGATCCTTCAGAAGCCTATTAGATACGTCTATGCGTTTAACCTTATCATACAAGGTTATCTCTTGGATCAAATATGGGAATCCCAGCCCCTTACCTTTAATGATTATGCTTCCAAGTATCGGTCCGTATCTTCCAACGCTTACAGTAGGCTCTTCGATCGTACTCTCCTCTCCACCCTTACATGTGCGGATTATGCATTGGTTGAAGCTGTGCGACGCATTTCGATCTAGAAGCTCCCTTTCCAGCTCCTTATCGATTATACTCCTTACCAGCCCCGTCTCCCGATCAACCTCTATCCTATAAAATTTGTTCTCCAGAATCCCATCGGATACCTTAATGCTCGATTCGAACTTTAGCCTCCTCCTGCACGGCATGATCCTATAGGCTTTATATCCCATAGGCGGGAGATCCTCAGCTAAGAATGCTATGGCCCTTGCATAGCGCCCATCAAGATGTCCCATCGCATATCTATATGCCGCGTATGGAAATGGATCGTATGGACTTGAAACTTCTATTATCTG
>Ga0190316_1000433_pt1 | contig 12321 bp, 19 predicted proteins | sample 48701112_MG_FD_161663 | JGI IMG/M metagenome (GOLD analysis project Ga0190316, IMG submission 161663) | Hydrothermal vent sediment bacterial communities from Southern Trench, Guaymas Basin, Mexico - 4870-11-1-2_MG | ecosystem: Environmental > Aquatic > Marine > Hydrothermal vents > Sediment ... | reverse complement strand
TGAATGTTATTAAAGGAAGATGGAAAGAAGCTGAATCAATAATTATAAAAAATTCACAAACAGCATTCGAGTATGCGTGGCAAATCATTAAAGGAAGATGGACTGAGGCTGAGCCAGTAATTATGAAAGATCCATATTATGCATATAGATACGCAGTAAATATCATTAAAGGCAGATGGAAAGAGGCCGAAGAATATATAGTTGAAAGTGATTGGGATGCTTATCTTTACTCTAAAAATATATTATCTCGTGTTACAGATCATCCTGAAAAAGTACATGAGAAATTTCGTATCCCACCTAAATGGCTTGTTAAAGAGGACTAAATGGTTTCACTTGATGAATTATTACAAATGAATGAATACGATAGAATCGAATATTTATATGAAGAAGCTGAAAGATCTGGTAAAAGATTGAATTCTGGATATGAAGAATTTATAAAAATAAATCCAGAATACGCTTATTTTTATGCTCGTGATATTATTAAAAGTAGATGGAAAGAGGCTGAAAAATATATTCTAAGAGATCCACTTTATGCTTATTTATATGCTAGAGATGTTATTAGAGGTGAGTGGAAGGAAGCTGAAAAAGTTATCAAACAAAGTGATATTGATCTATGGAGCAAATACATATTTCTTATTTATACGGAGAAGAATAAATGATTGACATAATTATTATTGTCAGTTCTATGATTGGTTTACTTCTTTCATATATTATGATTTGTAAAATAATAAAATATCTTGACGAGAGGACTAAATGGAATCATTGGATAAACTATTACAGATGAATGAATATGAAAGAGCTGGATGTTTGTATCAATTCGCATGCCAAAAAAGTGAAAGATTAGATCCTGAATATGAGGATATGGTAAAAATAATTCCTGAATATGCTTATTGGTATGCTAGAGATGTTGTTCAAGGAAGATGGCCGGAAGCTGAAAAATATATAATGAAAGATTCTTGGTCTATATTTTGTTATGCTAGAGATGTAATAAAAGGAAGATGGAAGGAAGCTGAAAAATATATAGTAAAAGATCAACGACGAGCATATGATTATGCTAGATGGGTTATTAAAGATAGATGGAGAGAGGCTGAACCTTATATAATGAAAGACCCGTATTACGCTTTTATATATGCAAGAGATGTTATAAAGGATAGATGGCCTGAAGCTGAACCTTATATAAAGAAAAATATAGGCTATTATAAACAATATTATGATGAATTTATACGTGGAAAAGTTTTAAAATCGGATAACGAACTAAAGAAAATGACGAAACGTAAGAGAGCAGAATATTTATGTGATTATGCTATCAACTCAAAGAGTAAAAAACGGTTAAATAAAAAATATGAAGATATAATAAAAATATTTCCTGATGTAGCATTTCGTTATACTTGTTATATTATAAAAAGTAGATGGAAAGAGGCCGAAGAATATATTATAAAGGATGGAAAATTGATAACTAATTATGCTCAACAAATTATTAAAGGCAGATGGAAAGAAGCTGAATCAATCATTATGAAGAAGCCCGAATTAGCATATTGGTATGCATTAAATATAATTAAAGGCAGATGGAAAAAAGCTGAACCTCATATAATGAAAGATCCAAGACATGCGCATCTTTACGCTCTATATATTATTAAAGGCAGATGGCTTGAAGCTGAAAAATACATATTGGGAAATAATTATCTAATGTATGATTATTGTAATATGTTAAATATCAAAATAAAAGATGTAATTATATCCTTGAAACAAAGAGGGGAAATATAATGAAATTAAAGATTAGTACGATACTTAAAAGTAAAGATCCAATTATGTACATATTCAGATATACTAAAAAACATGCATTACCAAAGAATATAGAAACTATATTTATTGATTTATGTGAAAGAAATAAAAATTATAATATGCTAGTAAAATACACATTAAGAGTATGTAAGCGTATAAAGAAAATAGAAAATATTCTCTATAAAGAGCCATTAGCTGCATATAATTATGTTATAAATGTGAAAAAATGCAGATGGAAGAAAGCTGAACCATATATTATGAAAGATCCAGAATGTGCGCTTGAGTATGCTAAATATATCATTGGCGGTAGATGGAAAGAGGCTGAGCCTACTATTATGAAAAACGCAAATTGTGCTTATTGGTATACTAGATATATTATTAAGGATAGATGGAAGGAAGCAGAACCTTATATTATGAAAAATTCATATTGGGCATATAGATATGCTGAAAATATTATTAAAGGTAGATGGGCTGAAGCTGAGCCTACTATTATGAAAGAACCTCGTGAAATTTATTATTATACTAAAAGCGTTGTTCAAGGAAGATGGCCCGAAGCAGAGCATATCATTATGAAAAATCCTTGTTATGCTTATAAATATGCTAAAGATATTATTAAAGGAGTATGGTTAGAAGCTGAAGAATATATTAAGAAAGATCCATATTGGTGGAAAGAATATGAAAGATCGTTTATATAAGAGATATTATGAAACCACTAAAAATTAGTAAGATACTTGAAAGTAAAGACCCAATTATGCACATATATAGATATGCTAAAAGGCATACATTATCTAAAAATATAGAAACCATTTTTATCAATTTATGTGAAAAAAATAAGAATTACAATATGTTAATAAGATATACATTAAGAGCGTGTAAACGCATAAAGAGAATAGAAGATATTCTCTATAACAAGCCACACTGGGCATATTTATATGTAATAGATGTAAAGAAACGCAGGTGGAAGAAAGCTGAACCATATATAATGAAAGACTCACAATATGCTTACTTATACGCTAAGAATGTCATCAGAGGAAGATGGAAGAAAGCAGAACCTTATATTATGAAAGCTACTTGGTGTACGTATGATTATGCCAGATATATTATTAAAAATAGATGGCCTGAAGCTGAGCCTATCATTATGAAAGATCCATATTACACATGTGTATATACAAATAATATTATTGGAGAGAGATGGTTAGAAGTTGAGCCTATCATTATGAAAGATCCATATTGTGCATATGTGTATGCTAGAAATATAATTAAAGGTAGATGGTTAGAAGCTGAGACCATTATTATGAAAGATATGAATGCTGCGTATCATTATGCTAAAAATATTATTAAGAGTAGATGGCTCGAAGCTGAACCTTATATCATAAAAGATAAAAATCATTGGAATGAGTATAAAAAAATTTTCAAAAACGAATTTTTAAATGGGGGGAATAATGAATAAATTGAATATGAATGAATTATTACAATCAAATGATCCAGCATTTGAATTATATTATTATGCTAAAAATGTTATCAAAAAAAGATTACCTAAAGAATATGAAGATATCATATTAAAAACTGGAACAATTAGGATAATATGTTTATATATATTTAGGGTAATTAAAGGGAGATGGCCTGAAGTTGAACCTACTATTATGGAAGATCCCGAATCAGCATATGATTATGCTAGGCTGATTATAAAAGATAGATGGCCTGAAGCTGAACCTTATATAAAGAAAAATATAGGTTATTACAAACAATATTATGATGAATTTATTCGAGGAAAAATTTTAAAATCTGATAATGAATTAAAAAAGATGACGAAACGTAAAAGAGCGGAATATTTATATGATTATGCTATCAATTCAAAGAGTAGAAAACGGTTAGATAAAAAATATGAAGATATAATAAAAATATTTCCTGATACAGCATATAAATATGCCAGAAATATTATTAAAGGAAGATGGAAGGAAGCTGAAGAATTTATTATAAAAAATCCTGAATGGGCATATAAATATGCTAGAAGTGTAATAAAAGGAAGATGGAGAAAAGCAGAAGAATATATAATGAAAGATAGATGTTATATATATAAATATGCTTTAAATATTATTGGTGGCAGATGGAAGGAAGCAGAATCGATTATCAAACAAAATGCTTGTGATGCATATCAATACATTCGAGATATTGTTGGTAAAAGAGTGAAGGAAGTTGAATCAGTTATTATGGAAGACCCACAATACGCCTATCTATATGCTAAAAATATTATCAAAGGAAGATGGAAAGAAGCTGAGCCGTACATATTAAAAAATTTAGATTGTGCCTATGACTATGCTGAATATATAATAAAAGATAGATGGCTGGAAATTGAAAAGTATATTATTGAAGATAATTATCTCACATATAGTTATTGTAATAAATTCAATATTACCCCCAAAGATATATTATTATCTTTAAAAGGTGAGTATCATGAAACCGCCAAAGATTAGTACGATACTCAAAAGTAAAGATCCAATTATGTACATATATAGATATGCTAAAAGGCATGCATTATCTAAAGATATAGAGGATATATTTATCAATTTATGTGAAAGAGATGAAAATTATTATATGTTAATAAAATATATATTAAGGGTATGTAAGCGTATAAAGAAAATAGAGGATATTATTTATAATAAGCCATCAGCTGCATATAACTATGCTAGAATTATAAAAAAATGTAGATGGAGAAAAGCTGAGCCATATATTATGAAAGATCCTGAATTAGCATGTCTCTATGCTTTATGTGTTATTAAAGGTAGATGGAGAAAAGCAGAAGAATATATAATGAAAGATCCCGGGAATGCATATTATTATGCTAAACATGTTATCAAGGGAAGATGGAAAGAAGCGGAACCTTATATTGCAAAAAATCCAATATGGTCAGTTGATTATGCTCAATATATTATTAAAGATAGATGGCCCGAAGCTGAGCCATATATGAAGAAAAATTCTTATTGGGCGTATATATATGCTAAATATGTTATTGGAAATAGATGGCCTGAGGCCGAACCTTATATTATGAAAGATCCTTGGGATACATATGAATATGCTAGATATGTAATTAAAGGAAGATGGAAAGAAGCTGAGAAGTATATTAAAAAGAATGAACGTGTATTCAGATATTACACTGAATTTTTAGAAAAGTTAAGGACCAAATGATGAAGTTATTAAATAAATTATAGAGATATTATTATGAAAAATAGATTACCTAAAGAAGTAGAAGACACAATTAAACAAGATCCAATTAAAACTTATTATTATGTAATATCTACATTTGATAAAAGAGACCCAGAATGGGAATGGATAATTATGAAAGACCCATATGCCGCAGTACAGTATGCTATAACTATGTTGCAAGATAGATGGTTAATAGCTGAGCCAATAATAATGAAAGACCCGAGCGCTGCTTGTGAATATGCAGAAGGCATGATGGGTGGTAGATGGCCAAAAGCTGAAAAATATATCAGACAGAATGCATTTGTATGGGAAAAATACGAAGAAATAATAAGAGGTAAGAAAATGAAAATAAAATCTGTTGACAAATTGTTAAAAATGAATGAATTGGAAAGAGTTAATCATTTATATCATTATGCTTTATATATTGGCAAAAGATTAGATCCAATTTATGAAGAAATGATAAAATCAAATCCGCTTGGAGCATGTAGATATGCAATCGATATAATAGGAAAAAGATGGAAAGAGGCTGAACCTTATATTATGAAGGATGAAGTTGCAGCATGTGCTTATGCTATAAATATCATTAAAAAAAGATGGCCTGAAGCAGAACCAGTTATACGTAAACATAAATTAACGTGGATGATATACCATAATGTATTGATTGATACTTCTAAGAAAAAAGAGATACAAGAAATATTACAATTCAATCTCAAAGGAAAATCATGAAACCATTATTGGATAAATTACTACAAATGAGTTCACGAGAAAGAGCCCAATATTTATATAATTATGCTTTAAAAATCAAAAGAAGATTAGACCCAGAGTATGAAGATATGATTAAAATTGATCCAGAGTATGCATATAAATATGTCTCACATATTATTAAAGGACCATGGCCTAAAGCGGAAAAATTTATTATGAAAAGTCCAGAATGGATCGCAAAATATATAAACTACGTTTATGGTGATCGGAAACCGGAAATTGAATCAACAATTTTAAAAGATCCAATATGGTCTTACTGGTATGCTAGACATGTGGTAAAAGGTAGATGGAAAGAAGCAGAATCGCAAATTATGAAAAATCCGAGATATGCATATCATTATGCTATGGATATTATTAAGGATAGATGGCGTGAAGCAGAACCTTATATTATGCAAGATTCAGAAATAGGAATAGAATATATTTCCCAATTAGTAACAGCTATGAATTACAATTTGAATGATATAATAAATCCAAAGGGATAAATATGATCATATCAATAGATGAATTATTGCAAATGAAACATGAACAAAGATTAGAATATCTATATAATTACGCAGTTAATAATTGTAAACGATTACCCGAAGAATATGAAGAATTTATAAAATTAGATCCAAGAATGAGTTATTATTATTCACTTGATATTATTGAAAATAGATGGTATAAAGCAGAGCCTTATATTATGAAAGATCCAAACTGGGCATATAAATACGCTGTAAATGTTATTGATAAAAGATGGCCTGAAGCAGAACCTCATATAATGAAAAGTCCGCAACATGCGTACAATTACGCTGAAGATATAATTAATGGACGGTGGCCTGAAGCAGAACCTTATATTTTACAAGATATACCAAGTACCTATTTATATGCTAGTGAAATTATTAAAAATAGATGGCCGGAAGCAGAACCGATATTAATAAATAGCGATACATACGCGTTTTTGTATGCACGTAATGTGATAAAAGGCAGATGGCCGGAAGCTGAATCAATAATTATGAAAAATCCTAAATTAGCATATAAATATACTAAAGATATATTATTAAAGGAAGATGGCCCGAAAAAGAATATCTAATAGCGAAAGACGTAGATACAATATTAAGATATGCAAAATTGATAAGAAAATTTAAACATACATCAAAAATTGACATCAAAATAACACTAGGTAATAAAACAATAAGGATCAAAAAATGAAATCATTAGATGAATTACTTAAAATGAATGAATATGAAAGAGCTGAATATCTATATGAAGAAGCTAAAGAATTAAGAAAACGGTTGCCTAAAGAATATGAAAGATTACTCAAATCGAATCAATGCTGGGCATACTTATATTGTAGAGATATAATAAGGGGAAGATGGCCTGAAGCAGAACCCTATATTATGAAAGATCTTGAATGGGCATATGAATATATTAGATATATCATTAAAGGTAGATGGAAAGAAGCAGAACCTTATATTAAAAAGAATATAGGAATATATTCACAATATTATGATAGATTTATTAGAGGGAAATATTTAAAAACCGATGATGAATTAAAGAAGATGAGTAAAACAAGAAGAGCAAAATACCTGTTTGATCATGCACTCCATTCTAAGGATAGGAAAAGATTGGAGAAAAAGTATGAAGATATGATAAAGATTGTTCCAGAATGCGCATATCTTTATGCTAAACGTATTATCAAAAAAAGATGGCCTGAAGCTGAAAAATATATTATGGGAAACTCACATTATGCATACTTATATGCTAAACATATAGTTAAAGATAGATGGCCTGAAGTTGAAAAGCATATTATGAAAAGTCCTAAATGGGCATATTGGTATGCTAAAGATATTATTAAGAGGAGATGGTCTGAAGCTGAACCATATATTATGAAAGATCCAAATTATGCGTATGATTATGCTGAAAATATTATTAAAGGAAGATGGCCTGAAGCTGAAAAATATATTATGAAAGATCCAGAATACGCATATTATTATGCTGAAAATATTATTAAAGGAAGATGGTCTGAAGCTGAAAAATATATTATGAAAAGTTTATATTATATATATGAATATGCTGAAAATATTATTAAAGGAAGATGGCCTGAAGCTGAAAAATATATTATGAAAAGTCCTAAATGGGCATATTGGTATGCTAAAGATATTATTAAGAGGAAATGGCCTGAGGCTGAACCTCATATTATGAAAGATCCAGAATTTGCGTATCTTTATGCTAAACATATTATTAAAGGAAGATGGCCTGAAGCTGAATTGTATCTCATATTAGATGATGAACGAATGCATAATTATCGTAATGAATTTGGAGTCACTACTCTAGATATTATCAAACCATTCATACTTAAAAAGTATCAAAGGAAGTTAAATGAAATCACTCGATGAACTATTAAGAATGAATGATTATGATATTGGAAAACACCTGTATATCGAAGCTATACATATTAATAAAAGGCTTGAACCAGTTTATGAGAATATAATAAAAACGATTCCCCAATGGGCATATCATTATGCTTTAAATATCCTAAAAGATAGATGGCCTGAAGCTGAACCTTATATATTAAAAAATGAAATAATAATAATAGAATATATAACAAATGTTATCAAAGAAAGATGGCCAGAGGCTGAATTAATAATAATGAAAGATCCATATAATGCATACTTATATGCTTACAGAATACTCAAAAGAAGATGGCCAGAAGCTGAACCTTATATTATGAAAGATCCACCAATAGCATTAAATTATGCAAGATTTGTAATACAAGGAAGATGGCCAGAAGCTGAACCTTATATAAAACGGAATTTATATTTATTTTATGTTTATTTTGAAGAGTTTATCAAGGATAAATAATCTAAGACAGATTAAATGAAATCACCTAATGAACTATATAAAATGACTGATGAAGAAAAAGCGGAATATCTGTGTTGGGAGGTTATAATATTAGGAAAGAATTATTCAAAGAATATGAATATTGATGGGATGAATATTCAAAATTTGTTGGAAACTAGTTATGGATACATCATTAAATGAATTACTCAAAATGGAATCAACAGAACGTGCAGCTCATTTATATAGAGAAGCTGTATATAAAGATAGCGGGAAAAGATTGCCAAAAGAATATGAAGAATTCATAAAAATTATACCACGATATGCTTATAAATATGCTTACGATGTAATTAATAATAGATGGCTTGAAGCTGAAAATAATATTAAAAAACACAAAGAATAGTGGAATTCATATAAATTTGAACTTATAACCCATAAAATTGAACCAAATACCTATAATCCTTGAAAGGAGAAATTATGAATCGTATTAAATCTAATACAAACACATCAATTGAAAAGCAGACTATACAATATAAAAAATTTTTACTTGGAAGACCTGAATATGCATATAAATATGCTAGATTTATTATCGACAATAGATGGAGTGAAAGTGAACCAATAATTCTCACTTCGCCAGAATGGGCATATAAATATGCTAAAAATATTATTAAAGGAAGATGGAGAGAAGCAGAACCTGTTATAATGAAAAGTCCTAAATGGGCTTGTTTATATACATATTATGTAATTAAGAAAAGATGGCCAGAAGCTGAAGAATTTATCAAAAAAGATAAATACTGGTTTTACGTTTATAATAAAATTATTTAAAATAACAATTTAGTTGAAACGATTATAAATTTGGAGAAAATACTGATGGATCATTTAACACCAAGTAGTATTAATACATATGAGAATTGCGGAGTAAAGTTCTATTATAACTATATCGAAGGAAGACCTGCGCCCGCAACGATACCTATGATTGTTGGATCGGCAGTCCACAAAGGTATAGAATATGATTTAACAAATGTAATTCGCAAGAATGAACATGTTGATATTAATCAATTACTAGATGTTGTATCACACCATTATGATGATAGACTTATAGAAATTGAAGAAGGTGATAAATTAAAAGGTAAAGATAATGCTATAAAAATGATTAAATTATGGTATAATCATTTTAAGAATAATTATTCAAATATTAAAGAAGTAGAAAAAAAGATATCTATAGAGATGGTAGGAATCCCCAAAATACGTGGTAGAATTGATATTGTTGAAGAAGGCACAATAACAGATATAAAAACTGGTTTTACACATAAAACTATTGAAGATGCCAATAGTTCTACTCAATTAACTATCTATTCTTTAGCATATTTAGCTGAATATGGTAAATTACCAAATCTACAATTTGATAGCATAACTATTAATAGTATACAGAGAATCCCTACCTATAGAAATGCAGACTCATTAAAAGCAACAATAAAATATATTCAGCAAATCTGGGAAGCAATCCAAAAAGGAATTTTTATACCTACTTACCCTGACAATCCTATGTGTTCAAAACAAAATTGTGAATACTGGAATATCTGCCAGTATGCAAAACGAAAAGTGTAACTAAGGAAAGATTATGTATCAAATTGATGACTATTTGAATGCTGAATCTCATTTTAATAAATTATTAATATATTTAAATGATCCTGTAAAATTTATTGATATTTTTAAAAATGATGAAGATACAATTAGTTTATTTATATATCTCGTTAAAGATTCATTTGCTGTTCCTCTGATTAAAGATCGCGTAACATATCATGAATCATTTTATTATCCAATCGTGTCTTTTCATTTAGATAATATCCAAATAGTAGAGTGGTATGAGAAAAGACATATATTAATAGATGCTAATATATGTAACCAAGATGATATTAATAGAATAGAACAACTTCTTGAAAAACAACATTATAATATGAAAATAGAATATCAATCTCCTCAATCTATATATATAGATATTTCAGATATTGATTGGTATGAAATAAATGAAGAATTATTAGAACAAAAATTTAGAAATTTCATAATGGATATTTCAATAGTAAAAAACTTTAAAAATGAAAAATTGAATACGATTGAATCAATACTTAGTTTTGTGGGGGATGAAATTATATTTACAACAGAACAATACCTACGTGATAATCTTATCAGACCATCTAAATTATTAAAACAAATAGATAATATATTTACAAGAAAGGAACGATAAATGGCAGTAAAACCGGGAACATGGGACAAATATCCACTTAGAGTATATCTTTATATGGAAATGCGTCGAAGATTTGGGCCGCAAGATATATGGAAGAGTAATAGACCATCTGAATATAGAAATTTTTGTATTGAAATGGCTAAATTCTTTACTGAGTTAACTGGTCAGAAATTCACTTGGGGAGCAGTTAGAAATCAAATAGAGTTTGCTTTAAATAATCAAGATACAATGACTCAATCACATTTCAAAACATGGGTTGATAATGTTATAGCTGCTAGAGAAGCTGGAATAATAAGAAATTTCCCAGAAATAATATTAAAATAAAATATGGATGCCCTAAAGATAGATTATTACAACTTGTTTGAAAATTATCGCTTCAAACACAATAAGTAAAATTTAATAACTAAAAATGAATTAATTAAATAGATTCAGATAAGTAAAAGATTTAATAACTCTTTATTTTTTAAGGAGAGTTCGGATGAAGCTTTCACTGGATAAAATATTAAAATTTGATAATCCGTCATATGAATTATATAATATAGCACATAAAAGAATATTTAAAAGAAGATTACCTAGAGAATATGAGAAAATAATTATGATAGATCCAAAATGGGCATATGAATATGCTGAAAATATTATTAAAGGAAGATGGAAAGAGGCCGAACCATATATTATGAAAGATCCTGAACAAGCGGCATATTACGCTATGTGTATTATGGAAAGAAGGTGGCCAGAAATCGAATTATCATTAATACAAAGTGGTGATCTTGGAGTATTATATAATTATATGGAATTATTTATTGGTGACAGATGGCCAGTTGCTGAACCATATATTAAGAAACATTCTTGTTTGGCATATGTATACGCTAAAAATATTATTCATAATAGATGGATCGAGGCTGAACCTTACATTTTAAAAGATTCATGGAATACATATTGTTATATTAGGGATGTGGTAAAAGGCAAATGGCAGGGTAATCTTCCACCAATATGCTCATCTGGATGGCAATTTAGTCATGCTGTAAATTTACTTAGACGGGAATGGCCTGAAACTGAACCGGCTATACTTCAATCTATTTATGAATCAGCAAAATATACAAAGAAACGCTTCGGAATAGATATATATAAATTATATGGGTTTAACAAAATTGAATAGGGTAAAGGAGAATGAAATGAGTAAAGCTGTCGATAAACTCATTTGCAATAATAATAATCCATCTAAATATCTATATAATTTATCTCAGAGGAAAAATCGTAAAGGTTTAAGGGTCTCTAAGGAAAGAGAAGATATTATTAAATATGATCCCGAATGTGCATATAAATATGCACGTGATATTATTGGCGGTAGATGGCTGGAAGCTGAACCTTATATTATGAAAGATCCTGAATGGGCTACTTGGTATGCTCATGATATTTTACAGAAAAGATGGGAAGAGGCAGAGCCTTATATTGTAAATAATCCCAATTGGGCTCATAATTATGCTTCAAGTCTTATGAATAATCTAAATGAA
>Ga0190316_1000432_pt1 | contig 12329 bp, 14 predicted proteins | sample 48701112_MG_FD_161663 | JGI IMG/M metagenome (GOLD analysis project Ga0190316, IMG submission 161663) | Hydrothermal vent sediment bacterial communities from Southern Trench, Guaymas Basin, Mexico - 4870-11-1-2_MG | ecosystem: Environmental > Aquatic > Marine > Hydrothermal vents > Sediment ... | reverse complement strand
TAGGGAAAATTCCAATTATGGCTACTTCCTATCTTTACTTATGGATATTCCAGATTTTCTTTCGAGTGAGGAAGCTTGTTCGAGATTTCTAGGGCTGTTTGGTGGCGAAGCGATGTCTACTGCCCAGATGCGGCTCAGTTAGAGTGAAGGACCGTTGGAGAACCGAACTTTTCTTTTCAAATAGAAGAACAGAAAATAACGGTCAGAAAATCAAGAGAGTTGGTAGAAGGCTTATGCGTGGGGGGCTAAAAGACGTGGAAGCCATCAAGGTGATCCCAGAGAATTCTCTTCAGCCCGGGAGAATAATCCGAAAAGGCTATAAAAATTTTATTTAAGAGTGCACCGCTTATATGCTATCTAAGAAATATTGCCAACTAGGTGAATGTCGTGGCCGCTAGCTATTATGAAGAAAAAGTATGATGTTGTCGTGATTGGTGGAGGTCTATCTGGCTTGTGTGCTGCAGTAGCTGCAGCAAGACATGGGTGTAAGGTGGCATTAGTAGAAGCCCGTCCTGTACTGGGAGGAAATTCAAGTAGCTTAATTAGAGTAAATCCATCAGGCGCGTGCACTTTTAATTCATGGGCGAGAGAGACAGGGATCATAGAGGAAATAATAACCGAATACATTAGAAGGTCTCATCTTCCCATCCGGGAATGGACTGATAACATAATTATGGGATTTAATACTTTATGAAACAGTTAGGTCTGAAGACAATATCGAATGATACCTTGATACTGTAGCATTTGATGTTAAAATGAGCTCCTATACGAAGATATCTGCAATACAGTGCTTACAAAAATAGGCAGTGAATTGATGTATAAACTATCTGCTGACTACTTCATAGACTGTACAGATGATGGAACAGTAGGCGTCTTAGCTGGCGCAGAATATAGGCTAGGCAGAGAGTCTAGAAGCGAGTTCAATGAAACACCAGTAATAGCTCCTAAAAAGCCTAATAAGCAGACGCAAGGTAGTACTCTCATATTTAAAAGCGTATCCGCAAATAGAAGGATTTTATTCCAGCCGCCTCCATGGGCTGAGAAGTATCCGAGTGAAGAATCACTATATATGCGACCGCACAGTTCCCCCACAATGCCCAATGACAGTAAGACATACTCCAGCTACTGGTGGATAGAAATAGGCGCATCTTATAATACTATGCACCAGGCCTTATAAGAGATGAATTATTAAGACATTTACTGGGAGTATGGGATCACATAAAGAATTATGTAAATCAGGGCGCCGAGAATCTACGAAATACGCGTCTATAACGAGATTTAAGAGGACACTAAAATGAATAGCCGAGAGAGGTTACTCTCCGCTCTTTACTTGGAAGAGCCTGATAGAGTTCCAATATCCCTATTTATGGGATTATACTGGCTCAATTGGGTGAGTTCGGATACGTTTTGGTTTTTCATAAGGAAAACTGATGCTATATTAAGAGTTCCCGCTGGATATAACGGAATTTTCCTCACCTCTACCCGTAAAATAAAAGTTCTCAAAAGGACATACAAGATTGCCAAAAATCGATCATTACTTGAAACCATAGTCAAAACTCTAAGAGGCGAATTGAAACAAGTAGCCATATCTGAGAATAACATCACTTGGGTAAAGGAACCCTTCATTAAAAATGATAAAGACATAGAAGTGTGGCTCTCCATTCCGTACGAGCCTGTGCAAGTAGATGTAAATGAATATTTTCGTTACGATAAAAAGATAGGCGAAGAGGGATTAACATTCCTATCATTATCAGACCCCATTGGATATTTGTATAGCTTGTTCCCCAAAAATCTCTTCATGATATACATCATAAAACATCAGAAAGTTATGAAAGACGTTCTAGATATAATTTGGGAGCGCTTTAGAGATTTGTTAGTTTCAATACTGGAGAAAGAAGTGCTGAGGTTATGGCTTAGCGGCCCCGAATATCTAGGCCCTACATTCTTCAATCCCAAATACTTTGATATAGTCGTTGAGTACAATAGTAAAATAGCCAAATTGATACATGAGTATGACGGTATATATTACATGCATTGTCATGGCAGAATTAGACAGATCCTAGACAAGCTTAAGTCAATAGGTATTGATGCTCTTGATACAATAGATCCTCCTCCTCAAGGCGATTGCGATCTAGATATTGCTAAAAAAGTATTGGGTAATACTGTTTGTCTATTAGGCAATGTAAATAGTACAATAATGGCTATTGGAAAACCTCATGAGGTAAAGTCTGCCGTCAAGTCTTGTATAGAAAAAGGAGCGCCGGGTGGAGGTTACGTACTCCAGCCTACGAGTGGTACGATAGTAGATGTACCTATTCGAAATCTTTTGGCCTTTGTAAAAGCTGGACGAATGTATGGCGCGTACCCTTTCAGAAAGTAGTCCATTATAGTATGTGTATATTATGAGTTATTAGGTGGTAATTTGATGAAAGCCGAGCAGTAATAATTTAAAAATTTAAATAAGCACCGTTTAATATTGCATACTTTGATCAAAAGGAGGTAAAGGTATTGAATAAAGTGTTCGATTTGAAGGTGAAGATAAAGCCTGTCCTTCCTCTTCTAATTCACAGCGGCGCCTATGAGGGTCCCTGCAGAGTTGGCGATGAAAAGACCCTTGATCCAGAGTTTGAGAGGCTCCAAGTGATGAAGAATTTTAAGAGGTTCTGTGAGAAAGTTAAGTCTGGGTTGACCAAGGATGGAGAGCTGCTCGAGCCCACCGTTATAGAGTGGGGTGAGGATTGGGTCATCCCTGAGAAAGAGATGTCCAAGCTCAATAAGGACTCCACGAATGTAGATTTATATTTGATAGCTAATGCCAGTTTGACTCAGCATCCATCGGTTGAGATAGCCAGGAGATGCGGGAAGCCCATTGTTAAGCTCGGCCAAGTCTCAAGTGTAGATATATCCGCTCATCTAAGATCTCGTGGGATGGAGGGCTATGCACTTATAGACCTTGAGGAATTGAACCGTTTTGTTAGGCTCTTTAAGGTTAGGAAGAATTTAATGAACACGAGGATCCTAGTAGTTGATGCTGGGAAGCTCCTGCCAATCGGTGTCGTCAGCAGCATTTGGGATCTCGAGGATGTTAAGATGAGGTTTGGGATAGACTATAAGCGTATATCCGCAAGTGAAGTCTTCGATGAGATGGATAGAATTATAGGAGATGAAGTTGAGCAGAAGAGGGCTGAGGAGATAACTAATAGGCTTATTAAAAATGCCGATAAGGTTCACATGAAGGAGGAGTATATCCGCCAATCAGTCAATTTCTACTTGGCCGCCAAGAATCTAATGATGAAATACAAGTGCAACGCATTTGTGATTCCATGCTTCGAGCTCTGCGTTAAGAGGATACCCGCTGAGAAGAAGGTAACGTTCTGTCTGGCTCATTCCCTACTGAAGGATGAGGGTTACCCATCGGCATGTGAGGGGGACATAAGCGCTCTATTAGCAATGACCGTGCTGATGTATCTATCTAGAAAGTCAGCTTTTATGGGAAACTCGTACATGATAGATAAGGAGAAGAACATCGTAGCTGTTCACCATGACGTTCCGGGATTAAAGATGAAGGGGCTGGATGCTGCAGAATTACCCTACGAGATAAGGAGCTTTACGATGGGCGGGTGGGGAGCGACATTACGCTATGATTTCTCGAGGGATAAGGGTGAAGTTGTGACCCTCGCAAGGTTCAATCCGACGGCGACTAAGCTATTCGCCGCCAAGGGAGAGCTGGTAGGATGCAGCGGATTCGATAAGGTTGGATGTAGCCTAAGAGCGGAGATAAAAGTGAGAGATGCAAGAGACTTCTTCCATAAGGAGATGGACTTCGGCCATCACCTCGCCATGGTCTATGGCGATTACGTGGATGATCTCAGATATCTAGGCGATCTCGTCGGCTTCAGGGTTGTGGAAGCCTAAAGATCCTCTGCGAAAGGCTATACGTCAAGAATTCGGTGAAATTCTTGATTAAGTCATTCCTATTTCCTTTAAGGAATCCATCACCGAATTTCGATGTCTTTAGGGATATATTACTGGGAAAACGGATGCCTAAAAAAGTTCATTTCATAGAGCTTGGAGTCGATTATGAGATGATGAAGTTCATATCCGAGAGTATAATGGGCATCAAGGCCCCCGAAAATATTAATGTAGGTGAGAGGAAAAAGAAGTTCTTCGTTGAGGGCAAAGATGTGCCATCAGTTCTCGATGAAGAGAAGCCCCTACTAAAATTTAGGGTTAAATTCTACTATTCGATGGGCTATGACTGTGTTCCGGTAGGCCTGCCATTAGCTCCCTTCCCAACGAAGCATCGGAAGACAAAGGATACAGCCATATTATCCCGTGGAACGCGAACTTGGGTTGAAGAGGAAGCGGGGATAATAACAAACTGGGATGAATTTGAATCTTTTCCTTGGGATCGCATAAATCTGGATGTGACGGAATACTTTGAATTCTTAAGTGAGATAATCCCTGAAGGCATGAAGTTCATGGTAGCCTCGACATTATATGAGATGATCGGAGAGCAATTGATGGGATGGAAATGTATGTTCTACAAGTTATTTACGGATCCCGATCTCGTGAAGGCCGTATTCGATAAGTGGGGGGAGATAATCTACAGGGGCTATGCAGATGCGGTCACATATGACTGCGTCGGAGCGATATTCCACTGTGATGATATGGGATACAAGAAGGGAACCATGATCAGACCTGACATTCTAAGGAAGATCGAGATTCCATGGCTTAAGAAGTATGCTTCGCTTGCCCATGATCATGGCAAGCTCTTCCTATTACATAGTTGCGGCAATATCTATTCGATAATGGAGGATCTACTCGAGGATGTTAAAATTGATGGATTTCACTCATTTCAAGATGTAATCATGCCCGTATGGGAATTCAAGGAGAAATATGGAGATAGAGTCGGCGTCCTCGGAGGGATCGACGTGGATAAACTGGCCAGATATGACGTTGAATCATTAAGGAGATACGTGAGAACCGTGCTGGACAGATGCATGCCGGGAGGAAGATACTTTCTCGGCTCTGGAAACACCGTAACAAATTATGTTCCACCGAGAAATTATCTTGCTATGCTCGAGGAGGGGCTCAGATGGAAACCGAAAATTTAGTTTGTGCTGGCTCAGCAAAATGGAGCTGTAGCCTTAGCAATAAATAATTTTGTGTGAGGAATCGGAGAGTCATCCGAGATCTACATAATCGTTTCTGGGTAGCCCTCCTGGAACAGTCCTGTCGATCGTTAATGCCGCTTCCTCACCAGGCTTAACCTCGATCTTCACCTTATCATATTCTCTCAGGCCATACCTGCCCATGTTTATTATTAGGAAGCCCTTCTCAAAGTTTTCAAGGATCGTATCGTTATCATAATTGTATATGATAAAGTATGCCTCCGGCTCCTCCGCTTTATTGAAGACTTTCTATGATCTCGTCTAGTTCCTCTGGATCCTCGCTTAATCCAGCTTCTTCCTCATCGATCACTCCGCGGTATATGTCGAGCAGGCATATTTTCCCCGATTGAGACTATAGTGGTATTCACATTTAAGTCAACCCCGGATTTTCCAACGGAGACTTTTATTGGGAATGCCGTGATGATTAGGTAGGTGCCATTTGTCTTGCCGATGATGTGGCCATTCAATTGGAGGGTGCTGGAGGCCTCTGATATCCCCCTGCTAATAGTGCTCTTCACCTTCTGTGTTGAGTAGAAGCCCATGTTTATGACTACGCCTGCAAGAGCGACGGCTATTACGAAGAATGCTATTAGCACTATTGCAGCCTCTATGCCTACTATTCCACGCTTATCCCTAAGCATTCTTGGCTTCTTCATATTCCATTCTCTCCTTCTATCCAATCGTGTGGCATCTCTCTTGGAGCTCGGATGGAACTGTAAACTCGATTGAGAGCGGAGCTCCATTTCAGGTCTAATCTCGATGAAAACGTTCTCCCTCTTATCGGCTTGATCACTTGATGCTAAGTGAATTATCAGGAGACCCTTCTCCTGCATGTCTAATGAGTCGTCACCATCAGAGTTCTCTATGAAGAGCATTGCCGTAGTTCCAGATCCAAAAATATTTATTAGCTGCGTGAAGTTCTTGCCCCTGGGATAAACAGTATTGTTTATTCCATTGTAAATGTTTGCGTATGCTGTATGGTTCTAAACTCTAAGCGAGATCATGGTCGTCCGGTTGACCATAGGGACATACTCAACTCCTAAAGTCTTCAGTGGGATAATTATCGCGTCTACCTTGCCTGAGATGGATCCCCTGATCATAGTAGTCCCATCAAGAGTCAATGGAGTGCTTGTCTCCTGAATTCCCTGGCTTATTACGTCTCTTCTCTTCTGCGTCGCATACAAACCCATATTCACAACCTATATTCGCAATTAATAAGAAAAGCCATGAAGGCCAGATCAGATATGAAGGGTCAGGCACCGTTCATATCATGTGTAAGGACTGGGAGGAGTTTGGGGAGTTATCCCGAAATGCCGATACTCTATCCTTCACTTTGGATGATGAACTTAACCTTTATAATGAATTCATGAATGCCATACAGAGTGATCTGGCATCGCTGGAGAATGCAATGGGCATAAAAGTAGAGCCATAAAAGCGAAAATAAAAACGTAATATACATTCATAAAGCCTTTAAGGGATTCATGGGAACCTTTCTCATACAGGGCTCGTGTGAGTGAAGGAAAACGCGTTTAGTACTTTGTTCTGGACGCCTCAACGCTTCATAAGGCCTTCACTCCCACATTTTTATTGCTTAACTTTTTGAGTCCAGCCTGAGCCAATTCTCAATCTCCCTTCTCATAACTCTCATCTCCTCAATGTCTAGTCTCCGTCAATCGATCCTTCCATAGGCTTTATGATCTTCGGTTTTTCACTCATGCTGCCTGATATGATAGCCTATAAGTTCGAGTCTTACATTACAAAGATAGATAAGTATTATCCTACATTCATCAAGGCTCTATGCGAGAATATGACCTCGACAGCCAGCATCAAAAGTGCTCTTGCATACGTCCTCCATATGGAGCTCGGCCTATTAAATGAGCTCCTAAAGAAGACGCTTGCAAGGATAAGGCTTGGAATTAGGATCAAGAAGTCGATGAATCTTCTCTCATCCGAGGCATCGACATTCCGCGTTTATATAATGAATAGGATGCTGTTGGACCCGATAAATTACGGCGGGAACATCGAAATTGGAAGGATACTCGGAGATTCATGCATAAAATTCTTGGAGTTCAGAAAGAGAAGGAATTCCGTAGCTAAGAGCTTCAAATCTGTCATCTTCATTCTTCAGCCCGTAACAGTCGCCCTACTAATTATACTAACGTATCTCTGCAAATTCTTCTATCGAAGCCTAGTCTCCCTACCATTCTTCTCATTCGGTGAGATGCCTACTGGAGTAATCGAATTGGGAAACATCCTGATGATACTCCTAGTAACGTCGCTCAATACTCTGACGCTGAAGGAGGCTGAAGGCGGATTCTTGGAGAAAAGCCTCCTATACATAGGCCTATTTAATGATAATAAGTGGCGCCTCATGGCTAATCGGCGAAAAACTGATGGACTTAACACTCGGCCAAGTATTAAGAGGGTTCGAAAAACTAATATGAATTTTCAAATGTGGCATGAGCAAAACTGGCATCCCTTTATATACAATTTTTCCCGTGGCAGTTAAAAAAGGAATTTTCAATATGAGGCTCTCAGAGAGGATCTAGTTATTGCCAAGATTATCTTTATTAGACACGGAGAGTCATATCTCTGAACCATGAGGATCGGAATATTTATCTCCTCATTCGTAAAGTTCATGTATGGAAAATCCCTTGACGATATGAATCCCAAAGAGATCGAGGATGCAATAACGAGATGCGTCAGAAAAATGAGGGATCTCGGATTAAACTGCGCAGAGATATCAGTTTTGGAGATGGAGACCCTAAGGAGATTATGTAAGGTAACATCCAAGATTGAGGACTTCTACTTTACGATTCACGAGCTTGGAAGATACGGCGCAACAAAATTATCGTTGATTGATGAGGATGAGAGAAAGGAGGTAATCGATGGGCTAAAAGAGACCATCGATTATTCATCTGAGGGAAATATTAAGGTGCTAACAGTTCACCCAGCATCATTCAACCCATCAGAGAGTGGATATGCATACGACGATATAGCAGACAAGTATTATGAACCTTCAAAGGCATGGGAAATATCGATCCGGCTATTGAAGGAACTTGCAAGTTATGCCTCCAAAAGAGATGTTATGCTCGGCTTAGAGAACATGCCGAGAGCGGTCCTCTATAATAATGAGATATGCAAGGTTCCACACTTCGGAGTCTTGAAGAACGAATTGTTATCGCTATTATCAAGCATCAATAATGATAACCTAAAGATAACCTTCGACGTTGGACATGCAAACACGGTATGTCAACCCTGCGATTACATAAGGGAGATCGTAAACGAGACAGTCCATATACACCTGCATGATAATGACGGAAGATATGATCAGCACGCCCCTCTCGGCACAGGAATCGTAAACCTGCACTTTTTCTTCAAGGTTCTAAGGGATGAAGGCTACAGCAAAAGCATAGTGATAGAACGTGCAATAGACAATAGAATATACGATGATATAAATATTCTAAAGCACTACGCCGGAAGATTCTCAGATTAAATTCAGCGAGGCTCATATCCCCGAATAGCACATTACATAGGCCCAGCGATAACTTAAAATAACGGATTGAACTGATAATCTTTCGGTTTCAATAAAAAGGGATGATATAATCTGGAGGAGGAAAAATGAGCAAGCAGGAGAAGCCCCATCTGAACCTAGTGGTCATCGGACACGTAGATCATGGAAAATCCACAACAATGGGTCACCTGCTTTATCTCGCAGGAGCAATAGATGAGAGGACGATCAAGCAGTATGAGGAAGAGGCTCGAAGGCTTGGAAAAGAGACTTTCAAGTATGCGTGGGTTCTCGACGCCCTCAAAGAGGAGAGGGAAAGAGGATTAACGATAGACCTAAGATACCTAAAGTTTGAGACGCCCCACTACTTCTTTACAATAATCGATGCTCCGGGACACAGAGACTTCGTGAAGAATATGATTACTGGAACAAGCCAAGCAGACGCGGCAGTACTATTCGTCTCAGCGAAGAAGGGAGAGTTCGAGGCTGGAATAGGCCCGGGAGGACAGACTAGGGAGCATGCATTCCTCGCATTCACGCTTGGAGTAAGGCAGCTCGTAGTGGCAGTAAACAAGATGGATGATCCATCAGTCAATTGGAGCAAGGAACGATACGAGGAGATAAAGAACGAAGTATCCAGAATGCTCAGGCTCGTAGGCTACAATCCAGATGAGATCCATTTTGTCCCCACCTCCGGATGGACCGGAGACAATCTAGTAAAGAAGAGCGACAAAATGCCATGGTATGACGGTCCAACGCTCTACGAGGCCCTAGACATGTTTAAGTTGCCTCCTAAGCCCATTGATAAGCCCCTGAGAATTCCAGTGCAGGACGTCTACACGATCACTGGAGTCGGAACTGTTCCAGTTGGGAGAGTTGAGACTGGAGTGCTAAAGGTCGGGGACAAAGTGATCTTCATGCCGGCAAATAAGGTCGGCGAAGTAAAGTCGATCGAGACTCACCATGTGAGGATAGAAAAGGCCGAGCCAGGAGACAACATAGGCTTTAACGTCAGGGGAATCTCAAAGAAGGATATTAGAAGAGGGGATGTTGCAGGCCACCCAGATAATCCTCCAACGGTCGCAAAGGAGTTCATAGGGCAGATAATAGTGATCCATCATCCAACGGCAATAGCCGCTGGCTACACACCAGTCCTGCATGCGCATACGGCTCAGGTAGCATGTAGATTCGTTGAGCTCATAAAGAAGATCGATCCACGCAGCGGTCAAACGATCGAGGATCATCCGGCCTTCCTAAAGACTGGAGACTGTGCTCTTGTTAGGTTCCAACCTCTACGTCCAATAGCCATCGAGACATACACGGAGTTTCCGGAGATAGGTAGATTCGCAATTAGGGATATGGGAACAACCGTCGCGGCGGGAGTGGTCAAGGAGATCACCGTGAAGGCCTAGAATTCCATCAAACACATATATTTTTTCAGGCATGCCCGAAAGGTGAGAGACCTAATTTGAGCGGGAAGAAAGTTGAGATAATATACTTTTACTCAAACATAAATGAGGATGAAGATGAGCTTTCAATTATAAGCCGAAGGATCTCCCGGAAGAGAAGAGACATAGACATACATCTAATCAACGTTGATGACCCCAGAAATGAGGAGCTGACACAATTATATGAGGTTGATATTGTCCCCCTTCTCGTCTTTCTAACTCCTAAGGGAGAAGTCGCGGCTAGGCTCTCAATCCCATTATCCGCAGAAGACATAGTTCAGGAAATAGCCGACAAGATAAATACTGGAAAGCTTCCAGACCCGAAGGTTGAGAAGACGAGAGGAACGATACTAAAGGGATTAAAATCGATAAGCGGAAGAAACGATCTGACAAATCTGATGATCGAGCAGATAGAAGATGATCTTATGGAGGCGCTTACAGAATCGGAGATCGCTGAGATAATAGACTCTTACATCAGCGTCGTAAATCACACGATCAGAGATCTAAAGGAGATAAGACAGATCCTAAAGAAATATCAGAAGCCCAAAAGCAGCTTCATCATCTAATCGTCGCATCAGCCAATATAGAATATCCTCTCAGTTTCCTCGGCTCTTCTCTCCCTCTCAGCAGCACTCCTCTGCCTCTCTATTCTCCTTATCCTCTCCTCCATCTTCTCATACCGGGCGATTTCACCCTCAAGATCTGAAAGGTCAATATTAAACTTGAACATCTTTGAGAGGAGATTCAGGAGGCTCTTCGAGGCCTTCGGATCAGGTCTATAACCCCGAGTTTCAGCTAAGAGACAGAGAGCATCAACCCCATTAAACCCGGACAACCCAACAAGTATACCTGCAATCCCAATTATTGGACTTCCGGGAGGGCTACTCTTCGCTCCAAATTTCATAATGCCCTCAAGCAGTCTTCTGTTCGTCGCGGATGCGAAGATCCGAGGTTCACCTACAATCTCCCTCTGATATCCACCTAAAGTTATTATTAAATCGACATTCTTCTCTCTTGCATAATTGAATATAGCGCCTGCTACTTCATACTGTCCCTCAACTGTCTGAGCTTGGCAGTCTCCAGTCAAAAATATAAAGTCACGATCAGTCTTCTCTCCCCTCCAATAATAAAATTCCAGCCTAAGAAGCCTCAGGCTTCCCTCGTCGTCAACTATGACGAAATGCGCGAAGTGCGGAGAGTATAGCTCAGCAACCTTTCTAGCCTTCAATTGTTTAATGAGATACTCAGAGGCTATCTTCCCAACAAGGCCTAAGCCGGGAAGACCCTCTATCAGAACGGCCCTCTCAGGATTTATCTTTTCAGTCTCAAATATTATAGTCTTCTTCATTTAGCCTTCTGCCTCATCATCCCCTTATATACGGCATATTTATCATCGGGGGAAAATTTGGCTGGATGCGGAATACGTGTCTCACCGCCGCAGTGGGGACAACGATTCTTCCTAATGGTATATTCTCCGCACTTCGTGCATCTCCGCATAAGCCAGCCCATAAGCATCTATCCTCTTTCGAATCTCCCGTCTCCGCCTAGCCTCTTTATTTCCTGCACTGCGGTTTCAGCAACCTTCTGCATTATATGATTTGCCGTCTTATAGTCCCGAGCGGTTACCTCAACTCCATATTTAGGCGGAGAGATAACGTAGATCCTGATGCTAGAGCCCCTAGGAGCCTTTATGCCCTTAGCTTCCGTCAAAGCCTTCTTTATCCTTGAAACCCCATCGGGCTTTACGCAGGAAATATTCAGAATTCCCTTCACCTTCACGCTGGTTACCTTAATCTTTTCCTTTGCGATCTCGGTTAGTGCCTCAGCGAGATCCTTCGGTAAGCCTATCTCAAGAAGGACATTGACGCCCTCCCTTGCAGTCTTTTCCAACCCCTCATAGGCTGTTCCGAAGGCTTCTTCAAGCGGAACCCAAACCTTCTCATACAGATCCTTAAGTGGAATATTCAGTCTCTGCGAGATGCTTCTCATCAATCCCTCAGCTCTTCTGCTCTGCTTCCAAAGGAGCATCTTCTCCCTTTTTTCTCTCTTCGTTACCCTCCTCAACGAGAGATCTATATGCCCCTTCTCTCGATCAACCCGCAGAACCTTAAGAACTACCTTCTCGCCTTCTCGGACGAAATCTCTGATATTCTTCACCCAGCTCGAAGAGATCTCAGATATGTGGAGAAAGCCCAA
>Ga0190316_1000431_pt1 | contig 12340 bp, 12 predicted proteins | sample 48701112_MG_FD_161663 | JGI IMG/M metagenome (GOLD analysis project Ga0190316, IMG submission 161663) | Hydrothermal vent sediment bacterial communities from Southern Trench, Guaymas Basin, Mexico - 4870-11-1-2_MG | ecosystem: Environmental > Aquatic > Marine > Hydrothermal vents > Sediment ... | reverse complement strand
TTTGTTGACAATTCCCTGAATATGAGGAACACCCTGTCTGTTTTTAGATAAAAAGAGGTATCCCTTGTTGGAACATCCCTCAGGTCCAATATACCTGACAGGCCTCCGTGGTAAACAAGGAATAAACCATCCATATCAAAAAAGATGTATTTACCCCTTCTTTCAAAATCTTTGAAGGTCCTTCCAATCAATGCTGTAAAATGTGGTTTAACAGATTTCAATATATGGGGTTTGGTTATGGAGACATCCTCAATCCTTGCACCTGTAAGCCTTTTTTTCAGATTTCTCTTCAGGACCTCAACCTCGGGTAGTTCAGGCATCATCCCTCCTGAATACGATTTTACCATCAATCAATGTTTCCATCACCAGGTCATTCTTTATAGTAACCTCTGTATTTTCAGATTCAACATCAGTGTAAAGTTCAATCGCCTGTTCCATCCCGATTCTCTGCTCCTCAAATGGTGCAGAAACAACAGAATTTATTCCATAAACTGGTGAATAAGGCATACCATCTGAACCAAAAACAATATGTCCTCCAGAGCGTAGTATCAGACCAACCCTGTTGTTCTTTTTGTATTTTTCACCAAAGGCATCCTCATAAAGCCCACCTGAAAGTGACCAGTTCTTTATAAAATTGGGTTGCATGGAAAGAACGATACCCATCCTCACAGCCTCTTTTATCTGGTCATCTGTGGCAAGTTCAAAATGTTCAATTCTGTGGGGCTGATTGAAATCACCATATTCCCTGAAACCAGCAAGCACCTCTCCTATTGCCCTATCACCTATGGCATGGATGGCAAGCACAAAACCCCTTTCTTCAGCAAACCGTATCATCTCCTTTATGTACTCCCTGTGCTTCAACAGGATTCCATTACCATCTGTATCTACATACTTAAACTCCTTCACCGCTGCAGTCCTTGCACCAATTGAACCATCTGTAAAAATCTTTATCCCTGCAAGTTCAACATGCCCTGTGTTTTCAAGTAAATTAATCCCATCAAGATGGACATCAGTAATAAAGGTCTTCACTTTGATTAGAATCCTGCCTTGCCTATCAAGTTCTGTGTATGCCCTGTGATACTCTGGAATACAAATATCATTAATCCCCACTATACCCAATGACAGAAAGTCTTCCTGCATCATCAGAATTGCCTCTTTTATCTCGCTATAATCGGGCTTGAAAATCTCGTTCAGGTAGAGAACAACATCCTCATACATTATTCCCTTCTCTTTATCCACCATATACCCATCAGGAATCATATCCATTGCCGGTGTATTGCCCACTGCAATGTGACCGCATATCCTTCTCAATATAATGGGTTTCTCCCCTGATATGTTATCCAGTTCCTCCTTTTTTGGAAACTCCCTCTCCTCCCAGAGGGTCTCATCCCAGTCCTCTGCAATAACAATCTCTTTCCCTGAACCTTCCAGTTCTTTCCTTACAAGTGATAGGGCCTCTGATTTTGAACGGGTGTTACTCAGGTCAACCCTTGTCTTCTTTATACCATAGGATACGGCATGCGTATGGTGGTCAACAAACCCTTTGAACACTCCATCCATATCAACCTCCTATAAGGAAAAGACCTGCAATCACAAATGGTATCCCTGCATACTGAAGGGGCTTTGGCCTCTCCTTCAAAAATATAATTCCAGCAAGGACACTTATCAATGGATACATATTGGCAACAGGTATTGCAAGTGATACATGGGATTTAAGAACAGAGAAGTAGAAGCATACAGAACCTGAGGCCCCAACAACAGCACTCAATGAACTGAACATAATACCTTTAACCTGTGGCTTACCTGTTTTGAAACCGCCCTTTATAAAGAAGTACGGTAGCCATATGGGGATTGCAATGAATGTGAAGAAAAGGTTAAGATTCAAAGGCCATAAATACCTTACAGACATCTCTGTAAAGCCACCCCAGATTCCCCAGAAAAGTGTTGCCAGACCTGCGAACACGAGCCATTTCCCCCTTTTGAATCCCTTTTCAGGAAACATCAGGAACAAGATTCCAGTGAATATCAGGGCTATGGCAAGAATCTGCCTCAGTGATACTGGGTTGTGAAACAGAAAAATACCTAAAAGAACACTTATGATGATGTAGGAAGATGTTATTGGTACAATGACCGATGCGGGAACAATTTCCATTGCCCTGTAATAAAATATAAATGCAATGGCAGCAGTCCCTTCTGAAAGGAGCGGGAAAAGGTAATTCGTTCTGGGGAATGGTTTCCCTATAAAAAGCCAGACCACAAAATAGAAGGCCATCAGGGTAAACCCATAAAAGAGAAGCATGGTATGGGGTTTCAACCTGATAACCCCTGCCCTTCCTATGACACCTGCAAGTCCCCAGGCTGTTGCTGCAAGAAGTGCAAGCGGAAACCAGTTCATATCATAAACAAAAAGGAGATGAACATCGCAGTTGATATACCGGCCTTAATCCATCCCCTTATATTTTTATTGGGAAGAACCCCCTTCCTCAGCGTGATTGTATCTGCAAAAACAACAATCGTGGTTATGAGAAGAAGAACCAGTATATAGTTTTTTGTTACCTGCCTGAATCCCTCGAAAAATCCATAAAAGAATATACCTGCAAAGACCAGGGTTATCCCTGGCAAAAAATTTACAAAACATCCTGCAATACCTATGAGAAAGAGAAAAACACTAACCCATATCACATGAACCCTCTCATGAATGGAAGCCCCATCCCCCTGCCCTTTTTCATCTGCTTCATGAGTTTCTTCACCATGGCATACTCTTTAAGAAGCCTGTTCACATCCTGCACAGATGTGCCACTACCCTTTGCAATCCTCCTCTTCCTTGAACCATCAATAATTTCAGGATGTTTCCTCTCCTGCGGTGTCATTGAGTTTATTATTGCCTCTGTCTTTATCAACTCCTTTTCGTCCATCATCTTTTTCAGATCATGCCCACCTGGTATCATCTCAAGTATCTGTTCAAAGGAACCCATTTTTTTGAATGCCTTTATCTGTTCAAGGAAGTCATTCAGGTCAAGTTCTGCCCTCTTTAATTTCTCCTGAAACTCCCTTGCCCTTTCTGCCTCAATGGCCTCTCTGGCCTTCTCCTGGAGTGTGGCAAGGTCTCCCATTCCAAGTATCCTTGAGGCAAGCCTCTCTGGAACGAACTCCTCCAGGTCATCCATCTTCTCCCCAACGCCTAAGAACTTTATGGGTTTACCGGTCACCTTCCTCACAGACATGGCAGCACCACCCCTGGTATCTCCATCCATCTTTGTGAGAATTACACCTGTTATCCCTATCTTCTGGTCAAACTCTCCTGCAATGTTAACTGCATCCTGACCTGTCATTCCATCAACCACAAGGAGCACTTCAGATGGCTTGACACTCTCCTTTATCTTTATTGCCTCATCAATCATCTCTTCATCAATGTGAAGCCTGCCAGCAGTGTCAAAAATCAGTGTGTCATATCTCTTCAACACAGACTGTGTGAGTGCTGCCTTTGAGAGTCTGACCGCATTATCCATCCTCTTTGTGAAAACCGGGAACCCATTCCTTTCAGCCAGGTCTCTCAACTGTTCAAAAGCAGCAGGCCTCTTAACATCAGCTGGAATAAGGAATGGATTCCTCCCCTTCTTCTTCAGGAAACCCGCAAGTTTAACAGCAGTGGTTGTCTTTCCAGCACCCTGGAGACCAACAAGCATTATAACAGAAGGGGTTTTATCAAGCCTCAATGGCTCAGGCCTTCCAAGGAGTTGAATCATCTTTTCATACACAATCTTCAGTATCATCTCAGAAGGGGTGAAACTCTTCAGAACCTTCTCACCAATTGCCTCGGCCTCAACCATCTTTATAAACTCTCTGGCCACCTCAACATTCACATCCGCCTCTATGAGGGCACGCCGCACCTCTTTCAGTCCCTCACGAACCCTTTCGGGTGTGAGCCTGCCCTTCTTACCAAAATTCCTTATGATTTTTTGAAGCCTTCCTGAAATTTGTTCAAACATACCTGAATTATACTGTATAAAAGAGTAATGGCAAGAGTACATCACCTCCGGGCACTGAGGTTGAAAATCTTGACAAAAAGTTCCCCTGTAATTCTGAGGGTGAGTCAATAGAGGTCTGATTATGAGGATGGTGAAAAGACCTGATTCGGGAGAGCCTTATGGATACAATCCAATACTGCACCTGCTGTATTTTGACTTTATCGAAGTAAGGATAGGTTCTCTTTATGGAATAATATAAGTGGCTCAATTGGAACTATCTACCCTGCATCATCTTCTTCATTAAGTCTTCCATACTTCCTGTTTTTACATTCGCGGGATTGAAAAGGTCATCGGATAGTCCAACATTGCATTGGATTGATTTAACTATATAGGTTGCAGTAAGTTTATCATTGTTATAGAACTCAATTTTGTAAGGAAGCATTCCACCCTGAGGAGTTGTTTTGAAATCCAGGAATTTGATTACTGATTTATGTTCATCCTCAATATTTTCAACCTTAACGGGAACATAGTTGCTTTTGTCAATCCATATTTTTGTGACTGTATTCTCTTCCTGTGCCTGGACCACATAGCATGTCTTTCCATCAACCTTTTCTGTTCCCTTTATAACTGCATTTTTGGGTAGTTTTGTCCACCAGTCAACAACTGGTTTGTGCTGGTCACTTTCATAGTCCTCAAGTTCTCTTTTTTCTCCCATTGGTGAAAATACATATCCCTTTTTGCCATCATAAACAATAATCTGCTTCATTGTTCCTTCCATCTCCGGAAGTTTTATCTCAATCTCCTGCCTGAACTTTTCGCCTTTTCTGTAATATATAAAGTTTGTTTCCATGTCCTTGCCTTCAGGTGTCTTCATCAGCATTACCCCCTGAAGTTTCATATCCTTCACCTTTGTCTGGAGGTTTGAATAATTGGCCTTCATCTTACCAAGAATATCTTTCCAGGAAGCCCCCTCAACAAGTGTGGGAGTGAAAATCAGCCCGAACAGAATAGTGATTATAAAAAACCTTCTCATATTACACCTCCTTTCCAGTGCATTACTGGAAGTTTTTAAGGTTCATCATCCTCTTTTTCTATATCTTTATTTATTTCAACCTCACCCAATTTCAAGACCTTCAATGTTAAAAATCCACCTGTAATAGCTGAGAGATAAGAAGTGAAGAATCTCCAGATCAATGTATATACACCCAGTATGTGTCTTGGAGCGATCGTTGTGAACAGCACAGCAAAGCCTCCTTCAACAGCACCAGTGCCGCCAGGTGTTGGAAAGAAGAAAGTGAAGAGTATAAGAAAGACCTGAAGGAAAAACACATGAAAGTAATTGACATCAATACCAAGCCCTTTCAATATCAAAGGGGCGATTGAGTAGTATGGAATATATGAAAGAAAGCTCAGGATGTATGCTCCAAGTGTATGCCACCATTTTTTCTTTGTGAATGCCCAGAATTCTTGTTTCATATCAATTACTTCATCAAAGGTTTTCCTTATCACCCTTTTTAATTTATTTTCCCGATGTCCTGTGATTCTTAGAAGTCCGTTTTTTATTTTTTCAGGTATTGTAATCACAAGTATGAAGCCAATAATAACAAAGATATATACAAACTTTGAATAGTTGAGAATCGTTGAAAGTTTTGAACCCTCCATGGAACGATAGAGAGGGAGTAAAAATGGAATCAAAGTAAATATGAAGAGGGCATAAAATATACCCCTTAAAAGGAGTGCAAGTGTGCCCTTACCAAGGGATAATTTATTCTTGTGCAGGATGTAGAGTTGAACAGGTAATCCACCTGTCTGAAATGGTGTTACTGCAGCCATGAATGAACCTGTCAGTATTACATCAAATGAGACAGAGAGTTTTAGCCATCTCCCTGTTATTCCATGTATGATGACCAGCAGTCTCAATGCGTCAAAAAGCATGTATATGCCCCAGAAGAGAAGAGCGATAAGAAAATAATAGATGGGTAGACGCTTTAATGCATGCCATGTTTCATTTGTTACTGTAAGGGATAGGAGCAGGACAATAGTAATCACAAGCAGTATCAAAAAAATCCTTATTCCCCTTTTAACACTCGTTCTTACAGAGGCCAAGAGAGAAACTCCTTTACTATACCCAGTGTTTTATCAGCATTCTTATCAAGGGTAACAACATGAGCCATACCAGGAATCAGAACAAGCCTTGCCTTCTTTCCAAGCCTCTTCTTTACAAAATATGCGGATTCTATCTTCACCATCTCGTCCGAAAGTCCTTGAATAACAAGGGTCGGGGAATCTATTTCATTAATTGAACTTGCAAAAATCCTGACCACCCTCCATAGTTCCTTAACAGAACTTAAAGGAACATAAATATTTGATTCTGGATTCAAACTTTCATCTGCTATCCTGACAAGTTTTCCCCTGATGAATCCTGCAAAAGGTGCAAGAAAGAATGCTGACCTCCTGGGATATACACCTGGTGCAAGGAGTACAAGTTTTTCAGGTCGTTTTTCCTTCGCAAGAATGCCTGCAAGGAGTGCACCAAGGGAAAGGCCGCATACTGAAATCCAGTCAAAATCCTCCTCAATCAAACTGTAAACACCAACAAGGTATTCTATCCAGTCCTCTGCTTTTATTCCTTCCATTTCAAAGGGATTACCACCATGTCCTGGGAGTTTTGCATATATAGGTTTTATACCCAGTTTTTCAGCGAGCCTTCCTACTGGCTGCATTTCATAAGGGGTTCCTCCAAAACCGTGAATCAGAAGAATTGCCTTTTTCATGCTTTTCTTATTCGTATGTATTCCCCCGTAATTGCCACGATCTTTCCATCCACAGGGGAATGGACTGGTGTTCCAGGTTTACCATCTTCTATATCAGCAACCTTTTCACCTTTTTTAACAGGCTCACCGGGCTTTTTTATGGGGGAAGCAGGTGTCCCAATGTGCTGTTTGAGCAACAAGGTGAATTCACGGGGTTCTGTCTTTATCTCGGTAAGGGGCGCATCTGTTAGATATTTGATTATGCCTATCCTCTGGATAAGTCTCTTCACAGGAACTCTGCGGGATTTTTTTTCTATATCCGGTTCTGGATTTTTACCCTTTTCTGGTTTCACACCCTGTGAAATCAGGAATTGCTTCATCTCCATTATTGTGCTCATGGGAGAGAGCATAACCGGGCAGGAGAAGTACTCACACAATCCACACTGGCAACAATTGAATACATCCATTACAACATCTGTATCAGTCAATTTGTAACCAATATTCCTCATTACCCTGTGAGGCCTGATTGTATGACCGAGTAGATGCCTCGGGCACAGGTCGGTGCAACGGGTACACTGGGTACAGTACTGTGTTCTCTTCAGGATAGATTTTGATGGCATGGTTTTTCTTTTGATGAGATAGTGGTCCTCAGGAAGGATTATAATTCCTGATGTTGTCTTTGTAACAAAGGCATTTTCGTGGTCAACAACAGTTCCAGTCATTGGGCCACCTTCAATCACCCTGTAGTACTTTGTTACTGGCTTTGCCATCTCAATCAAAGGCAGAAAGGGTGATCCAATTTTAACCCTGGCAGTGTATGGATTTTCAACGGCCCCTGCAACTGTGATAAATTTTTCAGTCACGGGTATGCCAGAAATCGCATTGTTCAGGTTGTAAATGGTTTCCACATTATTCACAATACATCCAACATTCAGGGGAATTCCCCCGGAGGGAATTACTTTACCTGTAATCTCATACACCAGTTCGAACTCATCACCAGCAGGATAAAAATCACCAAGGGGAAATATTTTAATTTTGTCTGTGTCCAGTACCTTATCAATTGTAGCAATTATATCGGGATATTTCTCTTTAACAGCAATGAAGCCCATTTCTGCACCTGTTAAATTCATTACAATCTTCATTCCCGAGATAACATCCCTTGCAAAATGCCTGAGGATTTCTTTGTCTTTATGGAGAAGGGGTTCACATTCTGCAGCATTCAGGATAAATGTTTTTACAGTAGACTGCATTTTGACATATGTGGGGAATCCAGCACCCCCTGCTCCAACAACACCCGCCTGTTTTATTGCATCTATCTCATTCATCTTTTTTCTTCACTCTCAGGCCCGCTTTCTCAAGTTCCCTCTGAAGGAGGTCAAAGGCCTCAACACCCTTCTTTATTGAGACTTCATTTATATCAATGGAATCAACAATGCCAATTACTGCTGCTTCTATGGTCAGGTCTTCATTCCCACATGCGAGCCTTGCGGCCCTGCCAAAGGAGACAAGAACCATTTCACCTGGTCCTGCACCAATTGGGTCAGCAGCAACAACAACGCTCTTTGTTGCCTCCCTCTCTATATCAACAGGCTGAATCAGGAGGAAACGTAGATTACTCAACGATTCCACCTTTCTGGTGGCCCATACAGTGCCTATAACTTTACCTATAAACATGGAAATATATTACACCACCCAGAAAATAAATCAACCCCCATTTCCGGGGACGGAGGTAGAAAAATTGACATTTTCTAAAAAAATGTTTATAATCCCTTTTATGAGGCATGCCCGTGTAACTTATGAAGGTGCATATCATCATATAATCTCCCGTGGATTAAGGGGAGAACCTGTTCTTCTGTCTCCAGAACTCAAAAACTATTTCCTCAAGTTGTTGATGGAGGCAAAGAATAAATACCGTATAAAAATATTTGCATATTGCCTTATGGAAAATCATTATCATCTTGTTTTGCAGAATTCCTCCGGAAGGCTTGGTGATTTTTTGAGGTATCTGAATGGAACCTTTGGAAAGCACTATAGATATGTGGAGGGAGGAAAGGGATATGTTTTTCAGGATAGATATAAATCCACCCTGATTCAGGATGAGACCTACATGATTATGGTTCTCACATATGTTTTACTGAATCCTGTTCGTGCAGGAATTGTTAAAAACCCATACGAATACATATGGTCAAGTTTATCAGATTACTTTTCTGAAAAACCATCTGGCCTTGTGCACCATGAATTTGTTGAAGGTATTATTGGAGGGAAGGATAAACTCGACGCACTTTTCATGGATTGGGTTTCAAGAGACAGGTCTCCCGATGTGAGGAGGACGCGTTTTGGAGAGGTGGTTGGGGATACCGGGTTTGTTGGGGAGATTGAAAGACGTTTTAACAGGATAAAATCTACCGGGGAAAACCTTCGGAGAAGAAAGAAGGATTGTCCCTTTGTTGAATCTTCTGAAGTTATCAGAGGTTTTGAAAAAGAATTTGGTGTAAAGGTTGAAAAGATTGATACCTCAAAAAGAAATGGGAAAAGGCTCCGTGGTGAATTGCTGGTAAGGCTCAGGGATGAAGCAGGATTGAAGTATAGTGATATTATCAGGATACCCATCTTTAAAAATCTTAGATATTCGTCTCTTGGAAAGATTTATAAAAGGGCAAAGGAACGTATTAAAAAGGGGAAGGAAAGCGGAGATAAAAATGTCAAAAAGTCAACCTCCGTCCCCAGAAAGGAGGGGATATGGATATAAGAAAAATCTTTCCCGAGGTTGAGGAGATCAAGGATAGCGAACTGAGGGAAAGGACCATTAAGACCGTTGAGGAGGCCATCCAGCTTGGGGGCTGGAAGGAGGAGGAGCTTGAGGAGATACCGTTTACCATGCTCATCAAGGAAACAAAAATCTCCCTTATCAAGCACACAAGGGCAGTAACAAGAACCGCTATTGCCATCTTTGATACATTAAAAGAGGAATATGGGGATGCTCTTCCCATGGACAGGGATATACTTATTTCTGGTGCAATCCTGCATGATGTGGGTAAGTTCCTTGAGTATGTAAAAGAGGATACAATCCACGTTGGTGAATTTGGAAAGAGAATAAGGCATCCTGTTTCAGGTGCTGCACTTGCCTATAAAAATGGGCTTCCATACCAGGTTGTCCACATAATTGCCGCGCACTCAAAGGAGGGAGATTTTGTTAAGAGGATTCCCGAAGGCTGGGTTGTCCACTTTGCAGACTTTGTGAACTTCCATCCATTCAAGGAGGAGTAAATGGGAAAGACCTTTGTTGAGAAACTCTTTTCAGAAAGGCTGGGTGAGGATTTGAAACCTGGTGACATTGTGATGGTCAGGCCTGATTTTGTAATGTCCCATGATAACTCCTATGCAATCATTAAAACATTCAAAGACATGTGCGGTGAAAGGGTATTTGATCCTGAAAGGATTGTGATTGTCCTTGACCATGTCGTTCCACCAGCATCTGAAAAGTATGCAAAGAATCACCAGATAATAAGAGGATTTGTTGATGAACAGGGTATAAAATACTTTTTTGACATCAATACTGAAGGCGGTATCTGCCACCAGGTGCTCTCTGAAAAGGGGTTTGCCCTGCCCGGGAAGATTATATTTGGTGCAGATTCACATACAACAACCTATGGTGCATTCGGTGCATTCTCTGCTGGTATTGGAAGGAGCGAGGTTGCCTCCATATGGGCAACAGGTGAAATCTGGATAAAGATTCCTGACAGCATGAAGATTGTGATTGAAGGTAATCCAGGAAAGGGTATCACCTCCAAGGACATTGTTCTTTACATCATTGGGTCTATTGGTGCGGATGGTGCTCTTTACAGGTCAGTGGAGTTTACGGGAAGTGTTGTTGAAAACATGAGCATTTCTGGAAGGATGGTACTCTCAAATATGGCAGCAGAGATGGGTGCAAAGAATGGTGTTTGTCTTCCAGACAAAAAGACATTTGAATTTGTTGACAGGGTAAAGAAGGAGGACTACTTCCCCGTTTATCCAGATGAGGATGCGGAATATATAGAGGTGAAGGAGTTTGACATAACAAATATTGAGCCCCAGGTTGCCTTTCCCCACACGGTTGATAATGTAAAACCTGTGTCAGAAGCAAAGGGTATAGAGGTGCATGAGGCACTTATTGGTACATGCACAAATGGAAGGCTTGAAGACCTGAAGGCAGCCGCTGAGATATTAAAGGGGAAAAAGGTTGCAAAGGGCGTAAGGCTCTTGATTCTTCCCGCATCCTGGGAGGTTTACAGTGTGGCGATTAAAGAAGGACTACTTCAGATTCTGATTGATGCAGGTGGAGTGGTTTTGAACCCTGGATGTGGTCCATGCCTTGGTGCCCACGAGGGTGTGCTTGCGCCTGGAGAGAATGCCATTTCCACTGCCAACAGGAACTTTAAGGGCAGGATGGGCTCACCAGAGGGATTTATATACCTTGCCTCCCCTTATACTGTTGCTGCAAGTGCAGTAACAGGTAGAATCACAGACCCGAGAGAATTTTTATAAAACAGGTTGTTCTTTGTTCTGTAAGGTAACCTATTCCATCCAGTATCAAACAAGAAACCAATAAAATGCTCCTGGAGGTAGGAAATAAATTGCTATTTTTTCCTTTTTCTGTCAATCAGGCTGAACACAATCACAGAAGCAGTCGCAAGGATGAATGAAACAAGCCTTACGGTCAGGAAGTTATTAAGCACAGGTATGTTTGCCCATACAATGGTGGAAACAGCACCTGTTATCATGCCAGCAAATACTCCGTTTGGTGTGGTTCTTGGCCACTTGAGGGAAAGGAGTATTGCAGGCCCAAATGATGCACCGAGCCCTGACCAGGCATAGGATACCATGGTGAATATCAGTTTCTTTGACACTATGGCAAGAACAAATGCAAAGACACCCACAAGGAATGTTACCAGCCTTGATACTGCAACAAGTGTTTTCTGGGAAAGTTTCCTTCTGAATGCCCTGTGGTAAATGTCCTCAGATATTGCAGAGGTTGTAACAAGCAGTTGTGAATCAGCAGTTGACATCATTGCAGCAATTGCTCCAGAGATAAGAATTCCTGCGAACCACTTTGGGAAGAATGTTGTTGCAAGCAGGGGCATGAGTTTTTCTGCATCAGCAAGGGTTCCTGGACCTATTAGCGCCCTTCCGATCACTCCAATAAAGAATGCACCAAAGAATGCTGGTATGCTCCACGCGATTGCAATGTTTCTGCTTATCCTAACCTTTTCTGGGTCATTTATAGACATGTATCTTATCACAAGGTGGGGTTGGCCTGTGTATCCAAGTCCCCAGCTTAAACCACCTATGACACCTGCAAATGCTGCCCATCCAGCCTTTCCTCCAAACAGAGAGGAGAAGGAAATATTCAAGGGCACATCAATTGCCTTCAGAGCAGTAAACCCGACTATTGGAAGTACAACGAGGGTGAGAATCATTATAATTGCCTGTACAAAGTCTGTCCATGCAACAGCAAAAAATCCTCCCATAAGCGTATAGAACACAATCACGATAGCACCTATGAGTATTCCATATATATGGGGGATACCGAATGTTACATTCAGGGTCTTTCCTGCACCATTGAACTGTGCAGATACA
>Ga0190316_1000430_pt1 | contig 12359 bp, 10 predicted proteins | sample 48701112_MG_FD_161663 | JGI IMG/M metagenome (GOLD analysis project Ga0190316, IMG submission 161663) | Hydrothermal vent sediment bacterial communities from Southern Trench, Guaymas Basin, Mexico - 4870-11-1-2_MG | ecosystem: Environmental > Aquatic > Marine > Hydrothermal vents > Sediment ... | reverse complement strand
TGCAATAGATTTTTTATCAAAGAACCTTGGTATTTCTAAAAATGAAATTCTTAGAGAAGGTTTAATGGCTTTTTACGCAAGGCAAACTATTATGTACATACAGAGGGATAAAATGGGCACTAAGGCTGTGGTGTATTAGAATCACTTGATCTAAGGCTAAAGCAGGCACAACAGGTGTGGGAAAGACCCACCTTGCCCAGGCAATAGGACATCAGGCATGTAGATTAGGCTATGCAATACTCTTTGTTAAGGCAAGAAAGATGTTTCATGCCCTATAGCTGATTGGCTATCCCTTTTTCCTGATCCACTTTTAGGCAATTCTGTCTTAGATAGGCTTGCTCATTAGGCCTATCAAATTGTAATTGAAGGTGAGTCCTATAGAAGGAGGCAAAGAGTAAGTGTCCAAGAAAATAGTAAAGGATTTATCTCTAAAGTGGGTAATTAAAATGGCCCATAGGGTGTAATAACCCTGGCCCTTGACACTCTTTTCCTTTTGCTTAATAACATTTTTGTTTGGCATATTTTTTGCTGTTAAAAACTAACCCGAATGGCGGAGCTATATTGAGGTTAATCAGAAGAGAGATTAAAAATTTATCCTGAAATAAAGAAAATAGAAAATGTAAATTTACTGGAAACAATCAATGAAGTAATTAAATCTATTGAAACTGTTGAAGAGATTAAAAAATTTATAAATAAATAGCACCAAATCCTTCTGGATTAGCAATAATTTCTTGCAAATCTGATAAGTTACAGGCAATTTGACTTCTAATTCAATGAGCTTATAATAGACAAACATGCTAATTTTTTAAAATATTTAAATACTAGGTATGGAGTAGAGGTTGCTACTACGTAAGGGTAATAAAAAAATTAAGTTAAAGATAAATCTTGTATAGTAATGAATGACAAAACTTATAATTCTAATCCATCATCTTATTTTCCCACAACTGATACTTCTAAAAATGATTCTATTCAAAACAAAAATATTTATTGGCAGAAAGCAAGGGTTTCTAAAGAGCAAAGAACAAAAAATAAAGGGCATCGTCCTGCGGTAATCTGGTTTACAGGAATTCCTGGCTCTGGTAAAACAACAATTTCACGAGAGCTTGAAGAAAAATTATGCGATATTGGAGTGCATACTTATCTTCTTGATGGAGATAATATAAGGCATGGTTTATGTAAAGACTTGGGATTTTCAAAAAAGGACAGAGATGAGAATATTCGCCGTATAGGTGAAGTGGCTAAACTCTTTGTAGATGCGGGTATTGTAGTTATTTGTGCCTTTGCTTCACCTTATAAAGAGCAAAGAAAGATGGTTAGAAATCTTCTTTCAAACGGTGAATTTATAGAGGTTTTTGTAAAATGTCCCCTTGAAATATGCATTCAGAGAGATCCAAAAGGACTTTATAAAAAAGCTTTTGCAGGAGAAATAAAAGGACTTACAGGGCTGGATGACCCTTATGAGGAGCCTGAATCTCCAGAAATAACTCTTGAAACAGACCAATTAAGTATAGACGAATGTGTAAATAAAATTCTTAATTTTCTTAAAACAAAAAAATTTATTTAATCTTAAAATAATGAATTTTAAATATTTATTAAACTCGCAGCTAGCAAAAGAAACAAGTTGGAGTTTTTTGTTAAAAACATCTCATGCTGGCTTTTCTTTTTTGGTTACTGTGCTCCTTGCAAGAATATTAGGAGCAGAAGGCTATGGAATATATGCTTATGCTTATGCTTTTATAGCTCTTCTCTCCATGCCAGCTCAAGCAGGGCTTCCACAACTTATAGTCCGGGAAACAGCTAAAGGTATGGCTAAATATAAACCTGAACTTGTGCAGGGTATTTGGCGTTGGGCAGGAAAAGTAATAATGGTTATTTCTATAACTCTTATTATTGTTATAGGTTCAATTTTTCTTATCTTTAAAAAAGGTAAATTTGGTCTTAAAGAATGGACCTTTTTATGGGCTCTTTTTCTTGTTCCTCTTGTTTCTCTTGGAAATTTGAGAGGAGCTGCTTTAAGAGGTTTACATAAAGTTGTTATAGGGCAACTTCCTGAATTTTTTATTCGCCCTGTTCTTTTTCTAATTTTCATATGTACAGCAAGTTTTCTTTTTAACGAAAGGCTTACCCCTCCACAGGCTATGGCTCTTAATGTAACCGCAGCAGGAATTGCTTTTATAATAGGGGCATGGTTGCTTTATCGGAACACTCCTTTAAGTGTGTATAAAGTTAAACCAATCTATGAACGAAAGAGGTGGTTTAGTAGTTTAATTCCCCTTGCCTTTATTGCTAGTATGTGGGTAATAAATAATCAAACGGATATAGTAATGCTTGGAATTTTTAAACCCCCTGCTCAAGTAGGGATTTACAGGGTAGCGGTGCAAATGGCCTTAGTGACTGCTTTTGGTCTTCAAGCAGTAAATATGGTTGTAGCTCCACGATTCGCAACTCTTTACACAAAAAAGGAAATGGGCAGACTTCAACGCTTAGTAACCCATAGTGCTCAAGCTATATTTGGTTTTAATTTACTTATTACATGCTTTTTTATATTTTTTGGAAAAACCTTTCTCAACTTAATATTTGGGAAAGATTTTATCCTTGCCTATATTCCTCTTCTAATCCTTCTTTTAGGACAAGTGGTAAATTCAGCAGTGGGCTCTGTTGGCGTTCTCTTAAACATGACTGGTCATGAAAAGGACACTGCCCAAGGTGTAGCTCTAGCTGCAGGGGTTAATATTTTGCTAAATCTTATTTTAATTCCTCCCTATGGCATCAAAGGAGCGGCAATAGCTACGGCAATTTCAATAGTAACATGGAATATAGCATTGTGGTGGCTTGTGCGAAAACGTTTAGGTGTTAATAGTCTAGCCTTTAATTTTGGACTTGAGAAGGCTTTATAGTGGAGTTCAATGTTTCAAAATATAATTTTAAATAAACAACAATTAAAAAATTTATTAATAACACTTATAATTGTTTCATCTTGTCCTAAGCTTTATGCAAAAAATTTATGGAAATTTTTACCTCAACCTAAACAAAGCTACTTATTTTCCGAATATGTATATGTTAATTCACAATCAAAATTAAATATACCATTTGAATTTAAAAAACATTATAAATCTGTATTTTACGAATTTCAAAATGTGTTAAAAACAATAAATAATGGTGGTAAATCCGTTTCCATAAATGCAAGAATTGTTGCTTTAGCCTATAAAAATTTGCCTGTTTTTAATAATTATGAAGGGTATATGATCAAAATCGACGCAAAAAATGTAGAAATTTCTTCACCATCACTACGAGGTTTATTGTATGGCTTAACATATTTAGAAGGTATCGCATTTAAAAATAATGGTAAAATACAAAAAGGAACAATAGAAAATTGGCCAGATTTAAAAATTCGTGCTTTACATATTGGGGAGTTTTTTTCTAAAAAAGAACTTAAAGATTGGATAAAAAAAATGAGATTTTCACATTTTAATACACTAGTTATACGTTTAGGTAAACCAAGAACTAATATTATTGCTCTTAAAAGGTTTAAATTGTTTCCTGAAAAATTAACAATTAACTGGTTTCTTAAAATAAAAGAATGTATCAATATACAGGATTTTCAAGAAATTGTTAAATATGCTAAAGAAAATGGTCTAGATTTAGTGCCTGAAATAAAATTTTTAACACACCAAGAAAAATTTATAGCTGACACATATCCAGAATTTATGTTTAATAAACTAACCTATGATCCACAAAACGAAAAATTGTATACTAATGTCATATTTCCTTTGCTGAACGATATAATAGAAATAGTACATCCAAAAGCTATACATATAGGTCATGATGAAGTAGCAGGAAGGGAAAGAGCTTTTTTTAGAAAAAATCTCAATCCATGGGAGGTAATGTTACCTGCCGATCTTTTTTTAAAAGATGTAATAAAATTACATGATTATCTAAAACGCCAAGGAATCAAAACATGGATGTGGGGAGACATGTTACTTTCCCAAAAGGAGTTTCCTACTATGCTTAAAAGACATCTCCATGGGGTAAAGGAGTACAATAAATTAAGAAAATTGTTACCTAAAGATATTGTTATATGTGATTGGCATTATTTTGATGAAAAAAAGGATTTTCCTTCTTCTTTTGCTTTTATTAAAGAAGGTTATAGAGTGATAGGTGTGACTTGGTTTAAAGAAAATACAATAAAGAATTTCACTAAATATATAGCAAATTTGCCTTACAATAATTTAGGAATGATGGCTACTACTTGGAAGGGTGCTTTAAGAAAAAAAATTAAACAAAAAGGTATAAAAGATAATCAAAAAATAAAACTAATAGCAAATCAAATAATAGATGAAATAATCAAAAAGTCAGGAAATATATTTTGGAATACCAGTAATAATTAAAATGTGAGATGAATGTAAGAAGTGTTTCCAAATATACGTTACTGTTAATTATATTTTCTGTTTTTTATTTGGCTTTTTTCTTTATATTTAAAGAATATAAAGAAATTTATGGTGCAGGTCTTGCTTTTTTAATATTACTCACATTTTTTTCTTTCCTTAAACCTTATTGGTCATTATTAATTTGTATTGGGTCAATTCCGCTTTATCACTATTTAAAAATAGAAGTTGGTATTCCAACTTTTACAATTTATGATGTTTTAGTCATGATATTGTTTGTGGTCTTTATGATTGATCTATTGTCACACAAAATACATTTTAAGTTATATGCTTTTGATTATCTTATAATATTATGGGTACTTAATAATGTTTTAGGTTTATTTCATAATCTTTATGAACCAATATCAACACTGAATGATTTTCGTTACAGATTTGCGGTTCCAATTGCTCTTTATTTTTTAATAAGGAGTTATGTTGATAATTACCAAAAACTTCATTATTTTTTGGTAGTCCAGTTGTTAAGTATATCAATCATGGCCTTTTTCGGTATAATTGAATTTATCCAAACTGGTGAGCGTATTAAAACATTAATACAAGCGACTCTTGCTAGTTCATTATTTTTTTCGTGGGGAATTTTACTTTCTTATTATTTTTGGAAAAATCCTGATGTATTTAAAGCAAGATTTTTAGCGATAATATGTTTTATGATTAATTCTCTAGCTTTAATTTTTACTTTTCCAAGAGTGATATTTTTTTCTTTAATTGTTATTAGTTTATTTTTTAAAATGGGTTTATTAAGGATTAAGAAGGAAATACTTATAATATTTTTACTTATTTTTTCTACCACTTTGCCTTTTATAATAGTTCATACTTCAACAAAGATTTTAAATCGGTTTCATCAGAATAAAGTTTTTCGTAATCAAATATATCCTCAACATGGTAGTAACAATATGCTAATTGAAAAAAGTCCTAAACGACTTATTGAAAAGGATTTTTATGTTGAATCAATAGCTGGACGAGTTCTAAATTGGTCAACTATGATAAATACCCTCAAAAAGCATTTTTTATTTGGAGCTGGTTATTCAATTTTTATTTATTTACATACCAATAATCTAATTACCTTATTTCATGCACACAATATAAGTTTAGATATTTTGTTAAGAACTGGCATAATAGGATTATTCGTATTTGCAATACTGCTAATTTGTTATACAAATACGTGGGAACGTATCTATAGAAATGTGTTAAATAATAAAAAGTATAAAACTTTCCTTAATATTTGTTTATTTGAATTAGTATTGATTTTATTAAATGGATTAACTAATAATATTATAACTATTTTTACTTGTAGTTTATTTTGGTGCATTATTGGTCTTAGTTTGACTATTATGAGTTTTGCAAAAAATGAACTATATACTGTGAAGATTTAGTTAAATTGGCTTTTAACAATTGCTGATAATAAGGGTATAATATGATTAAATATGTATATATTTGTTCTTCCCGGTTTTCTGGTTCTACCTTATTGGGTCTTTTGTTAGGATCTCATTCTCAGGTTGCTATGGTAGGAGAACTTTCTCATCTTCCGAAGAATATTTCTATAAATAATAAGTGTAGTTGTGGTGTTCCAGTAAGATCATGTAATCTATGGATGAAAGTTATCGAATTGTTGAATAAACGTTTTCAAATTGATTTATTAAAAAATCCCTATAAATTAAATTTGGGTTTAATTAACCCATCAGTTCTTGTAGACAAGGTTCACAAAAAAAGATCCTATAAATTTAAAAGAAAAATACTACGCGGTTTAAAGTATTTAGAATTAAGATATGGACTTTTCTTCTTTACACCTTTTTTGAGACATTTTGATAGAGTAACAGAGAATACATTTATAGTATATGATACAATTAGAGAAATTTTGAAGGTTGACATAGTGGTTGATACCTCTAAAGATTACCTTAATGCCATTTGTTTATATAAAAAGAAACCTGATAATTTTAGAATAATATTTTTAGTACGAGATGGCAGAGGTGTTTTTTATTCAGGTCTAAAAAGGGGTTATTCTTTAAAAAATAGTATTGAGGTATGGAAAAACTATTATCTAAGAAGTTATAATTTATTTAATAAATTTATTCCAGCGTCTCATATCTTGCATATAAAATATGAGGATTTAGCAATAGATCCTAAAAAAACTTTAAATATCATATGTAAGTTTTTAGGCATTAATTTTGAAGAAAATATGTTAAATTTTACAAATTTTATTCACCATGTTGCTAATGGTAATGACATGAGATTTAATAAAAATTCTAAAATAAAATTGGATGTTTCTTGGAAAGAAAAATTAAGTTCAGAACAAAAACGATACTTCGAAAATATAGCTGGTGGACTTAATCGTCAATTAGGTTATGTCTAGAGGAGTACATAAAGTCGATTTATTTTAAAATCTGGGTAGAAATATGACTCCAAATATCAATAGTTGGAAAAAATTTGCCAAAATTGTAAGATCTAAAGGTTGCTTTTTACTCAAGAATTTAGAAAATTTTCCTAATTCTATTTTAGTTACAGGTTGTCAACGTTCTGGGACTACTATGTTATCACGTATAATCACACAAAGTGAGGGTATGTTTAATTATTGGTTTGGTAAAGATGATGAACTTGCTGCAGCTCTAATTTTATCAGGTTATGTTAAACATAAACCGCAGGGCCGGTATTGTTTTCAAACTACTTATCTTAATGAATGTTATCATGAGTATTTTAATTATATAAATTTTCCAGTGAAGATAATATGGGTTTTGAGAAATCCATATTCTGTAGTCTATTCTATGGTATATAATTGGTCTAGATTTGCTTTAAATGAATTGTTTTTGGCGTGTGGTTTTGATCTATTGAATGAAAGACAAAAAAAATTATACAAAATTTTCGGAACTTTTGCAGTTAATAAATTTTTGCGAGCATGCTATGCCTATGTGGGTAAAACTTCACAAATTTTTGAAATAGCTAGCAGGTTTAAGGAAGATAAATTAATGATTATTGATTATGATGATTTAGTGAAAAATAAGGAAGTTTTGCTTCCTTTAATTTATGATTTTATCAATTTGAAATATAATCCGAAATATGCTAACAAAATACATTCTAAAAGCCTAAATAAGGCAAAAAAGTTGAAAAACAAACAGAGAGATATCATTAAAAAGATTTGTATTCCTGTTTACGAAAGAGCTCAAAAACTTTTATCTTATACAAATGAAAAATATTAATGAAAAAAATAAAAATCTTATATTTAATAAGGGAAAATTATCCTACTTTTAGAGTTGATATTAAAGTTCTTTTCGGAAAATATCTACCTCGTCGCAATATTTATACATCGTTAATTGCTAGAGAGAACAAAAGAAACAAAGAAGATACGTATAAATGGAAAGCAGGTGCCTTATATTTATACAAAACAAAATATTATAAATTATTTGGTGCTATAAAAGAATCTTTGTTAATCTTTAAAAATATAAAAAAATATGATGTACTTCAAATAAGAGATAAACCCTTGATAGGTCTTGTTGGATTAATAATTGCTAAATTATATAAAAAACCTTTCTTCTTTTGGATGTCTTGGCCATTTCCAGAAACAGATTTAACAAGATCTAAAAAAGAAAACTTGAATCTATTTAAAAAGTTATTTTTAAAAATTAGAGGATATTATATGCAACTTATTCAATATAAAATTCTGTTTTTATTTACCGATCATATCTTTGTTCAAAGTGATATAATGAAAGAATGGCTGATAAAAAAAGGTATATCTTCATCTAAAATGACTCCTATTCCGATGGGGGTTGATATTGAAGAAACAAGTAAATTTTACAACTTAGACAAAATTCTTGTAAGAAGAAGATTAAAACTTCCAGAAAATGCATTTATTTTAGCATATTTAGGTGAAATAAGTGTGATAAGAAATACAGATTTCCTATTAACAATAACTGAAAAATTGGTTAGCCAAAATTTTAATATTTGTCTTCTATTAATTGGAGGCCCTCCTCCAGACCAACATATTGAGTGGTTTTTGGATAAAATAGAAAAATATAATTTACAAAAACATGTTATTATTACAGGTTGGCTTCCTCAAAAAAAAGCTTGGGAGTATCTATATGCTTCTGATTTAGGTCTTTCGCTAGCACCTTCAGATAATTTAATATTTTTTACTTCTTCACCAACAAAAGTTATGGAATATGCAGCTCTTGGTGTACCTTGTATTGCTTCCGAAATACCAGATCAAAAATTACTTGTGGAGCAATTAAACTGTGGTGTGTGCGTTCCTTATAAAAAAAGTAAGATAGTAGAACAAATTATTTACTTTATGAAAAATAGAGATCTACTAGAAAAATATTCTCAGATGGGCAAAAGAAATATTTCTAAATATAGAAATTATGCTATGCTTGCAAAGAATTTAGCTAGTAAATATTTTGAACTTTTGCTAAAAAAATAGGAGATAATTTATGAGCAAAAGATGTTTGAAAGCTATATTTATAGTAGGTAATAGCCGTAGCGGCACTTCAATGATAGCAAGAATTCTTAATAATCATCCTGATATATATACATTTATTCATGAATTGCATTTTTTTGAAGAATTGACTGACTCTAATGAGCTTTTTCAAGAAATTTCTTTTAAAAAAGCAGAAAAAATATATGCTAATCTTTTATCTATTATTTACAAAGGCTATCTTTCTAAACGAGAACCTCAACTTTATTTTTCGGAAGCAGAAAAATGTTTGAAACAATTAGATCAACTTACTCCAGCAAATATTTATAGACATTTTCTTTTTTATATAACTCAAAAAAATGGAAAACAAATCCCCTGCGAACAAACGCCTCGCAATCTTTTCTATATAAAGGAAATATTTAAGATTTTCCCCCAAGCCAAAATAATTAATATGATGAGAGATCCGCGCGATGTTCTTTTAAGTCAAAAAAATAAATGGAGATTGAGGTTTATTGGTTATAAAAATCACCCTTTATCTGAATCTGTCAGAGCATTTATAAATTATAACCCTTTTATTATTAGTAAATTATGGAATTCTGCTATCAAAGAATACGAACAATTTAAAAATGATAGTCAAGTAATAAATATTAAATTTGAAGATTTAGTTTTGAGACCTGAAAAGACCCTAAAAGAAGTATGCAAATTTTTAGATATAAATATGGAAAAAAGTATGTTTGATGTTCCTGTAATCGGCTCATCTTTTCAAAGTTCTGTTAATAAACGAGGAATAATAAAAAATACAGTAACGAGATGGAAAAAAGGAGGATTAACACCTTCAGAAATTTATATTTGTCAAAAAGTAAATGCTGATTTGATGAAAAAATATGGATATGAGATTGTTGAAACATCTCAAGCTCCTCTTGGGTTACTGTTTACTATATTCAGTTTGTTACTACGAACTCCTTTTATAGTTCTATTGAATTTGAGGAGATATAAAAACTTCAAAGAAGCGGTTTTAAGAAGATTTAAGTAATGAAAATTATTTTGATAATAATTACTACTTACGTAGTGGGTCTGAAAGATTTTTTCCTCAAAATATAAGAGTGCACAAATGTTTACTGTAATTTTATTAAGCACAATTTCTATTTTTATATTATATGTAGTTTTTTGGTTAAGTCTAAAATATGGGGTACACTTCAATTCTTCAAAATATTTTCCTGATATTTTGTTTAAATTGAATGAAAAATATGGTGTAAGTTGGCAGCTTTATAGTCCTTTATTTAGTATAAATCCAACTCATAAAAAGATCTCAGGTGGGCATAAGCAATATGGGGTATTTTTTGCCTATAATTATGATGGTAAAATTAGCAACTTTAATCCCACTTTGATAGACATTGCTCCTACAGCACTTTATATGTTAGATATAGATATAAGTGGATTTGAGGGTAAGCCTATAATAGGTAAATAAATGCCATGAAAATCATCTTTGCAAATAATTACTATTACATACGTGGTGGGGCTGAAAGGTTTTTTTTTGATGAAATGCAAATTTTGCGGGAAAAGGGCCATTATGTATTGCCTTTTTCCCGCCATTTCTCTCAAAATATAGAAAATCTAAAGTATTTTGCTCCTCCTATTGATTATGAGAATGTACCTATTTATAAAAGGCCTTTTGCTGTTTTTCCTCTCATCTATTCTCCAACTTGTGCCCGTTATTTTGGCAAACTCCTTGATCGGGAGTTACCTGATATTGTTCATGGACACAACATATATGGTAGGCTCACTACTTCTATAATCCATGCTGCAAAAAAAAGAAATATTCCTGTAGTCTTAACGCTCCATGATTATAAACTAATATGCCCTTCTTACCTAATGTTAAGAGAAGGTAAAATTTGCGAACTTTGTAAAGGTAAAAGATTCTATTATTGTTTGCTAAAAAGATGTCATAAAGATAGCTTCTTTGCTTCTGCTGTATACACTGTTGAAACTTATTTCAATTTCTTTACCAAAAAATATGATTGGGTAAGATTCTTTATCTGCCCAAGTAAATTTTTGCTGCAAAAATGTATTGAAGGGGGAATATCTGAACATAAACTTGTCTATGTCCCTAATTTTATTAGGGTCGAAGAATTCAAACCTTTATATGATAATAAAGGTTATATCTTGTTTGTAGGCAGATTATCAAAAGAAAAAGGGATATTAACCCTTTTAAAGGCTGTTCAAGATATTGATGTAGAATTAAAAGTTGTGGGTGATGGTCCTATAAGAAGAGTCTGCGAAAGATCTATAAAAGAGAATAATGTAAAAAATGTAAGTTTTGAGGGCTATAAATCGGGAGATAAATTAAAGAATCTTTATAGGAATGCTATATTTGTGGTTTTTCCTTCTGAATGGTATGAGAACGCACCTATGAGTGTACTCGAGTCTTTTGCTTATGGTAAGCCTGTAGTAGGGGCCAATATCGGCGGAGTGCCTGAAATGGTAAAGAATGGAGAGACAGGTCTTCTGTTTACACCGGGAGATCACCGAGAGCTCAGAGAAAAGATTATATATCTTCTGAAACAGCCCTCTTTTGTTAATAAATTAGGACAGAAAGCCAGGAGAGTAGTTGAACAAAAATACAATGCTGAAAGACATTATGAAAATTTGATAAGAGTATATACCAAAGTTCTTGAGCAAACACAGAGCCAATGAAGATTGCTTACATAGTTCTCAAAGGTATGCCTATTGGCGGAGGTATTGAAAATTATACTGAAGAGATAGGGTCTCGTCTCGTTGAGCGAGGGCATGAGGTTGTTGTTTATACTATGCGCCATTATGGCAATACAAAAGATGGCTATTACAAAGGCATGAAAATCATCACTGTGCCTACAGTGAAAACTAAAAGCCTTGAAAAGGTAATGGCTTCTCTTATTGCTACTTTGAAACATATTTTCACTGAAAAAGCTGATGTAGTTCACTTTCATGCCTTTGGTCCAGCGATGTTTTGTCTTCTCCCAAGGATCTTGGGAAGAAAAGTTGTAGTTCAAGGTCATGGGATTGAATGGCAGAGGTCAAGATGGGGTCTTGGAGGAAAACTTTTTTTAAAGCTTGTAGAAATTCCCTCTGTTTGTTTCCCACACTTAGTTACGGTTGTTTCAAAAACCCAGCAGAAGTATTTAAAAAAAAGATACGGAATTAAAAGTGTGTATATTCCCACAGGAGTAAGTCCACCAATAAAAGAACTTCCAGACATAATAAAGAAAAAATATGGTCTTAATAAACAAGATTATATACTTTTTGCCGGTCGATTAGTAAGAGAAAAAGGCGTGCATTATCTTATTGAGGCTTATAATCGGCTTAAAACTTCTATAAAATTGGTGATTGCTGGCGATGCCCCATATGAGGAAAAATATAAACAAGAACTTTATAGATTGGCTAGAGGAAACAAAAATATCATATTTACTGGTTTTGTTACTGGGAAATTGCTTCGGGAATTGTTTTCTAATTGTTATCTTTTTATCCTTCCATCAGAG
>Ga0190316_1000428_pt1 | contig 12381 bp, 9 predicted proteins | sample 48701112_MG_FD_161663 | JGI IMG/M metagenome (GOLD analysis project Ga0190316, IMG submission 161663) | Hydrothermal vent sediment bacterial communities from Southern Trench, Guaymas Basin, Mexico - 4870-11-1-2_MG | ecosystem: Environmental > Aquatic > Marine > Hydrothermal vents > Sediment ... | reverse complement strand
TCAAGTATTTTTTTCACATTACGTGGCACTACATTGCTGCCTGGGATTGGCACTTTTGCGCCAATTTTGCCCATTTTTTCTAGGTTCAGACTTGGAAGTCAGCAAAAAAGTGTCAAAGTACAGTAATAGGTGTCCCTTTTGTTTGAGGTAAGCCTTTGCAGATAGGCACTTTTTTGTTAAAAAGGAGTTAGGAAACAACTCAATATGGGCGTCTTGGCAAGGCCAAGATATACGATTTTAGACAGAAACGACATGGTAGGTACTATGAGCAAAAAAGAGTTGAGGTATTCTACATCATACAAGATGATAATATAATAACTGTGACTGTCTATGTATTTTATGGAAAGTGGGAGGAAATAAAATGAGAATCATTTATAATGATAGGACAGACCTCCTCTATATCCGTCTAGACGAAACAAAACAGGATGTTATAAACAGGCGGGTTTCGGAGGATGTTGTATTAGATATAGGGGAGGATGGGAAGGTTGTTGGCATTGAGATCCTTGATGCATCAAGACATGTAAACCTGGAAAGCCTTTTGCCAGTAAAATATGAGGTTCCAAGAAAGGCTGCACAATAAGACTAATAAAAACAAGTCATGTATGTAACACTTATCAAGAGACCAATTAAGTGAGAAAATTTGTTGATACCAAACAACATTTCTATTAGATTTTTAAGTGAGGCAATGATTCAATTTCGTATAGATTTTAGATGAGGCAATTCGCGGTCTTGACTTTTTGGAAATTAGCATTATAATAGGAGTGTACGTGCCCTGCGGGCCAGTTTTTAACTGGCGGCTGTTTTTAGGCCAACAAGAAGGTCGGGCACGTCCTGAAACAATTTTGGGCCGGGTAATCCCGGCTTTTTAATTTATTTAGTATATGTAAATATCAAAAAATTGGTTAAGAGAAATAAAAGATGTATGATTTTACTGATTTAGTGCTGCTTGTAGGCACGAATCCCGTGCCTAATTATGTAGTGGCAAAGTATTTCCTTGAAAGTAACCGAAATTTGAAAAAAATATGGCTTGTTCATTCTGAGACACGAGGTGATATAGGGCAAGAAGGTACAGACTGGCTTGCGAAAAATATCAAAGAAGTTCTAGAAAATGGGGCTCCGAACGAAGTTAAGTTTAATTTTTGTTCTTTAAGAGATGTCAGTTCTGCAAAGGAGATTGAAGGGGATATTAAGCAAAAATTGGTAGAGAAGTTAACTCAGGATGCTAAGATATACCTTGATTATACTGGTGGGACAAAGGTAATGTCTGTTCATATCCATCGGGTTTTAAATGAAAAATTAAAAAATAAGGTTTCGTTTTCGTATTTAGATGCAAGGACATTTTGTTTAAAAGATGATAAAAGAGGGAAGGTTACTAATGATTTAAGAAAGGAAATTGATATTTCATTAGAAAATTTGATGAAATTACATGGATATGAGAAGGACGAGAGGAAGCCACCAGCTAATTGGGAGTATTGGCGACAGACACTAGAAGCTTTCAAACAGCTTATAGATCGTGGTAAATTACAAGATTACTTATGGTGGAAAAATAATACATTGAGGAGAATATTTTATTCAGGTTCTAAATTTTTGGATTGGTCAGGTTTTAGAGGAAGTTTAGTAGCCAATATTCAAAATTTTAAAAATAGTCTATCAAATGACTTAAGGGCAAATGACTTAAGGGCTTTATTGCAAACAATTCCAGACGAAAATAAATTCTTTAATCAAAACAATTGGGAAATAATAAAGATTAACAATAAAAAAGAGTATGAAAAGCGTTGTAAAGAAACAATCAAAAACTTTTTAGATGGAAAGTGGTTGGAAGGGTATGTTTATATGATTTTAAGGCAAAAGATAGAAAAGGAATTTTCAGGTAGAAATATCCCTATTGAAGCAAGTTGGCATATTAGAAAAATAAATGGCAAAAAGACATTTGAATTAGATGTTATCATTATCAATGGCTACCAGGTTTGTGGTATCTCCTGTACCACCTCTTGGAGCGAACCCAGATGTAAAAGTAAGGGATTTGAAGTTTTACATAGGGTAAATCAGATTGGTGGAGAAGAGGCAAAGGCCATTTTAGTTACCTGCTTACCAACAACAAAGAAAAATAAAGGTGAAGAAACAAAGACAGTTGAAGAGATGGACAATGATTTAAAGACCATTACTGGTAGTGATGATAAGAAATTGCTTGTCTTGGGGATTGATGATTTAAGGGAAAATAAATTGTGGACAAAGGTAAGGAGGTTTGTTTGGAAGAGTTAAGGGGGGATTTTATGAAGGTAATTACAGCAGTACTAATTGATACAGTATCTATTCAAAGGTATATATTTTCCAGTAATAGGTTGAAAGAAAATCTAGGGGCTTCGCATCTTGTTAAACACATCTATGATGAACAAATGAAAATAACAATCAGAGATATGTTTGGCAAAAAAGCTGAGAAAGAATTCAGTGATTGGAAGAAATGCCCAGAAAAAGTAAAGATAATAGATGAAAATGCCAAGTTTGAAGTAGAATATATTGGTGGTGGAAATGCATTATTACTTTTTAGGGAGGATAAAGCAAAGGAATTTATCAAAAACTGGACAAAAAGCTTGCTTATTGAAACACCTGGATTACAAACGGCAGTAGCAATATCTGATGATTTTAACTTAGATAATTTTAAACATGGTTTAGAAAGGTTATTTAAGCAACTTACTCAAAACAAAAATAAATTTTTCCCTGACACAACTTTATCTAAGTATGGCATTACTGCCGATTGCTCACTCTCTGGACTGTCTGGAGATATCTATTATCAAGATATTGATATGGATAGATATATCTCTTCTGTATCTTATGCAAAACTAAAAGCGGCAAAAAGTGCACAATATGAAATACAAAGCAAATATGCTGATATTCTAAAAGACAAATATGGCTTTACCACTCAAATAGACCAACTAGGACAAATGAAAGGAGAAAAAAGTTATATTGCTGTTGTTCATATAGATGGCAATCAAATGGGAAAAAGATTTATATCTTGCGAAGACTTACCGTCATTGAGAAAGCTCTCAATTTCTGTTCAGGAAGCGACTGATAATTCATTTAAAGAACTAATTAGGTATATAGTCATAAATATGCCATTTTTTATAGATAAAAACAATAGCTTTGAAATAGTTAAAGAGGATGGAAAATATATCTTACCCATACGTCCTATTATTATTGGTGGGGATGATATCACATTTGTTTGTGATGGAAGACTTGGCGTCCATTTTGCAGAAAAGTTTATTGAGTTTTTTTCTAAACAATCTGTTAGCGATAAAGAACCATTATCTGCCTGTGCTGGAGTGTCTATTACAAAAACGAAGTATCCATTTTATAGAGGATATTTATTGGCGGAAGAACTTTGTACTGAAGCAAAAAAATGTGCCAAAAAAGAAAAAGACTCCTCTTGGCTTGATTTTCATATTGCTTATGGTGGATTTTCTGGCACATTATTAGAAATTCGGGAGAAGCATTATAAAGTAAAGGAAGGAGAGCTTCATTTTGGACCTTATAGATTGTCAAATAACAAACCTGATGATGAAAAAAATATTATTAATTTAAAGAAAGGTATAAAATATTTAACAAAATGGCCTCGGTCAAAACTAAAGGAAATGCGTTCTGTTTTAACATTAAGCTGGGAAGCTACGAAGAAGTTTATAGAAGAAATGAAGGCAAGAGGATTAAAATTGCCAAATATTGAGGGAGGTACTGATTATACAATCAATGGCTGGGAGAATGCAAAAACACCTTATTTTGATATGATTGAGCTTATGGAGATGTATCCTGAATATTTTTTAAGGTAAGAAGGTGGAGATTGGAGATGAAAGAATACACAATAAAAATAGAAATAGAATCCCCTACATTGTTAGGTTCAGGAGAGGGATGGGGTTCTATTATTGATAGTGATATTGCCTTTGACAAGCTTGGGTTACCATATTTTCCTGCAAAAAGGCTGAAAGGTCTTTTGCGGGAGAGCGCTCAAGAAGTTATTGAAATGTTTAAAGAAGCAGGGATAGATATTTCTTTAAATGTTGATGATTTATTTGGTAAACCTGGTCAAAAAGAAAGCACTCCCGTATTTTTTCCCGATCTTTATTTAGCTGAATATGCAGAGATAAAAAAGTGGTTAGAGTGGGCCTTAAATGAACATAGCCATATTTTATCAAATGAAGTCATAACGGGGACATTGACAGAAACCCGGCAGCAAACTGCAATAAGTGAAAAAGGGATTGCTAAACCACACAGTTTGAGGACTATAAGGGTATTAAAGCCAGGATACTTCTTTGAAGGAAAGATAAAAATAAAAAATGAAGATGTGCAATTGATTAATTTGCTTGCACTTGCTTGCATAAATTTAAGACACGTAGGTACTAGAAGAAATAGAGGATTTGGAAGAATATCATGTGTTTTAATGGATGGCGAAAATAAACTTGGTAGTCAATTCCTTGATGGCCTTCAGGAGGCGAAAGATGTATAGGCTCAAATATAGGATAAAAACTATCTCGCCGGTATTGATAAGTAGTATAAGTGGAGATGTGAATATGGTTAGTACAATGGATTATATACCTGGTACTACTGTTTTAGGGATATTTGCAGCAAGATATGTAAAAGAAAAAAATAAATTAAATAATAATGTTCATGAAGATGAAACCTTTTATAATTGGTTTTTAAATGGCAAATTAAAATTTTCTAATGCCTATTTAACGGTCTATAATGAAGAGGCAGAAATAGAGCTTTTACCTACACCACTATCTGTCCACAAGGAGAAAGCAGATGAAAGTAAGATTTTAAATTTATTAATGGAAGAAACCGAAGAACAAACAATACCTATTGGTAAATACAGTTATATATCAAATAGTGATATTTTTACTTATTCACCCGAAAAAAATATAAATTTCCATCATTTTAGGAATAGATTAAAAGGTCATAGTGAAGAAGGGGGTATTTTTAATTATGAGTCTCTAACAGAAGGGCAGGTTTTTTCTGGATTTATCTCTGGAGAGAAAAAAGAATTGGAACAGTTTAAAAATATTTTTCAGAATAAAATCTTTGCACATATAGGTCGTTCAAAAAATACACAGTATGGGAAGGCAGAAATTGAGTTGCTTGATATTCATGAATTTAAATGCGATGAGATTGAAGATAATGAGCTAACTATTACCTTCATATCTCCTGCAATCCTTTTGAACAAATTCGGTTATCCAGAAATATCAATAAAGACACTCAAAAAATATCTAGCTAGTTTCTTAAATTTAAATGAAAATGATTTTGATGTAGAACAATCATTTGCTAAGTCAGAAACTATAGAAAACTTTGTATCGGTCTGGAGGATTAAAAAACCTTTAGATAGAGCATTTTCTGCTGGTTCAAACTTTAAGATCAATTTTAAAAATGAGCTATCAAATGAACTAAAGGAGAAATTAAAGGCACTTCAAGTAGAAGGTATTGGTGAAAGAAGAAATGAAGGATTTGGGCAAATAAAAATCAACTGGGGACTGGAAAAAAGATTTGATAGAAAAGAGCTTAAAAAACCAGAAATTGATAAGCCTGAAGGAGAATTACCTACAATTGTAAAGGAAATTTTTACAGAAATTGTAAAAAGCAATATAAAAGCAGCGGTAGAGAAAGAGGCACTTTATAAGGCCGAAGAATTTAACAAAAATAGATTGTCTAACAGCTTTTTGGGAAGATTAGAACTGATATTAAAGGCATCTTCATCAGATGAGGATTTTAAAAATAAAATTAAAGATTTAAGAAAAAAAGCAAAAGAGCAGTTAAAGAAATGTCGAAGTGAAGAAAATACATTATATGATGAGTTAAAATCTAAAGGTTTTAATCTTGAAGATATTTTTAATAATTTACCTTCACGTTTAAAATCAAGTTTAGAGGAATTGGCAAACTTAGCCCAATTTGATTTTAAAAAAGATACAGAATTTAAGATAAAATTCTATAAATTGTACTGGCTTACTTTTTTTAGAAAGATGAGAAATTTAAATAAAATGGAGGAGAGAAAATAATGGGAGGGGAGAGCCTAACCGGTAAATTAGTGCTGAAGGGAAGGCTCAATTTAGAAACACCACTTATAATAGGTAGTGGAGAAACAGAAGTTGCAGACATTGTAGTGCTTAAGGATTCGGAAGGAAAGCCATATATCCCGGCAACCTCATTTGTAGGTACCTTAAGGCATTATTTTGAAGAAGGGATTGATGATAACATCAAAAATAATATTAACGAACAGCTTAATTATTTCTGGGGTTCAAAAGAGGCGGATGGTTATCAAAGTGCCTTGATGTGCGATGATTTAGTTACAAAAGAGGAACCAAAAATTATGGTTAGAGATGGGTTAGCCATTGACCATAAAAATGGAATAGCTAAAAAAGGAGCAAAGTTTGACTATGAAGTGGTAGAACCAGATATTGGCTTTGATTTAAATATAGAGATAAATATAAGGAAGGCTTATGATAAAGAAATTTTTAAAAGGATTTTAAAGACTATAGTCTCCGCCTTAGAAGTTGGAAATATAAGAATTGGTGCCATGACTACTAAGGGCTTTGGAAAGTGTAAATTAGGAGATGTAAAATATTATGAGTTTAATTTTTCTAATAAGGAAGATGTGTTCAGATGGTTAAGAAGAGAATTTGATAAAGAACAGGAATTATCAGTTTCACCATTTTCTATCAAATCAAAAGAGTTTATTATTGATGGTTGGTTTAAAATAAAAAGCTCATTAATAATAAAATCATATTCAGGTGATTTGGAAGCACCAGATGCAATCCATATTACTAGTAATAATAATCCAATATTGCCAGGGACTTCTTTAAAGGGAGCTATAAGGAATAGGGCCATCCGCATTATCAATACATTGGGAGGAAATGGTGAAGAGGTTATAAAACCACTTTTTGGTTGGATAGATCAGGAAAATAAGAAAGGTGAAAAATATAAAAGTCGTATTACAGTTAATGAAACTATTATTACTAATATCAAGGAAGAAGTTCAATACAGAATAAAAATTGATAGGTTTACTAGTGGTACTATAAAGGCTGCCTTATTTGACAGTACACCTCTTTGGGCAACCAATGGTGAGAAGGTAGTGCATATTGTAATAAAAATAAAAGATTATGAAGATTGGGAGGCAGGTTTATTATTGCTAATTCTGAAAGATTTGTGGAATGAAGATTTGCCTATTGGTGGAGAAAAAAATGTTGGGAGGGGTATCCTTAAAGGTTTAGAAGTTAATATAAAAATAGGTAGTAATCAAGGAAAAATTAGGCAAAATGATAATGGATTAATCTTTGAAGGTATAAAACCAGATATATTAGAAAACCTAGTTTCACAATTTGTTAAATATATTGAAACATTACCTAAACAAGAGGAGAAACCTAATGCAGAGTAAAAATGGGCTGAAATTAAAAGTCATAAAAACTGAGGTAACTTTTTGTAATAAATTAAGCCTTAACAGTTTTGACGATATTCAAACTAAAATTAAGGAGCTTTTTGATGATACAGGATATGTAGTTGCTTATCTGGATTATAAAGTCATTATTGGGAAATTTAAGGATAATAAGCTTATTTTTTACAATGGTGAAATTTTTGAACCTAAATACTTACAAAAACTAAGGGTATTTAATGAGAATAAAGAACTATATCTCTGGGAAATTTCTGAAAATGAATTTAAGGGACGGTTAAGAACAGATAATCAAGGAAAGGAAGAAGATATTGTTGAGGCAGAACAAATTTTATGGGGAACAATGGTAGAATCTTTAGATAACGGCTGGAGTAGGATTTATGAGAAAAGAGGAGCAGAATTGGTTGTACCTTTTGATAATCTCGTCATTGATGACCATGAGAAAAGGATAAAAATAAGGACCAAGAATTATATTGATTACAATGAACTTGGTCAGGCAGGCTATGTAGATAGCCGATTTGTATCGTTTATAAATGAAGATGGTAATATTTTAGGAGGCGAATAAATGGAAAAAGCAATTATATTTGTAAAAAAGACAAAAAAGGGCAAATTGGTCGGCCAGGTAAAGTTTAATAAAGATGGGAAATCTATGAATTTGCCTCCTACATATAAGATTGATGAATCTTTAAATAATAAAGTATGTGAAGTAGAGAGAGTAAAAGGACAAATTGTTAGAATTTTGGTTGACGGAAAGAAGTTAGAAAAAATAGATAAATTCGGTAAACATAAAAAAGAAGTTACTTTAAAAGAATCAAGACCTCCAGCGCATGCCCCTTATAATTTTATTCCACTAAATAAAATTGTTATCCAGGCAGAAGAACTTCCTAATTTTGATAAATATCATCTTGATAGATTTACAGGCTATATAGATTGTGAATTAGAGACTATTACTCCAGTTTATGTTCGGGACACAATTGAAAAAGAAGCGTATAAGCAAGGGATGGAAAGTAAAAATGTTTCTGATTTCTTTTCTCCAGGTGAAAAAATCAAGATACCGGGCAGTAGTTTGAGGGGAATGGTGAGGACATTGGTTGAAATTGTAAGTTGGGGGAAATTTTCATTTTTTGAAGACAAATTACTTCATTATAGAGGACTTGCTGACAAAGGCAATCTAAGAAAAGAATATCAAAATAATATGTCTTCTTATAATAAAGAAACAAGATTAAGCACCTACAAATTTAATGCAGGTTATTTAATAAAAGAAGGATTTAAGTATTTCATTACTCCAGCTAAAGTTGAAGATGGCAAACAATTTAAGCAAGTAGAAAAAAGAAATAAGGATGAAGAATTTGTCATTGAGGAACAGGATGATGGAAAATATTTGGTTATTTCAGGTAAAATGCAAAACAAGAAACATGACTGGTTAATAAATGAACCTGATTTTAACGTTGATAAAATAGAGATTCCAATGGAAGATATAGAAGCTTATAAAAAAGATGAAAATAGAAAAATAAAAAGTGAGATTGATCCATTAGAACGGGCAGAGAAGGGAAAGGAAGCTCCTTGCTTTTATGTAGTATGGTTTGACAAAAATGGTAAAGAACGAATCTCCTTTGGTCATACAGGTTTTTTCCGCCTAGCCTATAAAAAAACGATTGCTGACCATATTCCTGATGAATTGAAAAATCAAGATATTATTGACATCCCTGAGGCCATTTTTGGTAAGGAGTCCCAATTTGCTAGCCGTGTATTTTTTGAAGATGCAGAACTATTACCAGAGCAAATAGATGTTTTCATGGAGGAAGCTGTCCCTAAAATATTGGCATCACCAAAGCCAACCACTTTTCAGCATTACTTAGAGCAAAATACTGATGATATTAAATACCTGAATCATTATAATAGCGATGCGAATATTAGAGGTTATAAGCTTTATTGGCATAGATGGAATAAAGATGATGTTAAATTCTGGGAGGCTAGAGAATTAGCTTTTTCTAAGAAAGAATTTCAGGCCTTTATGAAAGAACATAACTTAAATTATAGTAATTTTGACTATATAACTGAAGATAGAAATAAAATCAGGATAAAAAAGAAATTTTCAGAAATTGAAGAAGGTTCTTTTAAAAACAAATTAAAGGAATTTATTCAAACAAATCCTAAATCTCAATATACAATTATTAAGCCTATAAAGCCAGAGATAAAATTAAATTTAGAATTCGTTTTGAAAATCTTTCTAAAGTTGAATTAGGTGCCTTACTTTTTGTCTTGGACTTACCAGAGAATTGTTGTCATAAGTTGGGAATGGGAAAGCCTTTGGGTTTGGGTTCTATAAAAATTACACCAAGATGTTTCATATCGAACAGAGAACAAAGATATAAAAAACTCTTTGATGATAATCATTGGAATTTATCAGAGGATAGCGAAGATATTATTAAGTTTGAAAAAGATTTTGAACGATATATCCTTGAAAAAATCAGTTCCAAAGAAAAAGATAACGCAACAAATTTATGGGAAACAGACAGATTAAAAAAACTAAAGATTATGCTTGATTTTGGAAATACAAAGAAAAAAAATTGGCTAAGTAAGACAGATTATATGAACCTACAAGAATTTAGGGAGAGACGTGTCTTACCATCTCCAGAAGGTGTTATAGAAAATGATCACGCTTAGAATTTAGCCCAAAGGAAATCGGGGCTTCCTCTTCATGAAATTATCAATGGGTAGAAATGCATCTTTTTGACTCTCTTACCCAGCATGCGGTGCTTTATGAGGCGTGGAAGAAGATAAAGGCCAAGAGAGCGGTAGGCGGGATTGACCATGTTTCTATTGAGGAATTTGATAGACACTTAAATAAAAATATTGATGCCCTTGTCTCTGATTTAAAAGAGAATCGCTATGTGCCTGTGCCATTTAGGCAGGCAGAAATCCCAAAATTTACTGATTTAAAAGAAAAAAGGACACTCAGTCTGCCTGCTATAAGGGATAAAATTGTCCAGCAGGCAGTTTTAGAATTAATAGAACCCAAGTTTGAAAGGGATTTTTTAGATTGTAGCTATGCCTATCGTAAGGGAAGAGGGCCTCAAAAGGCGATAAGAAGGCTTGAGCATTATCTAAAGTATTCAGATGTACAATGGGCAATAAGATGTGATATAGATGATTTTTTTGATACTGTTAATCATGATTTGCTTATTGATGAGCTATGTAAAAAAATCCATGACAAAAAGATTTTAAACTTGATTAGGCTCTGGCTTAAAGCAGGCCTTTTGGGCCCAAGGGGTGAATTTTATGAAACAACAGAAGGCATTGCCCAAGGTGCTATTATTTCGCCACTTTTAGCCAATATCTATTTACATCGCTTTGATCTCTTTATGACCCAAAAGGGATATAATTATATTAGATATAGCGATGATTTTATTGTGCTTACAGGCACAAAAAAACAGGCATATAGAGCTTTTGATGATGTGCTTTACTTTATGAAAGACGTGCTAAAGTTAAAATTAAATGAAAATCCTTATCCATTTAAACATGTGGACTCTGGTTTCACCTTCTTAGGGATATATTTTCGGGGAGGTATAAGACGGATTGCTAATGGAAAGATGAGAAAAATATTTAATAAGATAAATTGGTATACAGATAAATATAAAAAATGGACAAAAGAGGAATTTTTTAAAAAGATAGAGGAATCTGTTGAAGGCATAAAGGCTTATTATTCATTTATCAATCCTAGGGAGCAGTTTTCAGAGATTGAAGCACACTTACAAAAAAGGCTTGGTTTCCTTATCGCTCAACTTTTAAAAAGGGGCGAAATAAAAGATAAAAATGAAGCTTTATCACTTATTTCTACTATACCCCTACTAAACCCCCGTGGTGAAAAAGAGATAAAAAAATGGCAGGAAGAAATTATCTCAAAGGCCATTTCTATTTATGGACATATTGCCAAAAGAGAAGAAAAAGAAAAACAGCCTCCTCAAATTAGCCGTTTGACTTCAGCTCAAAAACAAAAATTTATAAAACAATATGCCACAGAAGCAGAAGTCGTTATCTCTACTCCAGGTGTATTTATTGGAAAAACAAGTCAAAGGATAATCTTAAGGCAACAAAGGAAAAATATATTAGAGCTTCCTTTCTTTAAGGTAAAAAACATACTTGTAGCTTCAAGGGGTGTCTCAGTATCAAGTGACCTTATACATTCTTGTGTGAAAAAAAAGATCCCTATAACCTTCTTAAATCCATATGGTATCCCTTATGCAATAGTAGAAGCCCCTATCTTTAGTATGGGTAGCATTGCTGTGCTTCAGATAAGGGCATATGAGACAGAAAAGGCGCTTGAATTAGCAAAAAGCTTTGTTGAAGGAAAGATTAGAAATCAGATAAATTTATTAAAGTTTTATGCTCGCTCAAGAAAAATAGAAGGAGATTTATTTTTTGAAAATCTAAATCCTGCAATCTCTAAAATGCAAGATTATTTAAAAGAGCTTGATTCCATAGAGTTACCAGAAGAAGGTGATTATGCCATCATAAGAGATAAACTTTTTTCTCTAGAAGGGAGGGCCTCAAATGAATATTGGCGGTTAATGCGTTTATTACTTTCACCTGAACTGGGTTTCAATGGACGAAGAAGGCGTGGAGCAGATGATTTAGTAAATTGTCTTTTAAATTATGGCTATGGCATCCTTTATCAAAGGGCGTGGAAGGCACTTGTCCTTGCAAGGCTTAATCCACATATAAGCTTCCTCCATGCCTTCCAAAGAAATAAGCCTACACTAGTATATGATTTTATTGAAGAGTTTAGGCAGCCTATAGTAGACAGGGCCATCTTTAGCATGTTAACTAAGGGCAAAAGAGGAGCAGACCTTCAAGTAGATAAAAATGGCATATTGCCAAAAGGAACAAGGGACAAAACAATTAATGCAGTTATTAAAAGACTCTCAAGCTTGGTAAACTTTAGGGGAAATAAAATA
>Ga0190316_1000427_pt1 | contig 12427 bp, 14 predicted proteins | sample 48701112_MG_FD_161663 | JGI IMG/M metagenome (GOLD analysis project Ga0190316, IMG submission 161663) | Hydrothermal vent sediment bacterial communities from Southern Trench, Guaymas Basin, Mexico - 4870-11-1-2_MG | ecosystem: Environmental > Aquatic > Marine > Hydrothermal vents > Sediment ... | reverse complement strand
GTGAAGCTATATGACAGAGGGTACTTTATTGAGGCAGGAGAGGACACAAAATTCGACAATCCACAAAAATTCAAGATGACAGAAGAAGAGTTTCTTACAAAGATATGTAAATTTCCAAAACTGAGCTCACTCAGAGATATGATTACTCATACATCGAAGTACGATGGAGGATACATAGACAGAACAGATATGTACCTAATCGAAGGACTTGTTCGGAGAGGTTTCAAGAAAGGGTATGCTATAAAAGACGAGTCACTACCATACGAAGAAGAGGCGGTTAAAATCGAGGGAAATACAATCATCGTACCACAAACTATAACAGTGTGGATTCCAAGTAGATTCTATAGATGGGACGAAGATTCAGAACTAGCGTTTCTTGGAACAATTGATATCGGAAAGAATGATAGAAAACCATTCATGAACGCTGTTCTCGTCTATCCTGTTGGATTTGTGGTTGAATTCAAAAGTAGTAATAAGAATAAAGGAGGTAGTAAGAAATGAGTGAAAAAGATGAAGAAGTAATAGATGAAGAAGAACTAGATGAGCTACTTGAAGAAGTAAAAGGAGAGATTGGAGAAGAAGAAGAGGAGATAGAAGAGACGAATGGAGAAGAAGTTGAACTTGAATTAGAGCCTGAGACTAAGACAGAAACTAAAACTGAGACTGAGGTGAGTGAATCAACTGAGACTGAAGAAGCTGAAGTTATAGAACTAGAGGAGGAGAGTGCAGTAGAGAAAAAGGAAGAAAAAGAGAAAACTATGAAGACAGGAGCTATTAAACCAGTAGCTGAGACAGTTCAGCGTAACAGTTTCGTAGCACCAGTTTGTTCAGTAGAAGATGCGGTTAGGGTTTTTAAACAATTTGAAGACGCAAAGAGAAAAGTTCTTTCAAGTAATGATATCCTCTGGATAGGAGATGATGGTACACCCACAATTGAGGGACAAGGAACACCCTACATCAAGCGAAGTGGATGGCGAAAATTAGCGAGATTCTTTGGTTTGAGCTGGGATATAAAGGATACTAGAAAAGTGAAGATGGAGAACGGAGGATACATGTACATAGCGACCGTAAAAGTCTGGCACCCAGCAGGTGCTTCGATAGTAGCAGAAGGAGTAGCAACAAGTGAAGATAGGTTCTTCACAAAAGGAGGAAGGAGAGTAGCGAATGAAGGGAATGTACTAATGAAGGCGATAACTGTTGCAATAAACAGAGGAATATCGGATATACTAGGATGCGGAGAGGTTTCAGGGGAGGAGGAGATTGAATAGAAATAACTATGATATGAGTTAACAATCAATTTTTCATCTCACCTCCAAAACAGCTATAGAACAATGCAACGATGATATGAGTTGTCTAACAAAAACAATTCCTCAGGTATTACACACCTGATAGAACTTCTTCCTCTCTCCTCCCTCTCTCCTCCTTTTATTCACCTACGAGGTGTTTCCTATGGACTTTAAAATTGTAGACTTCTTATTCAGTATCTTTCCACGAGAAATAGGGATTCCAAATCCTCTTCAGAAAAATTCGTTCTATCGCAGAGAGATTAATAGCTCAAGAGAGCTTCATCGTTACTTAGTGTTAATGACAGGTAGTAATAAAGGAGTATATGTATCTTTGTATGATACTAATGTCGAAGTAACAATTGATAAGTTTGTTTTTGATTTAGATTGTAAAACAAATTTAAACAAAGCACTTGAAGATACAATTGTTCTTGTTGATAGATTAAAAAAGAAAAATATCCCTTGTTCAGTTATATTTTCTGGTAGTAAGGGATTTCATGTATATGGATTATTGAAGCCGAAAAAACTATCGAGAGATATCGCTACGTACTATCTCGATCATCTACAGAGAGAATTATCAAAAGAAATAGAAAGTGTTGATGCACACTTGATAGGAGATATCAGAAGGATGATACGAGTTCCGAATACTTTGAATAATAATCATTACTGTGCTCCATTACCTATTAATTTCCAAGAAATGAGTCCAAAAGAGATCTTGGATTATAGCACACGTATTCGTACCTATAGATTACATTTTACTCATGGAAAATTAAAAGCAATTCAAGACTTGGTAAATATAGAATTCCCTCAAAAGAGAAATATCGAAGTCCAAGATGATATACTACCTCAAGATACAATAAATATAAGCTCAGTACCAGATATAGAGATCTTAAAAGAACTAATCCGTCCATGTGTTTTTGAAGCAGTTACAAGTGCGAATCCACCACATGTGGTAAGACTAAACCTTGTAAGTGAGTTGATGTTCCTTGGTTTTTCAGAGGATCAAGTCCTTGAAATCATCAAGAACTTAAATTGGGAAGATTTTGATGAGAGAGCAACAAGGTATCAAATCAAGAAAATCTTCGAAAAGAAACTTAAACCCTACTCGACTTCGAAACTATGTCAAATCCTTGGCTGTGAGTGTGAAGTAAACGAAGGTTACTATTGGTGGAGTGGGAGGTAATAAAAATGAAAGGATTGATAGTTACAGCACATCGTAGAGGATGTCTCGTAGATCTTTGGGTAAGAACCGAAGATAATGGTAAACAACAGATTACTATCCTCGATTTTCAACCCTATTTCTACGTAGAGGACGATAATGGTGAATACAGAGGACTCTATGGTGAACGTCTCAGAAAAGTTTACACCGATGATCCTTCTCGTGTAAAGATAGAACGAGCAAAATACCCAAAGACATGGGAAGCAGATGTAATTTATACTCGCCGTTTTCTTATAGACAGAGATATCTACAAGGGTATTGAGTTCCCAGAAGATCAGTTTTCCATAACAAAGAATGATATAAAGCCATGTGATGTTGATATTAAGCCACTAGTGATGTATCTTGATATTGAAGTCCTTCAACGAGAAGGATTCCCAACACCTGAGAAAGCTGACGAGCCTGTAATATCTTTTTCTTTCAGAACAAACAAAAGTGACAAGTATTTCACATATATTCTCCTTCCTAGTAGAAATAGTAGTGGTAGTATCCATAAAAGAAATAATAACATTGTGATATACGTAGAGAGAGAAGAGGACTTACTCTGTGCTTTTTCAGATATAATCGAGAAAATTAAACCTGACATAATTACGGGATGGAATATCATCAATTTCGATTTTATATACCTTAAAAACAGATTCAAGAAATTGGAGCTCCAATGGGTAGATGAAAGAGAATTTGAAGTATTCGACTTACTTGAAGGATACAAAAAGATATTTTCTCAACCCTCGTACACTCTCAAGCGTATAGCTGAAATTGAAGGGATAGAAAAACATGAAAGTATCGAAACATTCAAAGGCTCAATTGGATACTACGAAACGGAAGATATAGAAAAATTTGTAGAATATAACAGAAAAGACGTAGAATATGTTTATGAAATTGATAAAAAGCACTCACTAATTGATTACTTTTTGGAGTTAAAACATTTTACTGGATTGGAAAGTATTGAAAGTACGTTGATAAGTTCTGTTCTGATAGATACTATGCTACTCAGGATAGCAAAGGAAAGAGGGGTCGCATTACCGACAAGACCTGAAACCAGAGAAAAGAAAAAATACGAAGGTGCTTTTGTAATGGCAGAGAAAGCAGGACTGTACGAGAATATAGCTGTTTTTGATTTTTCGAGTTATTATCCTTCAATAGTGTTAAATTTTTCATTATCACCCGAGACCATTGATAAAGATGAGAACAAAAGAGAAGGAATAGTACCTGAATTAGTGAAAAGAATGATGATCGAGAAGAAACGAAGAACAGATGAACTAAAAAAAGCACAACCTGGATCTCGAGAATATAAGAATCTATTTCTCAAGAGACAAGTAGTAAAAGACACCACAAATGCTACATATGGTGTCCTAGCGTATAACAAGTTTCGTCTCTATAAACCAGAATTGGCAGCAAAGATAACTGAAATCGCCAGAAACGGAATAAAGTACCTTATCAAGTTCGTAAAGGACAAGGGATACAAAGTTCTTCTTGCGGACACTGATTCAGTTTTTGTTCAGATACCTCTTGAAAATGCAGAAGAATTCTGTAATGAACTAAATAAAAGCATCAACGAGTACTTCGAGAAAGAATACGGAATCCGTACAAGTTTTAAACTGGATTTCGAGAAGTATTTGAAGTACTTATTATTGACAGGAGTAAAGAAAAGATACGCTATGAGGGTTATCTATAATGGTGGTAACTGTGATTACATTGACGCAAAAGGATTCGAGAATATCCGTACGGATCAATCGGTCTTCACAAGAGAATTACTCAATGAATTATTCGGATTGATTTTCCATGGTGCTACTAAACAAGAAATTCAGGGGTTTATTGCCAAGAAACTTGATGATTTTTCAAAAGCAAAACTAATAGAGATAGGAATTAGTAAAGGAATCTCGAAACCATTTGAGAGCTACAAAGCAAATACGCCACATGTTAGGGGTGCAATCTACAGTAATACATACCTAGGGACGAATTTCCATCCTGGTGATAAGGTTCAGTTCCTATGGATAAAAGGAATCGAGGGACTCCCTCCTACCAATGTAATTTGTTTCGATGAAAATACTGATCTGAGCAAGTATAATATAATCGTGGATTACGAAAAAATGAAAGAGACCACCGTAATTGGTAAAGTAGAACCAATTCTAAATGCTATAGGGATCGATCTAAGGAACGATTCCAAACAAACAAAATTATAAATATCAGGCTCCAAATAGGAGTAAAGGAGATAGAAAAATGGGAATAAAATTAGAGATTGAAACCAAGAGGTTTCAAAGTTTAGTAAGAGCAGTAAGCATAAACGGTATAATAGAAACACCAGTACTGCGGTTCCGACCTAACCAGATAAGAGTAATGAACAAAGACGTAGCAAGTGTTGTTTTGGGCTGTGGAATATTCAAAGACAGATACTTTATAAATTACCAAGCAGAAGAAGATATAGAAAAAGTTGAAGAAATAAAGGTTGGATTTAATGCAGAAAAACTACTAAAGATATCCAAACAACTCTCAGATGAGACAACAGAGATCTATATCAGACCAGAAAAGAATAAAATAGAGATGACCACAGATACTCAGAAAGCGAGTGTACCCATTGTAGAGAGTGTTACGGGAGAAGCAAAACCGGTACCGGTTATAGTAGAAAAAGAAGACACAATAGAATTCACTGAAGATTATGCAGTAGTAGAACAAATACCGGTACTAAAGAAAGAAATAGAGAGTCTCGGTGAAGCTGAGACACGATTTATTGTCAAAGATGGTGAACTCTCGGTACAACAAGAGACAATAGATGGATACAGTTTCGCACAGAAACTCAAAAAAGGAATCAATGCAGAAGATTTTACACTAATAGCTGGAAGTGACTATCTAAGTGCAATCTTCAGTTCAATGATAAGCAATGACACAATAGAAATACGACTAAATAAAGACCATCCACTCGGTTTTGTAGACAAAAATGAGAACTATACATTCGTAGTACTTTTAGCACCTCGTATCGAGGGATAAAAATGGAATACATGGATGCACCCGAAGCAGAAGCAGTTGCTAAAGAGATCATGGAAACTCTACCAGTGATAGACGGAATCGAAGAAGCAAGCATAAAGTATATTTTTATTCTTAAGAAACATTCAGAATATGCAGCTAAGATCCAGAAACCGGGAGGAGTTTGGAAGTTTCTCTCGGATTATGACTACGTGGTATTGGTTCATAAACCTTCATGGGATAAGTTCAGTGAAAGACAACGAAAAGCATTGATCTATCATGAACTCTTACACATAACTTACAAAACAGATAAAAATGAAAAGAAACACTGGAAATTACGGAAACATGATATTGAAGAGTTCATAGATGTTATCCGAGAATTCGGTGCGTGGAGTCCGGAATTAAATAAATTGAAAGAAATACTTGAAAGTTAAGACAAATGACATGGCTCGACAGGTTAGTTTGGATTCGATAGGAGAAAAAGAACCGGATATCGAGTATCTAACAAGAATAACAAGAGGAGTCCAAAGAAATATCAGAGGTATAGAATTTCCTTACGAGATCAGTGTTAAAGTTCTATCTTACAGAGACATAATTTGGAATCCGATAGCGCAGTTGAAATGCATACAGTGTGGTTTTTACGGAAGAACTTTCTATTGTGGTCCAAGAATCGCTCCGTACTACTCATGGCGAGAAAAACTAAGTAAATACAATTTTTTCCTTTTATTTTTAGGTAAGATAAATGTTAGGGCACGATATTTAGACGATTTAAATAATTTTAATAGTGGAGAATGGCGATCAGGATACTACGCAGGAAATGAAGGAACAAATATACTCAAAAAACTCGTAAAGGACAGAAGATTGGAAACACTTAGTTATCTTATCAGATTCGGTAAGTTCAGGATGCTCTCTGAAGGAGGTGGATGCAGGTATTGTAGAACTTGCAGTATCCATAAGAAAGAAAAATGCAAGCATCCCGAAATTGCGGCTCCATCTCCAGAAGCAATAGGTATAGATCTCTATGCGATGATACCGGATATTGAAATACCACCAATAAACAATTACTATTCGGTATCAATGATATACGGAAATCTTCCGGGATTTGATCACCAAAACACTAGCAATGTTTTTCGAAATAGAAATCAGAAACACGATAAAGTATCTAATCTCGAGAATCTTATTTCGGTTTATCCTGTATCTGAAATATGGAATCCCGAAATGAGTAAGTCTCGATGTAAATCATGTAAGTTTTATTCATTGTTCTTATGTGATAGAAGAAAGTACAGAGAAGAAGATCTTTACGAACACATAAAAAACTGGCATCTCTATGTAATAAGATTGAAAAACAAGATAAATAGTGTTGAAGGAATACAAGAGTTGCATCAGTACCAACTTTGGTTTCATCGTCAAGGATACTGGGAATCATTTCAGTTATTGCCTTTAAGATGCCCGATATGTACTAATTGTTCTCTCGAAGAGCACATGAACGGGAAATACAAGAAAGTCAATAACCGATCGATACCCTTTTGTGTGTCATATTTTAACTTAAATCCACCTGAAAAAGGAAAAAACATAGGATATATATTAGCGTAAAAATGAAAATAGCTCTAAATCTATTCTGGATAGACCAGATCGGTGGTATTCTCACATTTAACAGAGAAATAAAAGCAGGACTAGAATCCCTGGGACATAAAGTAGATCCTTATGCAATAAGTCTAAACAAAAAGATTCTACCAGATTCATTGAAATCTCGAGATTATGAAAGCAGAGACTTCGTTAGGATACTAGGATTTATGAAAGAAGAGTGGCTTCGAGAGTACAAAGAAACTATGGACAATTATGATCTCATAATTTTCTCTACACCATGTCCCACGAGACGAAAAAGTTTTACCGATCCCAGATGGAAGTTATGTTATGATTTAAACAGTAAAATAATAGCAGTGTTCCATGATCCATACTTAGAAGAGCGCTATCCTTGGATAAAAGATGTCTATTCAAAAATAAATAAATTTGTCTGCCTTCAAGAAAAGAGCTATTACGTGGTGATAAACTCATTTGGATTACTACCCAGAAAGGAAGTTCAGATAATAAGACATCCACTGAACTTGAAAGACCTAGGAAGCTATGAGGATAAAAAAGAAGATCTCATTATAACTGCTCATCAGTTCAAATCATGGAAACGAATTGACAGACTAATAGCAGTAATACCAGATCTAAAAAGCAAATGCAAATGTAACATAGAGATTTACGGAGACGGAATCGAAAGAACAAAAATGTCAGGAAAGAAACGCAGTGAAAAGTACAAAAACAGAAAAGGAGAATGGATTTGGGATAAGGCAATCGAATCAGGCATGCAATACAAGGGATTTGTTCCAGAACAGGAACTAATTAGTGCATACAAAAGAGCCAGATGCTTCGTAGATCTATCTCTTGGTGAAAATGGATACAAAACACATTATCCGAATTTGAACTATAGCACACTTGAGGCAATGAAATACGGATGTGTAATAGTCTCATCACCAGTTTTACCACCGAGTTTGTTTGTTCCAGATAGGAATTACTTACCGGTAGACGAAAGAAACTTAGATAAGTCCCTAATAGATCAAATCGAAGACGCAATATTTGGTAATCACAAAGACATGATAGAATTAAATCAAGAGATTTTAAAACGAGAATTTTCAGGAGAAATAGTAGCAAAAAGATTGTTGGAAGGGATATGAACAAATACCAAGATCCATGGTCAGTACAAGTAGAGTTGACCTGTGGGTGCACGCGATTATGTAAGTTCTGTGGACTCAGAGCTATTAGGAGAAGACCATATGAAGATTTGAGATTTATGTCCACAGAACTAGCGGAGGACATTGCGAAGCAACTCGGTACATGGTTCGATCACAAAAGAATCGAGTTCGCTCTCAGAGGTGAACCAACATTGAATCCGAAGTTAATAGAAATAATTTCAATATTTCGTAACGAGTTCCCGAAGTCTCAGCTCTTATTATCAACCAATGGAGACCAAATAAGAAAAGATCTCAGTACAGTTAATAAGTTATTCAATGCTGGACTAAATATTTTGTTGATTGACGTATATAACAACAATTATCAGTGGTGGAGAGAGAAGTTACTCAGTCTCCCATATCACGTACTTGATTTTTTCAGAGATAAACCAAAAGTTTACACTTATAGGGGATATAAGCACCAGGAGATTATTCTTATGGAGGATATCTCTAAGAGTTCAGGTAAAAGTCCTATTAGAAGACTAAACAATCAAGCGGGAAATGTGTATTGTCCTGAGCTAAATATCTATCCACTAAAGTACTCGCTTAAGAAACGATGCTCGAATCCATTCCGTGAAATAGTAATTTTCAACAATGGTAACGTTCCGATATGTTGTATGGACTACCGAGAACAATTTATTATCGGTAAGACACCAGAACGATCACTACAAGAAATTTGGAACTCAGAACTATACAATGCTGTTAGGGTATTACTTTATTATAGACACCGGATTTTTGAGCCTTGCTCACGGTGTAATTATAGAGGATATAAAGTTGGATTACTCAAACAACCAGAAAATTTAAGTTTTAAAGAAGCAATCGAAATATTGAAATCTAAAGGAATAAAGTTAAAAGAGGAGGAGATTTTAAATGTATGAAGAACATGCCCGATCTATAGGGAGACTCGTAGACCAGAAAAACAAAGCATATGGTGACTCGTTCAGAAACAGTGGTGATATCTTACGGATTCTATATCCAGATGGTATAAAACCAGAGCAATACGATGATATGCTTGCTCTTGCTCGTATAATTGATAAAATGTTCAGAATCGCAACCAATCGTGATGCGTTTTCCGAAAATCCTTATGTGGATATTGCTGGGTACGCTATATTACGCTCCAAGCAAATAGAAGAGGAGAAAAAAGAAAAAGAAATAAAAATATGGAGGTAAATAAATAAAATGAAAATGGGAGAGATTTCGATAGAAATAACACACGACTGTGGTCTCAATTGCCGGTTTTGCAGCAGTAATGCAAGATGTATAAGCAATAACAACAACAATGACAATGATCATCAGTTACCACGAACATTATCATTTCCGGTGATTAAAAAGTTGTTGATTGAAGGTAGAGAATGTGGAGCTGTGGATTTTAGTTTATCTGGTGGGGAGCCATTTGTCCACCCAGAGCTTTGGAAAATAATGGACTTTGCTCAAAGACTGGGATACAGATTACTTTTTTATACATCTGGTTCCATGGTCAATGAGAACAAGGAAATAGTACCAATTACAGATGTTGCAATAAGGAAATTACAGACTTACAGAAACCTCGTAATGATATTTGATACACAGGGATGTGAAGAGAAAGAAGTTGACAAACTAATGGGAATCAATGGTGCATTTGAAAACACAATTGAGAGCATAAAGAAATGTATTGATGCTGGAATAAGAGTAGAGTCACATTTTGTCCCGATGCGACCGAATTTCAAGTATCTTTTAGAGACAGTTGATTTTTTGGAAGACCTAGGAGTGTCCAAGGTATCTTTCCTCCGATTCGTACCTCAGGGACGAGGTGCTGAAAGAAACCGATGGGAATTGACAAAGCAGCAATTCAAAGATCTACAGTATATACTAATAAAACTCGAAGAAGAACAAGAACGAAGAAAAATAAAGATCCGTGCTGGTCATCCAGTAGATATGCGATTCTTAATTGATCCGAGATATCCAATAAGAAGATGCAGAGGAGGTATCAGTGCACCATTGATCCAACCTTTAGAATCAGGGGATTCATTGATGGTAATGTGTCCGGGATGGAAAGATTTAAAGGAATACGCAGCAGGAGTTGTGTATAAACCACATACATTAACTCAACTCTGGAACGATTCTGAAACTTATCGTATTTTCAGGTGGTTTATTCATGGAGAAGGATATAAAGAAGTAGTTGGTGCTTGCAGAGAATGTCCATGGTTATACCGATGCAGATGTGGATGTCTCGCTGCACGATTGCTGCACAATGCACCAAAGAATCTTCCGTTACGAGAAGCGATCAAGCTTTCACCGGATCCATTGTGCTTCTGGGAGGGGATTTAAGAAATGAATCTTATAGGATACAGAATTAAGACACAAACAGTTAATCAAGCATTCTACAGAATCTTAGAAATATTACTCCTAAAAGGTAATCAGGTAGAGATAGAAGAAGACAAAAAAGGTTCACGTAGTGGTGGTAAAACAATTGAACTACAGAACTTACTAATATGTATCGAGGATCCGAAGTCAGAAGATATAGAAATACCAACTGAACTTTCTGCTGTTACCAAAAAATTCTTGGATGGGATGCTATATAAAGACACACAAAAACCTCAAAGCAGACGTGTGATAGAACAAAAAGAAGAAGTAATGGAGCTTCTGAGACAACGACCTCATACCCGAAAGGCATCTATTGCAGTTTGGGAAAGATCAGATCTTACAGCATCTTATTCGGTCTGTATAGCTTATTTACAATTCATTATACGCAACGAGAGATTACATCAGACTGCTGTTTTTAGATCTCATGATATATGGAACGGATTTTTATACAACACGAAGGGTAACCTGCTATTACAAGAAGAAATAGCAGATGCATTAAACAAAAAGATCGGGACCTATACAGAGCTGGCTGTGAGCGCACATATTTACGCTATTGACGAAGAAAAAGCAAGAACATATCTGATAAACTCAAATAGAATGGTATAAAGAGATGAGAAGTTTATATGAAAAAATAAAAGTAATAGTAATGGACGAATGGAACAAGATTCCGTCACAACAAACACCAGCAGGAATCTCATGGGCTTATAAAGAGGATATCTTGAGATACTTGGATACAGTTCATCATATACCAGCGAACAAGTCAGATCCAATAATCTCGAAACTCAAGAAAGCAGGTGTAATAGATTATATTGATACGAGAAGAGGAAAAGTAAAATGCATTCTTGGTACGATAACAAGGAAACAAACGATTCTTTCTGGATCTCATCTACCAATCGAAAAGAAAGAACTTTTCAGATATTGGGACTTTGATGAGAGCACAGAAGCAACAATTGGATTTTCATCGAGTATAGGAATATCAGTACCTTTTCAAGTAGTAAGTAGACTCAAAGAGTTATGTCCTGAGTTTGATACTGAAAGAGAGACAAGATACTCAAAAAGGAGGAGACCAACAAAAATCAGAGTCTCTAAGAATAGAATTGTTATTGAAATAATGAGGTGAGAAAAATGATAACAATATATAGTAAAGATAGAAAAGAAATAGAGAAGAGAATAACAGAAGTAGAGCTTGCAGAGGATATCGAAGAACTAAAAGAAGCTGTTGTTCGACTTGCTCAGTGTATTATCGAAGCAATAAGTAACGGTGATTGGGAAGAACCTATATATTAGGGAGTGAGGTGATAAAAATGCCAAGAAAAGTATTTGAGAGAATTTCTGATATCATGGAATGGATAAAGTTATTCGCAACACCTGAGAGATATATCGTAAACATAACAAAGAATGGTGAAATAATTATCGAGCCAACAAAATCAACAAGACCTCTGACTTATTGTTACTACAAAGCTGGACAAGGTGAAGAAGAGGAACTCAAAAAGTTTATAAACTACTTGAAAGGTCGAGGCTTCTCAATTTTGAGGTTGAAAGCATACGAATGGGATATAGATAAAGCTGTGGGGGTTAAACCTAAAACGGAGGAATAAAATGCCATACAAAAAGTTTTTTGAAGGCGGTGGTGAGCACGAGAATCTCGAAGCGTTAGCGAGATTACTTACAGATCCCACTAAAAAAATACTATGGAGACACGCTGAGACTCTATTATTCAAGAAGGAAAAAGGGGTTTACGGGAAGACAATTTTCTATGTCTTCTACCAAGACAGAAAAGAAGAACTCAAGAAAGAAGCTGATGACTTCTATCGGAGAGTAGAGATAGCAAAAGAAGTGAGTACAGATGA
>Ga0190316_1000425_pt1 | contig 12449 bp, 7 predicted proteins | sample 48701112_MG_FD_161663 | JGI IMG/M metagenome (GOLD analysis project Ga0190316, IMG submission 161663) | Hydrothermal vent sediment bacterial communities from Southern Trench, Guaymas Basin, Mexico - 4870-11-1-2_MG | ecosystem: Environmental > Aquatic > Marine > Hydrothermal vents > Sediment ... | reverse complement strand
AGCTAATCTCTGTTTCTCCAATATCTGAGTTATAGCTGCTGTCAGAGTAGTCTTACCATGGTCTATATGACCAATAGTGCCTATGTTTATATGTGGCTTCTTCCTCTCAAACTTCTGCTTTCCCATCACTCAACCTCCTCAATATTTTACCTAATGCCTTTTCTTCTTTAATGGCAATGTTTCAGCTATTTTAGCTGGCACTGGCTCATAATGTGAAAACTGCATTATATAAGTCGCTCTGCCTTGAGTAACTGAACGCAGTGTTGTAGCATATCCAAACATTTCTGCCAAGGGGACATGTGCCTTAATTGCCTGTGCATTTCTTCTTATCTCTATTCCTACAATTTTACCCCGTCGGGCCGTAATGTCTCCCATCACATCACCTACATAGGCTTGAGGTACAATCACTTCTAACAACATAATAGGCTCTAATAGGACAGGATTGGCTTTTTTAACTCCCTCTTTAAGGGCCATAGATGCAGCAATGGCAAAGGCCATATCTGAAGAATCTACTTCATGGTAAGAACCATCAATCAGTTTCACTTTTAGATCAGTAAGAGGATAACCGGCAAGGACTCCCCGCTCTATGGCTTCTCTTACCCCCTGTTCTACAGCAGGGATATATTCTTTAGGAATTACGCCTCCTGTAATGGCATCTATAAATTCAAAACCCTTACCGCGAGATAAGGGCTCTAGCTCTAACCATACATGTCCATATTGGCCACGTCCACCAGTTTGTTTAATAAAGCGCCCTTCTGCCTTAACTGGTTTGGTAATTGTTTCCCGATAAGCTACTTGAGGGCGACCTACATTAGCTTGAACTTTAAACTCTCGTTGTAAACGATTCACTATAATTTCCAAATGCAATTCTCCCATACCCCCAATGATGGTCTCACCAGTTTCTTTATCATATCTCACTTTAAAAGAGGGGTCTTCAATTGCAATTTTGCGTAAAGCAGTGCCCAGTTTATCTTGATCTTCCTTAGTTTTTGGCTCAATAGCCACGGCTATTACCGGTTCAGGAAATTCAATTGCTTCTAATATAATAGGAGCTCTTTCTTCGCACAAGGTATCTCCAGTAGTAGTCTTTCTTAAACCCACTGCAGCCACAATATCACCTGCATATACCTCAGTAATATCCTCCCTTTTGTTGGCATGCATTTTTAAGAGACGTCCAATCTTTTCCTTTACACCCTTGGTAGCATTAAAAACTGTATCTCCTACCCTCAAACTCCCTGCATAAATACGCAAAAAAGCTAGATGACCAACATAAGGATCGGTTACTAACTTAAAAACCAAAGCTGTAAAAGGAGCATCGTCAGATGCAGGCCTTTCCTCCTCTCCTCCTTCTAATGTTTTCCCCTTTATAGGAGGAACATCTATAGGTGAGGGAATGTAATCTACAATGGCATCTAATAGAGGTTGAACTCCCTTATTCTTAAAAGCAGAGCCACATAAAACCGGTACTAACTTTAGTTTTATTGTGCCCTCGCGCAATGTTTTTTGTATTTCCTCCTCTTCAATTTCCTCTCCTTCTAAATATTTTTGCATAATTACTTCATCAAAATCAGCCAATGTTTCTATCAATCTTTCCCTATACCGTTTCGCCTCATCTTTAAATTCCTCAGGAATAGAGAGATATTTATATTTTGCACCAAGAGTTTCCTCGTCAAAGACTATAGCTTTCATCTTAACTAAATCAATCACACCTTGAAACATCTCCTCTTTACCTAAAGGAACCTGAATAGGAATAGGATGAGCATTAAGTCTATCCTTCATCATTTCTATACAACCTTCAAAATCGGCCCCTACTCTATCCATTTTGTTAATGAATGCCAATCTAGGTACATGATATTTATCTGCCTGTCTCCAAACAGTCTCAGATTGGGGTTCTACTCCACCAACAGCACAAAAAATACCTATAGCTCCGTCTAAAACACGCAATGCTCTTTCCACTTCAATAGTAAAATCTACATGACCAGGAGTATCAATAATATTAATCCGATAACCTCGCCAAAAGCAAGTAGTGGCTGCCGAAGTAATAGTAATTCCCCTCTCCCGTTCTTCTTCCATAAAATCCATAACCGCAGTGCCTTCATGAACCTCACCCATTAAATGAGAGATACCGGTATAAAATAATATCCTTTCTGTGGTTGTAGTTTTCCCTGCATCTATATGGGCAATAAATCCTATATTCCTGACTTTCTCAATAGGTATAATCCTTCCCACTATTACCACCTATAATGGGCAAATGCCCGATTTGCTTCAGCCATACGATGCGTATCTTCTTTTTTCTTAATAGCTGCTCCTTTGTTGTTATAAGCCTCTAAAAGTTCGTTAGCCAATTTAAGCACCATTCCTCGCTCACCCCTTGCTCTAGCACTATTAATAATCCATTTTACGGCCAAACTGATACGCCTTTCAGGGCGCACTTCTATGGGTACTTGATAGGTTGCACCACCTACCCGCCTAGACTTCACTTCTAATACAGGCTTCACATTCTCAACCGCTTTCTCAAAAACTTCCAAGGGATTTTTACCTGTTTTTTCTTTAATAATATTTAAGGCCTTATAAAATATAGACTCAGCCACACTTTTTTTACCATCTTTCATCATACAATTTATAAACTTGGCTACTAATACACTCCTATACTTAGGATCAGGTAATATTTCTCTTTTAGGTGCAGGGCCTTTTCTTGGCATAACTAAACCTCACTATTTTGGTTTTTTGGTTCCATATCTAGAGCGACTTTGTCGTCTATCTTGTACACCAATAGCATCCAGTGTCCCTCTGACCACTTGATATCGCACACCTGGTAAATCTTTAATACGTCCACCTCGTACCAGCACAACCGAGTGTTCCTGTAAGTTATGTCCTATGCCAGGGATATAAGAAGTAACCTCTATTCCATTTGTTAACCGCACCCGACACACCTTCCTTAGAGCTGAATTGGGTTTTTTAGGTGTAGTAGTATAAACCCTCACACAAACACCTCTTTTTTGAGGACATTTAGTCAATGCAGGGGCTGAACTCCTCTTTTTTACCTTTTCTCGCCCTTTTCTTACTAACTGATTAATAGTAGGCATACCCTCAAACCTCCCTTAGTTCACACAAAACGAGCCTTATTACAGCCTTAGTCTTTATTTGTCAAGACCTCTTAAGAGGCAACTTGACCTTCTACCTCTTTCACTTGCTCTTCCACCTCTTCAGACACAATTTCAGGTTGCTCCACTTCTATATTTATAGAACGATAAACCTTAAGACCTGTGCCGGCTGGAATAAGAAGACCGACAATAACATTTTCTTTCAATCCACGCAAATAATCTACCTTGCCGGCCACAGCGGCATCTGTTAACACTCTGGTTGTTTCTTGGAAGGAAGCAGCCGAAATAAAACTTTCTGTCCCTAAAGAAGCCTTGGTAATCCCTACCAATACAGGCTCTGCCTGAGCAGGTTTCCCATTTTGGGCGAGAACCCTTTCATTCTCCTCTTCAAAAATATATTTATCTATTAATTCTCCTACTACAAATTCTGTATCTCCAGGATCCAAAATTCTCACTTTTCTCATCATCTGGCGGATAATAATTTCTATATGTCTATCGTTTATCTTAACTCCTTGAAGCCGATATACCTCTTGTATCTCATTCAAGAGATAACTAGCTGTATCTTTAATACCCCTTACCCTTAACAAATCTTGTGGATTAATAGACCCCTCAGTAAGAGCCTCGCCTGCCCGCACAAAATCTCCTTCATGGACAGTGACATGGACACCTGGCGAAATAAGGTAACTCCGCGGCTCACCTATTTCTGGTGTGACCACCACTTTTCTTCTTCCTCTTTCTTCCTTACCAAAGGAAATATAACCGTCTATTTCAGTAATCACAGCCGCATCTTTGGGTTTTCTTACTTCAAACAAATCGGCTACCCTGGGTAATCCTCCAGTAATATCTTTGGTCTTAGTAGTCTCTCTCAAAATCTTAGCCAAGATATCCCCGGCGTTTATTCTCTTTCCTTCTTCTACCATAATTAAAGCTTCTACCGGAAGATAATACACTGCCTCTCTACCTGTGGTAGTGCGTAGTGTATTCCCTGCTTCATCTACAATACAAATCCGCGGACGATAAGAAGTGCCTTTGAATTCCATTACCACTTTACTTACTCTACTAGTCACAGGGTCTATTTTTTCCTGAATAGTTACGCCTTCAATTATGTCCTCAAACTTTACTATTCCGCTTACCTCTGAAAGAATAGGAGAGGCATATAAATCCCACTCTGCTAAAAGCTGCCCAGGATGCACCTCTTCACCATCTTTTACTTTGAGACGGGCACCATAAATTATGGGATACCGCTCCCTTTCTCTTTCAGCTTCTACTATAGCCACTTCACCATTTCTATTCATTACTATCAAATCACCCTCTTGTGTCTTCACAGTATTTAAATTTATAAATCTCACCTTACCTTTATATTTAGCTTCTAAAGTGCTCTCTTCTACTGCCCTTCGTGCTGTTCCTCCTATGTGGAAAGTACGCATAGTTAGCTGAGTACCTGGTTCTCCAATAGATTCAGCCGCAATGATTCCTACAGCCTCACCAATATTAACCAACCTACCTGTAGCTAAATCTCGCCCATAACACTTAGCACATACACCACCTTTCGTTTGACAAGTAAGAACAGAACGAATTTTTGCCCTCTCTAAACCAGATTCTTCTATCTTTTGAGCAGCTTCCTCGTCTATTTCTTCATTTGCTCGCACAATTATTTCTCCAGTATAAGGGTCTATTATATCTTCTAAGGCCACTCTCCCTAATACACGTTGTCCAAGAGTCTGAATAATCTCACCTGATTCAATTAAAGGCTCTACCGTAATACCATCAATTGTCCCACAGTCCTCTTCTTTCACCACACATTCATGAGCTACATCTATCAATCTCCGAGTGAGATAACCGGCATTAGCGGTCTTTAAAGCAGTATCAGCAAGTCCTTTACGCGCACCATGGGTAGAAATAAAGTATTGAAGTACAGTCAATCCTTCTCTAAAATTAGCGGTAACTGGGGTTTCAATAATTTCGCCTGAAGGTTTGGCCATCAAACCTCGCATACCTGCTAATTGTCTAATCTGATCTTTACTACCCCTTGCACCTGAATCGCTCATCATAAAGATAGGATTAAAAGAAGAAATTTTTTCCTTTTTCCCCTCTTTATCCTCCACTATTTGCTCAGAAAGTTCTTTCATCATTTCAGCCGCTACTTCTTCACTTACTTTTGCCCAGATATCAATAACTTTATTGTATCGCTCACCGTCACTAATCAGACCTTTGCGGTATTGTTCTTCTATTTCTTGAACTTGTTGATGGGCCTCTTCTAAAATTTTTTGTTTCTTTTTAGGAACAATCAAATCATCAATCCCAATAGAAATACCAGATTTAGTGACTTGATCAAATCCCAAATCTTTCAATTTGTCACATAATATCACTGTAGCCTTCAAACCTGCTCGGTGATAACACTCTGTTATTAATCTAGCCACATCTTTCTTAGCCATTACCTTATTAATAAATCTAAAAGGAACTTTATCTGGCAAAATCTCTTTTAATAAGACCCGGCCGACTGTGGTTTCTATTCTCTCACCTTCTATTTTTACTTGAATTTTAGCATGTAATCCTACTACATTGCAATCATAGGCTATTCTTACTTCTTCAGGTGAGGAAAAAATCATACCTTCACCTTTATCCCCTATTTTTTCTTTAGTCATATAATGAAGACCCAAAACAATATCTTGGGTTGGCAAAATAATAGGACCACCATGAGCAGGAGAAAGAATATTATTGGTAGACATCATGAGCACTCGTGCTTCAGTTTGTGCTTCCACAGACAAGGGGATATGAACAGCCATTTGGTCACCATCAAAATCAGCATTAAAGGGAGGACATACTAAGGGATGAAGTTGAATGGCTTTTCCTTCAATTAATATAGGTTCAAAGGCTTGAATACTTAAGCGGTGCAGAGTAGGAGCTCGATTAAGCAACACCGGATGCTCCCTCACTACTTCTTCTAAGGCATCCCATACCTCAGGTGTTTCTTTTTCCACCATTCTCTTGGCACTTTTAATAGTAGTAGCAAACCCTTTCTTTTCTAACTGGTGATAAACAAATGGCTTAAACAGCTCTAAAGCCATCTTCTTAGGTAGCCCACATTGATGTAAACGCAATTCTGGCCCAACAACAATCACTGAACGACCAGAATAATCCACTCGTTTCCCCAACAAATTCTGACGAAAACGACCTTGTTTACCTTTTAGCATATCACTTAATGACTTAAGGGGACGACCATAGCTACCAGTAACTGTCCTACCCCTGCGTCCATTTTCAAAAAGCACATCCACTGCTTCTTGAAGCATACGTTTTTCATTACGAATAATAATCTCCGGCGCTTCCACTTCTATCAATCTCTTAAGACGGTTATTTCGATTAATCACACGCCGATATAAATTGTTTAAATCCGAGGTGGCAAAACGACCACCATCTAGAGGTACCAGAGGGCGAAGATCCGGTGGTAAGACCGGAATTGCTTCTAAAATCATCCATTCTGGTTTATTCCCTGATTCCAGAAAGGCATTAATAACCCTTAAACGCTTAGAAAGCTTCTTTCTGGTAGCCTCTGAATGAGTATTTATTATTTTGCTCTTTATTTCTTGTGCTAATTTAGCTAAATTTAAATCTCGCAGCAATTCTCTAATGGCCTCTGCTCCCATACCAGCCTTGAAATGGTTACCATATTTAGAACGGAGTTCAGAATAACGCTCTTCTGAAAACACCTCTCCTTTTCTTAGTGGTGTATCTTTAGGATCAATCACAATATAAGATTCAAAATAAACCACCCTTTCTAAATCTCGGACAGTCAAGTCTAAAAGATTACCAATTTTACTAGGAGTGCTTTTTACAAACCAAATATGTGCCACTGGAGATGCCAATTCTATATGACCCATTCTCTCCCGACGCACCTTAGAAGAAATAACCTCTACACCACATCTTTCACATTTAATACCCCTATGTCGCATACGTTTATACTTACCACACAAACATTCATAATCCTTTACCGGACCAAATATCCGTGCGCAGAAAAGACCGTCTTTTTCTGGCTTAAAGGTTCTATAATTAATTGTTTCTGGCTTTTTCACTTCTCCATAAGACCATTCCCTAATTTTTTCTGGCGAGGCCAAACCAATTTTTATTCCTTTAATATCAGCAGTCTCCATTGGCTTAGAAAAAAGATTATAAAAATCCTCTAATATCATTTTACCTTTGCCCCCTTATTAGAAGTTAATAATTCTACATTTAATCCTAGGGCTTGTAGTTCTTTTACCAGAACATTAAAAGACTCTGGTAAACCTACTTCTAGAGTATTATTACCTTTTACAATTTTTTCATACATTCGGGTTCGACCTGCCACATCATCGGATTTTATGGTAAGCATTTCCTGCAAAGTATAAGCAGCTCCATAGGCTTCTAATGCCCATACCTCCATCTCACCAAATCTCTGCCCACCAAATTGGGCTTTACCGCCTAAAGGCTGTTGAGTAATAAGAGAATAAGGTCCTATAGAACGAGCATGAATTTTATCATCTACTAAGTGGTGGAGTTTCATCATGTACATTATACCCACGGTTACTGGTTGCTCAAAGGGTTCACCTGTCCTTCCATCATAGACTATGGTCTTTCCACTTTCTGACAATCCGGCTTTTTTTAACCATTTTTTAATTTCTCTCTCAGGTGCACCATCAAATACAGGAGAGGCCACAGGAATACCTTTATCCAATTTTTTAGCTACTTCTATCAATTCTTCATCACTCAAAGAAGCAAAACATTGCTCATATTGTTCAGGGGAATAAAGTTCTTTAAGCCATTGCCTTATTATTTCTGGTTTCTGCATATCATCTACCATTTTTCTTATTTTTTGCCCTAATTCTTTAGATGCCCAACCTAAATGTGTCTCTAAAATCTGCCCTATATTCATACGCGAAGGCACACCTAAAGGATTAAGTATTATATCTACTGGAGTGCCATCGGCTAAATAAGGCATATCTTCAAGGGGAACGATTTTGGACACCACACCTTTATTCCCATGTCTGCCAGCCATCTTATCACCTTCGCTCAACTTCCGTTTCATAGCTACATACACCTTAACTGCTTTTATTACACCTGGTGGCAACTCATTACCTTGTCTCAACTTATCCATTTTCTCTTCATATCTGTTTCTAATCTTATCTACTTCCTCGAAAAACACATCTATCAAATCATTCATTTTCTGCTCTATTGTTTCATCACTTAATCGGAGTTCCTTCAAGCGACGTAAAGGAATATTTAAAATTTCAGAAGTAATTTTATCCCCTTTGGCTATTAGGACATTACCATTCAAATCTTTCAAATCGTGAATAACCTTTTGTCCTCTTAATAACTTAAGCAATTCCTCCTCTACACTCTCTTTGAAAACCTTAATCTCAGCATCCCTATATCTTATTAACTTTTTTACCTCTTGTTCCTCAATCCACTTTCTCCTAAGGTCCTTTTCTTTTTCACTTTTACGAGAAAACACTTGCGCATCAATAATAATACCTTCCACACCTGGGGGAACTCTTAGAGAGGAATCTTTGACATCACTAGCCTTCTCTCCAAAAATAGCCCTGAGTAGTTTTTCCTCAGATGAATATAATGTCTCACCTTTTGGGGTAATTTTACCTACTAAAATATCTCCTGGCTTTACTTCAGCACCAATACGAATAACTCCACTTTCATCCAGATTTTTTAATGCCTCCTCACTAGCATTGGGAATATCACGGGTAATTTCTTCAGGCCCCAATTTGGTCTCTCTTGCTGATACTTCAAACTCTACTATATGGAGGGAGGTATAAACATCGTCTCTTACCAATCTCTCACTGATGATTATAGCGTCTTCAAAATTATATCCACCCCAAGACATAAAAGCGACCAGAATATTTTTCCCTAAAGCTAATTCACCTCTATCAGTAGCTGCCCCATCAGCTAAAACCTGGCCTTTATGAATCCTTTCTCCCACTTTTACTAATGGTTTTTGGTTGAAACAAGTATTCTGATTACTGCGTTTAAACTTATTTAATTCATACACCTTTACCAACTCATGCAATGGTTTCTGTCCATTCTTATCCAAATATCTCACTACCAGATAAGAAGCATCTACTTCCTCCACTAATCCATCGGCCTCAGCTAAAATACAATCGCCACAATCACGTGCCACCACACCTTCCATCCCTGTTCCTACTAGGGGTGCCTCAGTTACTAATAAGGGGACAGCCTGCCTTTGCATATTTGAACCCATTAAGGCACGATTAGCATCATCGTGTTCTAAAAAAGGAATGAGCGAGGAAGAAACACTCACTAACTGGTTGGGTGATACATCCATGTATTTCACTTCTTCTGCTTTTACCATAACAAACTCACCCCGGACGCGGGCAGAAACAATATCATTTACCAATCTTCCCTCTTTATCCAATGGGGCGTTAGCTTGAGCAATAGGATAATCTCCTTCTTCTAAAGCAGTAAGATACTTGATTTTATCAGTTACCTTTCTGTTTTCTACAACTCTATAAGGGGTCTCAATAAATCCAAATTCATTCACGCGGGCGTAGGTAGCTAAAGAAACAATAAGACCAATGTTAGCACCCTCGGGGGTTTCAATAGGACAAATTCGTCCATAATGAGATGGATGCACATCTCTTACTTCAAAACCAGCTCTTTCCCTACTCAATCCTCCTGGTCCTAAGGCACTTAAACGGCGTTTATGTGTAACTTCTGAAAGCGGGTTTGTCTGGTCCATAAATTGAGAAAGTTGACTGGTTCCAAAGAAATCTCTTACTACTGTATTTACAGGTTTTGAGTTTATTAAATCATAGGGCATAAGTGTCTCTATCTCTTGTAAGGCCATTCTTTCCTTAATAGCTCTCTCCATTCGTACTAAGCCAATCCTATATTGGTTTTCTAACACCTCGCCTACTGCCCGCACTCTCCGATTACCCAAGTGGTCAATGTCATCAGGAGGACCCTGCGTTGCTTTTAACTCTAAAAGTTTTTTAACTGCTTCTAAAATGTCTTCATTTTGCAAAGTATATTTATTAATAGGAATATCTAAACCCAACCGCAAGTTTAACTTAAAACGACCCACTTTAGAAAGATCGTAATATTCAGGGTCAAAAAACAATTTATGAAAAAAATCTTTAGCCACTTCTAAAGTAGGTGGACTAGTAGGACGCATATGCCGATATATTTCAAAAAGCGCTTTTTCTTGATCAGAAGTCTTGTCTTCTAAAAGTGTATCTCTTAAGGAAGCATCATATCTATACTCATTAATAAACAAAACTTCAATTTCTTCAATCTTCTCTGTCTTAATTTTCTCAATAATCTCATCAGTTATTTCTTGATTGTGATAAGCAATTGCTTCTCCTGTTTTGGGATGTTTAATATCCTTAGCAATAATTTTTGTCTTTAATTCTTGCTCGGTAATGGGAATTTCTTTTATCCCCAATTTTTCTAGTTGTTTCAGGTGAACTCTAGTAATATAAGTATGAGCGGAAATCAATACCTCTCCTGTTTGCGGATGGAGTAAATCTTCTGTCAATCTGGAACCCAATAAAAATTCCGGTATAAGTTCAATATAGAAAAAACCATCTTTATATCTAACTTTTTGCGCAGGATAAAAATAATTTAGAATCTGTTCACTAGTATAACCTAAAGCTTTCAGAAAAAGTGTTACTGGAAACTTACGTCGTCTATCGATTCTGACATAAAGCCGGCCTTTATTGTCAAACTCAAAATCTAGCCACGAACCCCGTAAGGGAATAATGCGTGCAGTGTAAAGCAATTTACCCCTCACATGCCGCAATGTCTTGTCTATTTCAAAGAAAATACCTGGTGAACGATGTAGCTGGTTAACAATTACCCTTTCTACTCCATTAATAATAAATGTTCCCCTTTCGGTCATTAAAGGAATAGTACCAAAATAGATTTCCTGTTCCTTAATATCCCTTATAGTTTTTTGATTAGAATTTTTATCTACATCATAAACTACAAGTCTCACTGTCAAACGCACAGGGGCTTCATAAGTTAGGCCTTGTTCTAAACATTCTCTTTCTTCATGACGTGGATTCCCAATCTCGTATTTTACAAACTCTAAGGCAGCAGTGCCTGCATAATCAGTAAAAGGAAAAACTTCTTTAAAAACTCCTTGCATACCTATATCTTGACGTTGATCCGGTGGGACATCTTTTTGAAGAAACTGCTCATAGGATTTTTTTTGAAGTTGAAGGAGATAAGGTATCTCCACAAACCTTTTAATACGACCAAAACATCGCCTTACTTCTTTAAAACTAGACACTGCACCATCCATATTTTACCCCTTTAGAATTTAAAGTATATGCCTACAGGGTTTTGACAAAAGCAGATTGTTGATTATTGCCATATTTTATTTTATTTCTACACTGGCACCTACTTCTTCTAGTTGTTTTTTAATGGTTTCTGACTCTTCTTTAGAAATACCTTCTTTAACTACTTTAGGTGCACTTTCCACTAGTTCTTTAGCCTCTTTTAATCCTAAACCCGTAATAGCTCGTACCACTTTAATCACTTGAATTTTATTACTACCTATTTCTTTTAAAACTACATCAAACTCTGTTTTTTCTTCTTTCTGAGCTTCTGCTGCAGCACCCGGTGCACCTGGTGCAACCATAGCGGGCATAGGAGCAGCTGCTTGAACCCCGAATTTTTCCTCCAATTCTTTAATCAATTCTGAAAGTTCTAGCACTGTCATCCCAGCAATGTAGTTTACTACATCTTCTTTAGTAATCTCTTTTGCCATTTTACCTAAACCTCCCTATTCTCTTTTTCTTTTTTTATAGCTTCTAATAAATAAAGGAATTTACCAATAATATTATAAAGCAAATTAACTAATTGCCTTGGGGGTGAGCTCATGGTCCCAAGAAGTTGAGCCACTAATACTTCTCGACTAGGAAGTTTTGCTAAGGTTTCTATTTCCTCTAAAGTTAAAATCTTACCTTCTGAAAACCCGGTCTTCAATTTAAATTTATCATTCTTTTCTCTAAATTCTATTAAAATTTTAGCTAAAGTCGCAGGGTCTCCATATGAAATAGCCAAGGCATTTGGTCCACAAATCTCCTCTTTTATACCCTCTAAAGGTGTATTCTTTCCTGCCAACTGGATAACACTGTTCTTCACCACCTTATACTCTACACCTTCTTGGCGCAAATTACGCCTCAGCTCATTAATTTCTTCCACTTTGAGACCCTTAAAATCCGTTAATATTACACTTTTTGCCTTCTTTAATCTCTCACCTATTTCTTCCACCAAATGAGCTTTTTGCGTTCGGCTTAACAACTTTTTCCTCCTTCTTTAATTACTAAGTAAATC
>Ga0190316_1000424_pt1 | contig 12453 bp, 6 predicted proteins | sample 48701112_MG_FD_161663 | JGI IMG/M metagenome (GOLD analysis project Ga0190316, IMG submission 161663) | Hydrothermal vent sediment bacterial communities from Southern Trench, Guaymas Basin, Mexico - 4870-11-1-2_MG | ecosystem: Environmental > Aquatic > Marine > Hydrothermal vents > Sediment ... | reverse complement strand
AGGAACCGGGTCATATCCTTGTTCTCCCAATATGGTCTGTAAAACTGCATCATGCGTATATTTTCCTGTTTTTGGTGTATAATATGTGGTTCTCACATACGGCACTCCATCTACCACATCACAAACATCCGTAGCTTCCCCAATAAGAGCAACATTATTTTTTTGTGATAATCTGCCTACTACCATTACAGCTGTAAACAACTGCTCCTCGCTTATACTATGATTAAACCCAGACAACATATATGTAGAATAATCTGGAATAACTACCCCCCCATAAGCATCCTCTGAAACTATTTTATTATAAGAATGCAAAATAGGCAATACATAATATGGTCTCAATTTCTTATATTCTCCACGCAACTTTTCTTTATTGTCCACATATAAAACATAAGAGGGGTCTACCTGTTTATATATTTCAGACAAAACATCCATATAAGAATCTGTATCTGTCTTGTTAAACCAAACCTCATTTATAGATACATCAGTGGGCTGTATTGTTCCATATTTATATTTGATGTATACCTTATGAGAAGGAACATGCAGGTATTGCAATTTTACCTGGCATTCATCATCAGCAAAAAACTTTATAAATCCAATATTTCTTCTCTCTGATACATCCACATTCGATATGTCTATTGTTATTCTGTTCCACTCATTGGCAACCAAATTGGCAGTAGTAGACGCAACAAAAACAGCATCCCCAGTAAGCAGGCCAACATTTAAAGTAACATCTCTATCTGGCTTTGCCATGATAGAAACCTCTCTATAAGACGAAAGGTCTAAATTGCTATTAACCGAACCATATCTTTTCATTGCCCATTTTTTTGTTCCCTGGAAATCAACCACCACAGAACGAGTCTCAAAATACTTATCTTCAAAGTCCACGCTCAATGTGGTGGTTTCTGAAGAAGTCATAAAGAAAACAGAAATAAACGGATCTATCGTTACCTCCACAGAAGGAAAAGATGTATCTGTTTGAACAACACCATTTGAAATCCTATAATCGCTAAAATCTTCTCCATCTACCTTAAATTCTAATACCTCTTTAATGTTCTTATATTTCGTATAAAAATTAAACCCATCTTTCGTAACTATTTCTTCCTCATAAATATCTTCCAAATTTTCCGTGCCAAAACCTAAATTTTGAGCCAACTGCTCCGTTATTCCATCAACAGTATTTGTCCCTGCCTCAAAAAATGTATATGTGGCCTTTACTGGCTCAACATCTTTTCTGTATGAAATAGTTATAAAATGATTTTTTATTGTTTCGTTATCTGGCGGAATTGCTGTATTCAATATCAGTTTTCTGTTCTCATAATCCATGCTGTAATCAACAGTCTCTACCAATTCTACTGTTTTTTCTATCCAAACCATTTCGCCATCTACACCATTTACACAGGAATATGTTTCTTTTTCCATATATGTCCATTTTACTTTTACACTCGATGACAAGTTTACATCTCCATATAACTCAATGGTTTTTCTATCTGCAATATCATTCATATCTACAACTTGTTCTATCCACTCTGGATCCAAATAAGGATTTGATGACAAATAAACCTCTCCTCTATAAAAATCTACCGTATATTCTCCTTTACTAAGTAATTTATCTTTTACATATATTTGTGGCTGGGGCAACATTGCCCATCCGGTATGAGAGGATTTAAACTTAATTCCGTCTATTGTTCTTAAATTTTCAGTGATGGTTATTTTATTTGGGCAAAAATGCAAATCTTCATTTAGTTTTTGAGAAAACCGAGACAATTTATCCAAAGCAATAACAGAAATCTTATCGTTATCTGTTTCTACTGATTTTATATATCCAATATATTCTACAAACTCTTGCTCTTGATTTTCTCCTACCAAAAAACTCTTAATAATTATCTTATTTCCATAAAAAAGCGGAGTGTCAGTATTTGTGTAGGGACAAAGTAGATTATTGTATGCAAAACTTATATCAGCCTGTTTTGACGAAAGTTCTGTGCTATAATTATAAGACACACCACTTAAAAATTCAGTTAAATCATACTCTTTTCCATTTATATCATAAACCAAACATTGCGTTCTTATTTTCAACAACTTCTGATTTAACTTTACAGCAATATCTGTATATTCTGATTTAGTTTCATACTCACAAATTATTTTATATTCTGTTATTTCTGGTTTGGTATGAATAACAATATCTTTCTCTCCAACTATATATATTTCCTCACCCTCAACATCCAATATTTTAAAGTTCTTGTTAGATACTCCATCTGTAAATAAAATGTGGAGAGATGTCCATGTTTCGTTTCTATTTCTCTGCTTTGCTGTCAAAATAAGCCGATTGTTATCAAAATCCTTATCTATTTCCGTTATCTCAAAATAGGTATCATCCTCTATAATAACAAAATTGCTGTTCTGTTCGTCTGTGCCAAAATCGTCATATACCTTTGCATTACAAACATAATTGTCAAACAAAAGAAAATCAAAATCTTTATCAAATTGCAACGAATATTTAAAAACATTTTTGCCATTATTCGTTCCTATCTTTGTCATTGAAACATTAAACTCCGAAAAAACAGAAGAATTGCCGCTGTCTTTAACCGCAAAATCTATCTTACATTCCTCGCAACTACTCTCCGCAATAACCTCAAATAATGGGTATTGAGAATAAATACTACCAGATGGGACAATAGATATTATTTCTGGCGGACTACCAATAATAGTTGTTGAAATATTATCTGTTATGCCTGTGTCTATGCTGTCGTTTATGTCCTGGATTGGTGCATCTATCAACATATCACCATCGTTTATGCCATCAGAAATCACATTAGAAACATTATCAGAAATATTAACTAATGGTATATCTATTAAAATATTTTGAATATCATCTGTCATCGTAGAACCAATATTATCAGAAAAATCATAAATTGGAGCGGGCAAAACAGAATTACAAATATTATCTGCAAAAGAAGACAAAGAATCGTCTTTTTGCAAAATAACAACATTTAATAACTGATTAGTTATCTCATCGCTACAAACATGATCAATGCTATCTTGTAATTCTATCTCTATTTCTGCCATATTATTCTACCGCAAAATGATATGTTACTTTTAAATTATTATTTGGATCTACTGTTGCCGAATCATTTAATACTGCTCTTGTTAAATACTTTCCGTTGCCCAACTTTAACCCTACTTCCCAAATATCATATGTCGCATCAAAATAGGTAAATGTATGAGAACAAACAAGTCCAAATTCTCCCTCTTCTGTCTTACTACAACCTTCTTCCCTCAACACACTTTTTAATGTTGGGCTATCGCTTGCAGACCCAGCAGAATTATCTGTCCCTATTCCTATCGAAGAAATACCACTAACACCAGACACAACAAAATCTGTCTTATGAACATCAAATGTGTAATTATGAACAACCTGCCTTTGTCTCAATCTTCCTTGTCTATCATAAACTTCTATCTCAATCCAACCCTTCATTATGCACCTCCCGCATAAAAATACATTATAACTTTTAAATTTTTAGTTTGATCTACCACAACATAAGGAAATGTTATCCTATTTTTTAAAGTTCGATTCCAATGACCATCATATACAGTAGAAACCCCAGCCTCGCAAATGTGAACCTCCTCTGTAAAATCTACAAACAGTGTTTCTATTTCTCTACGCTGTTCCGTGTCGTTCCACTCATTCCTATTTGCGTCCTGTTCTCTATATTGTTCGGTCAACGATGTCTGCGTTTCCTCTGGTGCTGTGCCATTAGTCCCAATATGAATACGAGGATAAGACCATATTCCCCAATCTCGGCTTATTAAATTATTTCTTATTTGCACCCTCATTCTGTTCAAAACCAAATTATGGCCTTTACGCTCATCCACGACCTTGCCAGTATCCTTATCTATAACCTGTATTACAACATCTGCTCCTGCAAATTTTATTTTATCTTTCATGCCTACGCCTCCTTTACCGACAAAACAGTTTGATATTTTTGTTCCCATTCTTGATTTGATTTTATATTTGTCATATCACTCTCTATTCCATACACATAAAATGCAAAACTTTCATTTAGGGGTGTTCTCACATAAATCTGCTTACCTTTCATATTTTTTGCTATTTCAAACTCGCTTCTTGGCAACCAATTCCAACCCAAAGTAAAATCCTTTTTAACTATCCCTTGTTTCAAATATTGACGAACAAATGTTATATCTGTGTCCTCTCCTTTTATATTATACCTAAAAACACTAAAACCTGTCAAGCGATTTTTTAATTCTTTGTCTGTCAAAATTGCAAAATTATCCAAATACAAAGAAGAATTATCGCCATAAAACTCAAAAACCAAAGGACATCTAGTATTAAACTTAATCACTTCATTTTCAAATCCTTTATCTTTATATTTTTTATGATAAAAAATCTTACCTGTATTTTTGTCATAAACCTTAAAAGAAATCTCTCCCTCTATCGCTATATCCATACAAACCACAATCTGCTCTGTTTCTACATCCCATTCCGTATAAAATCTACCGCCATTACCAAATTTAACAAACTGAACTGTTGGCTTTGTAAAATAATTACTCACAAAACAATCCGAAAGAACCAAATTTTCATATTGCCAATTATCTGCTATACCATCACTATTTGTATCTTTTTCAAAAGAAAAATTCGTATTGGCTGGAGTTGTAACTATCCACTTTACAGGATAAGGTTCTCCATATCTTTGGTTACCATAAATTCTCATTCTTTCCTCAAACTCCGATAAAAACAAGTTCTTATATTCGTCCAACCCCCCTATATTTTCTTCAAAATAATACATATACAAAAACTTTAAATCATCTTCTTTTATTCCTATATTTTCATAAGATTTAACAGACCATATGTCCCACAAACGATAAGAATCTCCAACTCCAAGATTCTCATACAAAGAACTTAAAAACAAATGTGATTGATTTTCTACAAACCCTACCGTCTGTTCAATCTCCACATTTCTTATTCCTGCTGTTGTAAATGGAACCACCCCGCCATATTTTTTATCATTCTCATCAACATAAATTACTGCTCTATATTCATAATCGGTAACCTCGTCTAATCCTGCTATTGTTTGAAAAACATAAGCAGGTTGGGTAAAATCTGTTATTGTTTGAACCGATGTAGAAATAACATCGGCGGGGCTGTCTTTTCTCCAATATTCAAAATAAACATTTACAGAACTATTGTTTTCTGCAGATATTATTCTACCAACCAAATCTACTGAATATTTTGCCTTGTTTCTAATCCTGCAAGTTTCTATGCTCAATACAGAATCTACAAAAGAGGACATCTCCATATAAAAACCAGTTGGCACAACCAACGACTCTCCTATGTTTAACTCTGTAAACCCATAGGCTCCTACAAGCTCATCAATGTAAAAATAAGTGAATTCAAAACTTATATTCCCTGCATCCTGTTCTGTTCCTGCAGTATAAAACGAAGGCTCTGTGTCTATATACTTACGAACAAAAATCCAATCAAACTTAAAATCAGAAGTATTTAAAGAACCAGAATAACCATCATTTCCTAAACTAACACTCTCTAAAGCATAAGTATTTATATAACTTCCACCTTGTTGTTCTCCATTTAAATACACTTTTATATTGTCGTTTTGATCTTTAACTAATTCTAATATTCCCCAAGAAGTAAAATTATTTGCTACATCGTATTTATTTTGCGAAGTGTCGTATAACCAAATCCAATCACCACTATCTCTCCAAATTCGAAAAAGACGCTTATCACCATAGGTATCATTTCGCCAAATAAGTCCACTACCATACATGGTAGGATTTAATTGATAATATTTTGCTCTTAACAAAGCACTTTGTAAAGAACTATGACTACATTTAATTCCAAAAGGCAAATCAGTCCAAGTTAAAATACTATTAGAAACCGAATAATTTCCATTTCCCTTATTTCCACAAATAAAAGTCCACTTATTAGTATCTATATCATCTCCATCAAAATCATCGCCTATTAAAAATGTTTTGTCTATATCGCTATCATTATTAGCTTCAGAATTCCCGTAAAACACCCAAATATCTACATCGCTATCCAAATTATCATAAACTTTTACCCAAACATAAGCAATCCTATTAGGAGAGCTTCCTTCTACTTTTTCTACCCAAAAAGGCAATAGCGTTTCTCCGTCGGCCGAACTAAAACGCAAATCTCCCCCATCGCCTTTATCGGTTGGAAATTTAGCAGAATGCCCCTCTAAATGAAAATCACATCCCGCAGAACCAGAACTTTCGCCTATTTTTAATAATACCTGATACCCCTCTCCAGCACCAGAAGAACCAGATATTGTGATTTGTTTTTTATGTGTCCAACCCATTTACGAAGCCTTTCTTATATATGTATAAAATATTCGGTTAGAATTAGGCAAAGAAGACACTATTTGTGGGAGCCTAACTTTAAAATCAGTAATTTGCTGTTCTGTTTCCAATGTTTGAGAACTAAAATCAAATTTTCGCATAAACAAATAATCATAAGGAGATGGTTTAACATACATAATATAAAGATTGCTCTCCCCATCTTTTGCCATATCATAATTGCCAAAAATAATTGGCTGATCTCCCACGCTTGCAGTATCAACGACAGCATCTATTTTTGTGAGAGTAGAGGAATCAAACTCAAATTTATACAAATTTACCTTATATTTTCCATCATCTGGGTCTTTCTCATGTGCTATAAAATAAGAAAGATTATTTGAAACCTTAATCACCTTAAACCAAGACTGTATTCTATCATCATCATAGCTCCCAAGATTTACAAGTGCCAAACTATCTAACTCTCTCAAATAAAAAAACCAATAGCCATTGGTTCCATTTGCTGACCACAAACATAAATCTTCATCATAAGAATGCAATATGCCATTATAACCAATACCATTGCTTGTTTCTTTGCTTATAGTACCATCATCAAAAAGAATGCGAGTCCTTTCCCGACCTGCATATCCATCACAATTATACCTTGAAATCAAACCCACATCTCCATTATCTAAAAAACACAACCCCCCTATTGTAACATGTTTTGAGTGCACGCCATAAATGTCTAAAATCTCGCTATTGCCATCATCCCAAAAAATTCTGCTATACCAATGATCGTCCCACAGCGAGTTACCCCACCAATCTGCAACAACACAAATTTTTCCATTTTTCTTGCCAATATACAATGCATCCCTTTTATCTGCGGATACCTCCGCCAAAGAATGTGTCACTATGTGTTGCCAAGATTGTCCGCCATCATAAGATCGCTTTATTTCTAACTCATCATTTAAATTCCTAAATGCACAATACAAAATATTATTGCTATCTAAAAATAATCGCTTCCCATAACTCCACTCTGTTCCTGTCGAGTTATTATATGCATCCACATCTATTAGGTAAGCCATACAATTACCCCCTTTGGCATTATATTCTGCTTACTGTTATCCAGAATTTAATGTTAATGCCAGTGTTTTCATCCACATTTTTGTCTGAAAATGTAACCCTGTTTAACATCACATCATCATTAGAAAACGCTCCAGCCTCTCTTATCACCTGCGAGGAAACAAACAAAAATGTTCTCTCCAAAACTGCCTTATAGTCTGACTCATAAGATGTGGTAGCCTGTAATCTTGACAACTCGCTCTCTAATGTCGTATCTCCCTCTGCTGGCGTTGTGTTCCCAGACCCAATAGCAATATAATCAAAATAAGTAGTAGACACCCCGTTAATCAACTTTGCCAATCGCTCTAATCCTGTATTAACTATCATATTCTCTTTAATTTCTTTTTCTTTTGTTTCTCCTGTCTTTACATCAAAAGTAGTTATCTCCCAAACACCTTTAACCCCTAATCTCTCTTTTTCTTTCATTTTTCTTACCTCCTTAAAACAATTTCATTTGTAATTTTGCTATTACACCCTTTCCTAACTTATCATAATCTATATCCATAGATGTAATTAATGCTGGTTGTAAATAAAAATCGTGCCTTTTTATAACGATAGGCAGATTAAATATTTTTTTCAAATAATTATATTGATTTGCTGTCAAATAACCCCAAGCGGCAGTAGATTTCTTTGTGTATGTCCTCCTGTCTATTATCAAATATGTTGCTTCTTTTTTGAAATTATTATTTACCTCCACAACGGGTTCCTGATAATCAAACTTAAATTTTGTTGGATTAGGCAAAACATTGCTTCTTTCCTTTAACATAGCAATACAATGCAAATAAAACTCCCCACTTCCAGAAAACTTTAAAACTACCTCCTCGTTTTCATCTTTCACACAATTTATCTCCATTATCCTCCAATTATTTTCTGCCGGAGAAAAACAATAGTGATATTTCTGAACCCCATTACTTAAAACATCAAAAGAAATATTTCCTGTAATATGCCTATAATCCATCAAAATCTTGATGGCCTTTTGTCCGCTTACTGTCGTTTTTAAATACCCATCTGTCAAAGAACAACGCAAAATGTTATCTCTCTCGTCCTCGTTTAATGTTTCCGTTTCTCCGTTGTAAATCTCAAAATCATCAGAAATATCAAATTTCACAGTTCTAAATAATGCAAAATTGTCATTTACGGGGACGGAGATTAACCAATTTTTATATTCTCCTTTGTTTCTTTCCTTAAAATCCTCTAAAACGCCCCAAAACTCGCTATCTTCCCTTAAAAACAAATTGAAATATTTATCCTCAACCCCCACACTCTCAAACAAACTCTGAACAAACAACAAATTACAATTATCAGAACAAGAAATATTCTCATCAAAAGAAGATTTAAATTCGCTCTTTGTCTCCTCGCTTACCCCTACTTGTTCTTCTATTTCTACATATATTGTCGCCATACAATTACCTTACTCCTATATTTATATTATACCACAAATATATATCATTTGTCAAGTTAAAAAACATATCCTTTTGGCAAAACTGCTCTGGTTATATTTCTAACATAAGATTTTTTAAATGCCTCCTGTGTTGCCTTTGAAACCTCTGATGCTATCTTATCCGCAACTTCTGCTCCTTCTCCCTGTATTTTATCTATATTAACATTTATACTTGCATTAAAATAATAAGATTGTGGCAAAGCATATAGTTTGGGCAAAGAAGGAACTTGCACGCCCAAATTCAATGCCTGCTTGCCAGCTACCTCTTTTGGTGTCTCCTGAATTATAGTTTTTTTCTTCCTAAACAATCCGCCCAACAATAAACTAGTTAATCCCAACAGCGGATGCCCGGCCATTGTAAACAAGCTAGAAAATCCGCCAGTAAGACTCCCCCATAATCCCCCACCAGAACCGGCCAATGCTCCAGAAAGAAAAGAACCCAATCCTTGTTTGAATGTCATTCCGCCAAAAAATCCAGTAGATGCGGCCGCAACAGGCAAACCTACACCACCAGCAGCTCCACCTTTTATTGCTCGTGACATAGAAGAAACCTCTCCCTTAACAGTGTCCGCAAAATATTTTGATCCCTCTCTATGTGCTTCCAAAATATTTCTATATGTTATCTGCGAACCATCAATAAACGCCTTATCTATAGCCGCTGGGTTGCCCTTTAATCCTGCTGTTAATTTTCCAAAATTACTCCCAATGCCCGTCATAGCAAACAATTGATTTTTAAGATTTTCAGAAATAGCACTCGCCAAAGATTTTCTAATGTTATCAATAAAACTATCAAAAATTTCAGACGCTTCCTTCTCCCCCAATATAAAATCACTAAACGCAGATTTAAACATATCTCCAAGTTCTGCCGCAGATGCGTTGATGTCATCTATCATTTGCTTTTGTATCTTTAATGCTTGTGTTTCAAGTTCGTATCCATCTGCTCCCCTTGCTTTCATTATTTCATATCTTTGTATCTCCAACTGCAGTGCGTCTGCTCCATATGCTTTCATTTGCTCTAACAACATATTTTCTTTCTCTGCCAAAATATTTGCTCTATTTTTTGCCTCTACAGATGCTATTTGAATTTCGAGCTGTTCTTTTAATTTTTTCAAATCTTTGTCATTTTCAACATTGAACAACTTAACATAATTCAACTTTTCCTTCAATATTTGCAACTCTGACCTTCTGTTCTCTTTTCCTGCGTTTTCTATTTCATTTAAATTTTGTTTTAATTTTAATATTCCCTCCGAAATAGACAACTTCAATTTTTCCAACTCTAACGAATCTTTCTTTTTTCTTAACTCATCATCAAGAACAACATTCTCTTTGTTTAAAAAATCCAACAATTTATTAACGGTAACTATCCTCTCTTGGTTCTGCAACAGCGATTTCTTTTCTATCGCCAACAAGCCCAGCCTTGCCTCCTCGGCCGTAATAATATTCGTTGTTTCTTCCTTTGTAAGTGCATTCACTTTGGCCTTTGCTTGCAATTCTGCATTAGACTTGTCCTTAGATTGCTTTTCCAAATTTAAAATCTTTTCCTTCATTTTTTTGAGTAAATCCAGCGTTGCCATTTGTTTCTTATATTCCATATTCGTGCTACTAACATATTTTGCTAACAATTTAATATCATCTACTGCCAACTGCTGTTGATTAGATAATTTTTCATAAATAGATGCAAGTTTCTCGTATTCTTTGCCTGTGCCCTTAAATTTCAGTCCGCTCACAACAAACTCTGGTGTCATATTACCCAAAGTATCTGCAACTATCGCCATCTGGTCCTGTAGCGTTTTTGCTAAAATTTTTGTCATTCCAAGTATTTCGGTTTTTAATTTATTAGTCGTCTGCTTGTGAATTGTGTCTGCCATATTAGCAGTTGCCTGCGGTATTCTATCCTCTATTATTTTTGCCAAAGCATCCATGCTCGTAACATCTCTATCTATTTCTATTCCTGCCTGTCTCATTTTCTCAACAAAAACAGAAACAAGATTTGGTTCTAGTTTCTTTGCCAACGATGGTTCCTTTTTAAAGAAATCCGCCAATCGGCGACTCTCTTTCCATATTTGCAATTGTGCATTTACTAAACCATATTGTCTATTTAATTTAGAATTTGACTTCTCAATAAGTGCCAACTGTTCTTTATATTTGGCGTTAATTGGATCCAAAAAATTAGCGATGCCCGCAAGCATCTTTGTCATAACACTAACGCCACCCTTCATCAAATCAGTGCTACCAATGGCATCAACCATATCCTTCCATGCTCCAGACAACCCCTGCAACCTATTTGCCAAAGTATCTGTAAGAATTGCTACCGACCTATCCGCCTTACCAACACCAAGCAACGCATCCAAATGAGCCTTCAACGCCTCATTATAATTTCCCATAAATGCCATCAATTCGGTCATTCTTCTCTTTCCTGCCAAAGCCTGACCCAAATTTATTTTCTGTGCCTCCGTCAATGTATTCCATTTTAATGCAATTTCTGTCAAAACTTGACCAAGATTTCTCATTCTATATGTGGCAACCTCGCTTGCCTTGCCTTCCTCATCTAAAAAGACAGGAACCTTTGCAATTTCCTGGATGGTTTCTGCCGCCGATGTTCCCATCCGTGCAAAAATGGTTCTCCACGCTTTACCTATTGTGGCCCCCTTGCTTCGAGTAACTGCGTGTGTTGCTGTTATAATCCCAATCATCTCCTCAAAAGAAATATTAAACTGCTTGGCCACTGGAGCCACATTTCTCATCGCCTCAACCAATACTCCTGCCGTTACTGCGTGATTTAACATTGCGTTTGTTAAACTGTCAACCACATTAGACGTGCTTTCTGCGGAATAACTAAACGCCTTCATTATTGATGTCAAATCCTCAACCGACTGTGTCATCGTTCTTCCTGTAATAAGAGAAAGTTTTGCAGTAGTTTGCATTAATGGTATAATTTCCGCATAATTTCTACCTTGTTGTGCCCATAAAACAGACGCTTTTCCTAATTCTTTGGTAGAAATACCAAGATTTTTTGATAGCTCTAATAAGACTTTAGACAATCCCTGCAACCCTTCCTCTGTTCCCTTTCCAACTATCCTAATCTGTGCCAACTGCTGTTCCCAATCTATTAAAAACGAAACACTACTTTTTATTAACTCCAACACAGAAATAAAAATCCGCCTAAACGCAAACCAAATAGGGACAACAATCATAACTCTCCTCAACGCCTTAATAAAGTCGCCCATCTCTTTTTTTGCTGTGGTAATGGCTCTTGGAACTGTTCTAAATGATGCGTTCATCAATCTATTTTGTTTTACAACCCCAGAAACAAATGTTCTGTATTGCTTTCCTACCTTGTCTTTCCAATCAACAGCAAATTTTTTGCTCGTCTGTCCCGATTTGGTAGATATTTCTTGTAAACTTGTACTTATAATCTGGTCAAATTGTTTAAATTCTCTGGGAAACCCTACCGCAACTCTCCTCCACGCCTCATCATCAACTGGTACCTTCAAATTTACACTCTTTATCTCTTTTTTTGCTGCGGAAATAGCTCTTGGAACTGTTCTAAATGATGCGTT